>Ga0302175_10000141_pt1 | contig 28340 bp, 25 predicted proteins | sample I_Fen_N3_3_FD_198791 | JGI IMG/M metagenome (GOLD analysis project Ga0302175, IMG submission 198791) | Peat permafrost microbial communities from Stordalen Mire near Abisko, Sweden - I_Fen_N3_3 | ecosystem: Environmental > Terrestrial > Soil > Wetlands > Permafrost | place: Sweden: Abisko... | reverse complement strand
TCCCTCGATCAGGCCAAGGCCTCGGTCAGCCAGGCCAAAGACCAACTCAACTACGTCGAACTGCGTACCGATCACAAAGCCATCGTCACCGCGTGGAACGCCGAGGCCGGGCAGGTGGTTACCGCCGGCCAGCAAGTGGTGACCCTGGCGCAACCGGACATCAAGGAAGCGGTGATCGACCTGCCCGACACCCTGGTCGATCAGTTGCCCGCCGACGTGGTGTTTCAGGTCGCCTCGCAATTGGACCCGAGCATCACCAGCACTGCGACCATCCGCGAAATCGAACCCCAGGCCCAAAGCGCGACCCGCACCCGCCGCGCGCGCCTGACCCTGGCCGACACGCCGCCAGGCTTTCGCCTCGGCACGGCGATCAGCGTGACCCTCAGCTCAGCCATCAAACCGCGCATCGAATTGCCGGTCAGCGCCCTGCAAGAGGCCGACGGCAAAACCCGTATCTGGATCATCGACCCGCAGAGTCAAACCGTTTCCCCACGGGACGTCAGCCTGATCAGCCGCACCGATGCAACGGTGGTGCTGGCCGACGGTGTGAAGTCCGGCGAGCGGGTGGTCAGCGCCGGTGTGAACAGCCTGAAACCCGGGCAGAAAGTTAAAGTCGACGAGGGCAGCCCACAATGAAAGGGAGTTTCAACTTATCCGAATGGGCCCTCAAGCATCAGTCGTTTGTCTGGTATTTGATGTTCGTCGCGCTGCTGATGGGCGTGTTCTCGTACATGAACCTGGGCCGCGAGGAAGACCCCTCGTTCACCATCAAAACCATGGTCATCCAGACCCGCTGGCCGGGCGCGACCCAGGAAGAAACCCTCAAGCAGGTCACGGACCGCATCGAGAAAAAACTCGAAGAGCTCGACTCCCTCGACTACGTAAAAAGCTACACCCGACCTGGTGAATCCACGGTGTTCGTCTACCTGCGCGACACCACCAGCGCCAAGGACATCCCGGAAATCTGGTACCAGGTGCGCAAGAAGATCAACGACATTCGCGGCGACTTCCCCAAAGGCCTGCAAGGGCCGGGGTTCAACGACGAATTCGGTGATGTGTTCGGCTCGGTCTACGCCTTCACCGCCGACGGTTTGTCGATGCGCCAGTTGCGCGATTACGTGGAACAGGTGCGGGCGGCGATTCGCGACGTGCCGGGGCTGGGCAAGGTCGAGATGGTCGGCGAGCAGGATGAAGTCCTGTACCTGAACTTCTCCACGCGCAAACTCGCCGCGCTGGGCATCGATCAGCGGCAAGTGGTGCAGAGCCTGCAATCCCAGAACGCCGTGACCCCGGCGGGTGTGATCGAGGCCGGGCCGGAGCGGATTTCCGTGCGCACCTCCGGGCAGTTTGCTTCCGAAAAAGACCTGGCCAATGTCAACCTGCGGCTCAACGACCGCTTCTATCGCTTGGCCGACATCGCCGAAATCAGCCGTGGTTACGTCGACCCGGCGACCCCGGAATTCCGCTTCAACGGTCACCCGGCCATCGGCCTGGCGATTGCGATGAAGAAGGGCGGCAACATCCAGGAATTCGGCAAGGCCCTGCACCAACGCATGACCGACCTGACCGCCGATTTGCCAGTGGGCGTAGGCGTGCACAACGTTTCGGACCAGGCCGACGTGGTGGAAAAAGCCGTCGGCGGCTTCACCAGTGCGTTGTTCGAAGCGGTGGTGATCGTGCTGATCGTCAGCTTCATCAGCCTCGGCGTGCGCGCCGGTCTGGTGGTGGCGTGCTCGATTCCGCTGGTGTTGGCGATGGTCTTCGTGTTCATGGAATACAGCGGCATCACCATGCAGCGGATTTCCCTCGGTGCGCTGATCATCGCCCTCGGCCTGTTGGTGGACGACGCGATGATCACCGTCGAGATGATGGTCACGCGCCTGGAAATGGGCGAGACCAAGGAGCAAGCGGCGACGTTCGCCTACACCTCCACCGCGTTCCCGATGCTCACCGGGACGCTGGTGACCGTGGCCGGGTTTGTGCCGATTGGTTTGAACGCCAGTTCGGCCGGTGAGTACACCTTCACGCTGTTTGCGGTGATCGCCGTGGCGATGCTGGTGTCGTGGGTGGTCGCGGTGTTGTTCGCCCCGGTGATCGCCGTGCACATCCTCAGCACCAACGTGAAACCGCATTCCGCCGAGCCGGGTCGCATCGGCCGGGCGTTCAATGGCGGTATGTTCTGGGCCATGCGCAATCGCTGGTGGGCCATCGGCATCACCGTCGCGCTGTTCGTGGCGTCGGTGTTTTCCATGCAGTTCGTGCAAAACCAGTTCTTCCCGTCCTCCGACCGCCCGGAAATCCTCGTCGACCTCAACCTGCCGCAAAACGCCTCGATCGACGAAACCCGCAAAGCCGTGGACAAGCTCGAAGCGACGCTCAAGGACGACCCGGACATCGTGCGCTGGAGCACTTACATCGGCGAAGGCGCGATCCGTTTCTACCTGCCTCTCGACCAGCAATTGCAGAACCCGTACTACGCGCAACTGATCATCGTCAGCAAAGGTCTGGAATCGCGCACTGCGCTGAGCCAGCGCTTGCGCGAGCGGCTGCGCAAAGATTTTGTCGGCATCGGCAGTTACGTTCAGGCCCTGGAAATGGGCCCGCCGGTGGGGCGGCCGATTCAGTACCGGGTCAGCGGCAAGGACATCGATCAGGTGCGCAAACACGCGATCGAACTGGCCACCGAACTCGACAAGAACTCGCACATCGGCGAAATCATTTACGACTGGAACGAGCCTGGCAAAGTCCTGCGCATCGACATCGCCCAGGACAAGGCGCGGCAACTCGGGTTGTCGTCGGAAGACGTGGCCAACCTGATGAACAGCATCGTTGTCGGCTCGCCGATTACTCAGGTGGACGATGATATTTACCTGATCAACGTCGTGGGTCGCGCCGAAGATGCCGAGCGCGGTACGCCGGAAACCCTGCAAAACCTGCAAATCGTCACACCGGGCGGGACGTCGATTCCGCTGCTGGCGTTTGCCACGGTGCGTTATGAGCTGGAGCAACCGCTGGTCTGGCGTCGGGACCGCAAGCCGACCATCACCATCAAGGCAGCGGTGCGTGACGAGATTCAGCCGACCGATCTGGTGAAGCAACTGCAACCGACCATCGACAAATTCGCCGCCGGTTTGCCGGTGGGCTACAAAGTGGCGACGGGCGGCACCGTCGAGGAAAGCGGCAAGGCCCAAGGGCCGATTGCCAAGGTCGTGCCGCTGATGCTGTTTTTGATGGCGACGTTCCTGATGATCCAGCTGCACAGCGTGCAGAAGCTGTTCCTGGTGGCCAGCGTCGCGCCGCTCGGCTTGATCGGCGTGGTGCTGGCGCTGATCCCGACCGGCACGCCGATGGGGTTTGTGGCGATCCTGGGGATTCTGGCGCTGATAGGCATCATCATCCGTAACTCGGTGATTCTGGTGACGCAGATCGATGCGCTGGAGAAGGAAGGTCTGGCGCCGTGGGATGCGGTGGCGCAAGCGACGGAGCATCGGCGCCGGCCGATTTTGCTGACGGCTGCGGCAGCGAGTTTGGGGATGATCCCGATTGCGAGGGAAGTGTTCTGGGGGCCGATGGCCTACGCGATGATTGGCGGGATTATCATCGCGACGCTGCTGACGCTGCTGTTTTTGCCGGCGCTTTATGTGGCTTGGTACAAGATTCGCGAGCCCAAGAAGGGCACCGCGTAATTGAAAGCAAAAGATCGCAGCCTTCGGCAGCTCCTACAGGATGTACGTCATCCCGATGTAGGAGCTGCCGAAGGCTGCGATCTTTTGATCTTCACGCTACCCGGCGCGACGCCAAACACTCGCCAACCAAGGCTGCTGCTCCCGCGGCAACCCCGCCGGCCGGTAGTAATGCTCCAATTCCACAAACCCGGCCTCGGTCAGCCGTTCCTGCCAGGCCTGCCAATCGTGATACGCCCCGTATCGCGGCCCATTCCAGCCTTCCTGATTCTCCCCACGGGGATTGGAACTGAACAGCACGCCACCGGGTTTCAACGCCCCGCGCAACTCCTTCAATACCCGAGGCAATTCCTGACGCGGAATGTGAAACAACACGGCATTGGCAAAAATCCCGTCAAAGCGCTCCGCCGGCAAATCGAGCTTTAAAAAGTCCTGCTGCCAGACCTCGCAACCGCTGTCCTCACGGGCCATCTGCGCAAACTTCTCCGAACCGTCGAGGCCGACCGCGATGTGGCCCATGCGCGTAAACGTCTGCAAATCCCGCCCCGGCCCGCAGCCGAAATCGAGAAGGCTGAACGGCGCTTCACCCTGAATATGCCGCAGCAACGCGTCGATGTTCTGGCTCACATCGTGATCGCGCGTCCCTTCGCGAAAACCTTCGGCCACCGAGTTGTAATGGCCCAGGGTGGTGGCGGTGATCTGGTCGAGGTCGTCGGGGGTTTGTTTCATGGTGGGCTGCGCAGGCAATTGGAGGTGTGCAAACTATAAGCGCTTTCGCGCTTTAAAAGATCGCAGCCTGCGGCAGCTCCTACCGTGGGATGACGTACACCCGGTAGGCGCTGCCGAAGGCTGCGATCTTTTGATCTTGCCCTAGGTTTGTTTCATCCCCAGGCAATCAATCGAACGGTCAATCATCGCTTTGGCAATCTCCAGCAAATGCCACACCGAAAACACCATGGCCCGGTCCGCCCCTTTGAGCTGGTCGCCACACTGATACGTCGTGACCGATGCACAGCGCAGCAGATCCGCGACATAGAGCTGGATGTCTTCGAAACTCACATCCTCACTGACGTTGTAGAACCGCAGTTCATCGCGGGCCGTGTGTTGCTTGCCGGTGAGGTGGAAATCGATCGCGCGATACAGCGCGGAACGGTCCTTGAGCAGGTCGGCGGTGAAGGCTTCGTTGGAGGATGTTTCGGGCGGTGGGTCGGGGATGCTTTTATCCATGCAAGTTGCTCCTATTGCTGCATTGGAGCCGTCACTTTTTCGCCTACTAAACGTTGGGTGGCGGCTGTACGCAGGTTAGTAGGCCGGTCAATAGGAAAACCGGTGCACCCGAAGATGCCCCGCGCACAGCCACCATATTCAGTGTTCGGCAAGGGGCCGAACATGAGCATGAAACGCTATGCGCCTATTGTTCCGGGCTACTAAACCCGATCACTGATGAGCAGTGACGGACCGAAGACTAGCCACCGGATTTGGCAGGCGCAAGCGAGCGGAATGATCTAGGAAATGTCCTGCAAATGAAAGGGAACGGCCCTGCTGGCACCCTGATTTTCTTGTACGAAAAATTCCCCATTGGCGGGGAATTCAGTGCCGCCAAGATCGCAGCCTTCGGCAGCGCCTACAGGTGCCGTGCCCGCCACAAACTTCGGCCCCCATACAAATCCCCGTAGGAGCTGCCGCAGGCTGCGATCTTTTGATCTTCACTCAACGCTTGTTCAACCCCCGAGCCAACCGATCCCCGCCCAACTGAATAATCGCCACCAACACCACCAGCAACACAATCACCGTCAACATGATCTGGCTGTCAAAGCGCTGATACCCATACCGATACGCAATGTCCCCCAACCCGCCAGCGCCAATCGCCCCGGCCATGGCGGACGAGTTGATCATCGTCACCAGCGTGATGGTGAAACCGCCGACAATCCCCGGCAGCGCTTCAGGCAACAGCACATGCCAGACGATGTGCCAGCGCCGGCAACCCATCGCCTGCGCGGCTTCGACCAAGCCGTGATCGACCTCGCGCAAGCTCACTTCAGCGATGCGCGCAAAAAACGGCGTGGCGGCGATGGTCAGCGGAACAACCGCCGCCCACACACCGTACGTGGTGCCGACGATCAGCCGCGTGAACGGAATCAGCGCCACCATCAAAATCAAAAACGGAATCGAGCGAAACAGGTTCACGAACGCGCCCAGCACGCGGTTCAGCGTTGGCGCTTCATAGATCCCGCCCTTGGAACTGGTGACCAGGATCACCGCCATCGGAATCCCCGCCAGCAGTGCGATCAGCGACGACACGCCGACCATCAAAAAGGTGTCGATAAAGCCCTGAAGCAAGCGATCAAACCACATAACCCAGCACCTCCACCTGTTGCGCCCAGTTGCCGGCGCGCTGACGCAGTTCATCAGCGCTCAGGGGCGAACCTGCCACCGCCAACAGCAATTGCCCCAGCGCATGCCCCTGAATCCGTTCCACGCCGCCCTGAAGCAGACGCACGCGGCCACCGAGGGCAGCGAACAGCGCGGCCAGATCCGGTTCGTCGGTCGCGCTGCCGGTGAATTGCAGACGCAGCACCACGGCGGCGGCGGAAGATTGTGGTTGGGCCTGCAAACGACTCTGCAATTCCTCCGGCAAACCGTGTTGCAGCGGCGCGAGCAAGGTCTTGCTGACTTCGTGCTGCGGGTTGCCGAAGACTTCCCACACCGGCCCTTGCTCGACGACACGCCCGTGCTCAAGCACCACAACGCGGTCGCAGATGTCGCGGATCACCGCCATCTCGTGGGTGATGAGCACGATGGTCAAACCGAGGCGCTGATTGATCTCGCGCAGCAGGCCGAGGATCGATTGCGTGGTTTCCGGATCGAGCGCTGACGTGGCTTCGTCGCACAGCAGAATTTCCGGGTCATGCACCAGCGCCCGGGCGATGCCGACGCGCTGTTTCTGCCCGCCGGACAGCTGCGCCGGGTAGGCCTTGTGCTTCTCTTGCAGGCCCACCAGTTCCAGCAGTTCACGAACCTTTTTTTCGCGCTTGTCCTTGGGCACACCAGCCACTTTCAACGGTAATTCGACGTTCTGCCAAACGGTCTTGGCCGACATCAGATTGAAGTGCTGGAAGATCATCCCAATCCGCCGGCGCAGCGCCACCAAGCGGTCCTCATCGAACTCGCCGATGTCCACTTGATCAATCAACACCCGGCCGCTGCTCGGTTGCTCCAGGCGATTGATGGTGCGGATCAGCGACGACTTGCCGGCGCCGCTGCGACCGATGATGCCGAACACTTCACCGCGCTGGATCGCCAGGTCGATGCCGTGCAACGCCGCCACCGGGCCTTGCTGGCCGTTGTAGGTTTTGCCCAGGCCGATGAAGCGCACATGGGCGCGGTTGAGCTCCGGGTGCAGCTCGGTGTGATCGGCTTTCTGAGGCTCTGGAATATCCAGTCGCCGTTGGATCGCGGCCGTCATGCTCAGCTTTCCCAACCGGCTTGATAGAGCTTGCCGTGGGCCTTATCCAGCGCCGCACGCACGGCTGGCGAATGCTGGTAGATGTCGACGAATTTGATCAGGCGCGGGTCGGTTTTGCTTTTTGGCTGGATCACGAATTGGATCACGTATTCCTTGTGATCGAGGCCGTCAAACAGCAGCGCCGAACCGGCATCGAAGGTTTTCGCCAGGCGGATGTAGGCCGGGTAACCCTGGACCAGATCGGCGTCGTCATAGGCGCGCACCAGTTGCACGGCTTCGACCTGAAGGATTTTGATCTTCTTCGGGTTGGCGATGATGTCTTCTTCGGTGGCTTTGTAGCCGACCCCCGGTTTGAGGGTGATCAGGCCAGCCTTGGCCAACAGTTGCAGGCCGCGACCGCTGTTGATCGGGTCGTTGGCGATGGCCACGGTGGCGCCTTGGGGCAGTTCATCGAAGCTTTTGTATTTCTTCGAATAGAGGCCAACGTTGTTGATGATTCCCGGGGCGAACGGCACCAGGTCAAAACCGGCGGCAGCCTTGGCGTTTTCCAGGAAGGGCACGTGCTGGAAATAGTTCACGTCGATGTCGCCGGCGGCGAGGCTGACGTTCGGTGCGATCCAGTCGGTGAACTCCACCAGTTCGACTTTCAGGCCTTGTTTGGAGGCTTCCTCGACGGCGGCTTCCAGCGGAATGGCGAACGCGGCGGTGGTGCCGACTTTCAGCGGCGCGTCGGCGGCGAACACCGCCGAGCTGAACAGGCCGAGGGCCAGGGCCAGTGCTTTGACTGGGTGGGACAGGCGTTTCTTGGTCATGATGGTTATTCCAGTCAGTGCATTAAATTTTGGGTGTTTGGTCGGGCCTCTTCGCGGGCAAGCCTCGCTCCTACAAGGGCAATGCGATCCCCTGTAGGAGCGAGGCTTGCCCGCGAAGCTTCTAACGGCGAAACGCTGCGCCCGTGTGCTGCTGCGGCAAATGCGCTTCGCCGTGAAACAGCTTCTCGCGCAGGCTGCCGCTGTCGTAAGCGGTCTTGTACGAGCCACGACGCTGCAACTCCGGGATCACCAGATCGATGAAATCCACATAGCTTTCCGGTGTGACAATCCGCGTCAGGTTGAAACCATCTAGCCCGGTTTCAGCGATCCACGATTCCAGCTCATCGGCCACTTGTTCCGGTGAGCCGACCACGGTGATGTAGCGGCCACCGAGGGCGTGTTGTTCGAGCAATTTGCGCCGGGTCCAGTCGTTGTTTTGCAGGTTTTTGGTCGCCGACTGGATCGCGTTGCTCTTTACGTACTGGATCGGTTCATCAATCTCGTACTGGGAAAAATCGATCGCGGTGGACGCCGAGAAATGCGCCACGCCGGCCTCGGCACTGGCGTAGCTCAGGTACTCGGCGTGCTTCTTCCAGGCAAGCTCCTCGGTGGCGCCGACGATCACGTTCAGGCCCATGAACACCTTGATGTCCTCAGGATTGCGCCCGGCCTCGACGGCGCTGGCGCGGACCTTGTCCACTTGCACCTTGGTCGACGGTTTGTTCTGGCCGCTGATAAACACGCACTCGGCGTGGCGCCCGGCGAACAGCAAACCGCGATCCGAACTGCCGGCCTGGAACAGCACCGGCGTGCGTTGCGGCGACGGCTCGCAGAGGTGATAACCCTCGACCTGATAGAACTCGCCCTTGTGCTCGACCTTGTGCACTTTCTCCGGCTGCGCGTAGATCCGCTGCTGGGGATCGTTGAGCACCGCGCCGTTTTCCCAACTGCCTTCCCAGAGTTTGTAGAGCACTTGCAGGTACTCGTCGGCCTGATCGTAACGACGGTCGTGCTCGACTTGTTCGCTCAGGCCCATGGCTTTCGCGGCGCTGTCGAGGTAACCGGTGACGATGTTCCAGCCGACCCGGCCGCGACTCAAATGATCGAGGGTCGACATGCGCCGGGCGAACAGATACGGCGCCTCGTAGGTCAGGTTAGCGGTGAGGCCGAAACCGAGGTTTTTCGTCACGGCGGCCATGGCCGAAACCAGCAACAGCGGGTCGTTGACCGGCAACTGGATCGACTCTTTCAGCGTCACGTCCACCGAGTTCTGGTAGACGTCGTACACGCCGACGATGTCCGCGATGAACAAACCGTCGAACAGCCCACGCTCCAGCAACTGCGCCAGTTCGGTCCAGTATTCGATGGTTTTGTAGTCGGTGGAGTTGTCCCGTGGATGGGTCCACAGGCCATGGTTGATGTGCCCGATGCAGTTCATGTTGAACGCGTTGAGCAGGATCTTTTTCTTGGCCTCGCTCATCAGATGGTCCCCCGTAGCGGCGGGTTTTCATCGTTGAGGTAGTAATTGCCGATCGCGTGATACTTCCAGCGCACCGGGTCGTGCAGGGTGTGCACCCGGGCGTTGCGCCAGTGGCGATCCAGACCGTGTTCGGTCAGGGTGGCCTGGCTGCCGGCCAGTTCGAACAACGTACTGCCGGCGGCGAGGGAGATTTCGGTGCTGATGGCCCGGGCTTCGGCGACGGCAATCGACGCGGCGGCGACGGTCTCGGCGTTCGTCTCGGCCTGGGCTGTGTCGAGGAATTCGCCGGCGCGTTCCAGCAGCGCTTCGGTGGCGTGCAAGCGAATTGCCAAGTGGCCGAAGCTCTTGAGGGTCAGCGGGTCTTCGATGGCTTTTTCATGGGTGGCGTCGATCCACGGCCGGGTTTTGGTGCGCACGAAGTGCAGGGCATCTTCGTAAGCGGCGCGGGCGATGCCGGTGTCGATGGCGGCGTGAAGAATCTGCGCCAACGGGCCGACGGTGGTCGGGCGTTCGAACGCACTTTGAAACGGGATCACGTCTTCGGCAGCGACGTACACGTCTTCGAACACCACCGAACCGCTGCCGGTGGTGCGCTGGCCGAAACCGCTCCAGTCATCGATCACGCTCAGGCCTTTGCTGTCACGCGGCACGAACGCCAGTTGCTGTACGCCGTTTTCATCCACCACCGAGGTCGGGATGCGCTGGGCGTAAATCGCGCCGGTGGCGTAGAACTTGCGGCCGTTGATGCGATAGCCGTCGCCGTCGCGTTTGAGGCTAGTGACGCGGTCGTGGGCGGTTTTGGTGCCGAGTTCGGCGAGGGCATTGCCGAAGCGCTGGCCGGCCAGGACTTCGGCGTACAGGCGTTTTTTCTGTGCGTCGCTGCCGTTCACCCGCAGCACTTCGAGGGCGTAGAAATGGTTCTGCGGGATTTGGCCCAGGGAGCTGTCAGCCTGGGCGATCAGGGCAATGACGTTGGCCAGGGTGACGTTGGACACGCCAGCGCCGCCGTATGCTTTTGGCACGCTGATGCCCCACAGGCCCGAACGGGAAAACACTTCGAGTTCCGGGTGCGGCAAACGGCGTTCGCGGTCGCGCAGGGCGCTGTCGCGTTTGAAATCGTCGGCCAGGTCGCTGGCGACAATCAGGGCTTGCTCATCGCTGGTTATGACCGCGACGTGGTGAGAAAGAGTCATGTGTTTCTCCAGAGGTCTGGTCGTTAAATCCAGGAATGGCGAGCGGGCAACGTACCGTTCAAGTGGTAAGTGCCGACGGCGTAGTATTTCCAGCGAACGGGGTCGTGCAGTGTGTGCACGCGAGCGTTGCGCCAGTGACGATCGAGGTTGAATTCGGCGAGGGTGGCGCGGCTGCCGGCCAGTTCGAAGAGTTTTTCGCTGGCCAGCAATGAGATCTCGGTGGTCAGCACTTTGGCTTCGGCCACGGCAATCGAGGCGCGGGCGGCGGACGCGGCGGTGAGCGGCGCGGCGTTGACCTGATCGAGCACCTTTCCGGCCTTGCGCAGCAGCGCTTCGGCGGCGTGCAATTCAATTTTCAGTTTGCCGATGTCGGCGATCACGTAGAGGTCATCGCTGGCCCGTTCGACGTTGGCGTCGATCCACGGCCGGGCACGGGTTTTTACGAATTCGATGGCGTCGTCGATGGCGCCACGGGCGATGCCGGCGTCGATGGCCGCTTGAATCAATTGCGACACGGCGCCCTGGATGTTCGGGCTGTCGTTGATCTTCCAGTTGTCCACCACCAGCTCGGCATCGACCCGCACGTTGTTGAGCAAAATGGTGCCGCTGGCGGTGGTGCGCTGACCGAAACCGGACCAGTCATCGACAATGCGCAAACCCGGCGTGCCACGGCGCACGAAGGCCAGCACTTGCTTACCGTCATCGTTCAATGCCTTGACCGCCACCCAGTGGGCGAACAGCGCGCCAGTGGAGTAAAACTTCTGGCCACTGATGACAAATCCGTCGCCGTCAGCGGTGATCCGCGCTTTCAATTCGAGGGTGTTTTTGGTGCCGCGTTCCGGCCCGGCATTGCCGATGCGCCAGCCTTCGAGCACGCTTTTGAACAGCTGTTTTTTCTGCGCTTCCGTGGCGCTGCCGAGCACCAGGTTAAGGATGCCGAACTGGTTCTGCGGGATCTGCCCCAACGCCGGATCGGCTGCGGAAATGATCGCGAACACCTCGGCGATGGTGACGAACGAAACCTGCGGGCCACCGTACTCGCGCGGGATGGCAATACTGCCGAGGCCGCTGCGGGTGAACTGTTCGATTTCCGACCACGGCAGCTTGCGCTGCTGATCACGTTTGGCTGCTTGCAGGCGGGCGACTTGCGCCAGCTCGTGGGCAGCCTTGATGGCTTGTGCGTCGTTGCGCAAAACCTGCGCGGGCAACAACAGGGGGGCGATATCCAGATCACTCTGGATCGTTGCATCTGCCAGATTGGACATCAGCGCCACTCCTTGGCTGCACGCAATGCCCTGGCGTTCTGCACTGGGGTGATTGTGTTCCGGACCATACCTACCTCACATCTCATGAAAAACGCCGCGATGGTGGCGGCGAACGAAAAACAAGAATGTCCGGTGGTCCGGTTTATATACCCTAAACGCGTATAAATAATTAATAAACTAACTTTTAGGAATATGCATAGAAGGGCGTCTGTCCGTGGGGCAACAGTTGTTGGTGTGGCAACAGCCAAACCTGAATACGCACTCCTTGTGGGAGCGGGCTTGCTCGCGAAGGCGGTGTGTCAGGCACTTTTTATTTCGACTGACACGGCCTCTTCGCGGGCAAGCCTTGCTCCTACAGGGGTGGTGGTGTTTTTACTGTTGGCGGGGTTCTGCGGCTTTGAGTTGTTCTTTCAGCGGCACTTTCAGGTAGGGATTGGCGCAGCCGATCTTCAACATTCGCGGCGGCGCCCAGCGGGAGTTATTGCCCACCCGGTCGAGGATGCAGTAGGTCACTTCCAGGCGCAGGTCTTCGCCGGCTTCGAGGATGATCGCCGGCGGCACCCAGACCTGGATCGGCTCGCCGATATCGCCGGCCTTGAGCCTGGGCAAGTCCATGCGCACATCGCCCCAGCGCAGGGTGATCTCATCGTCGACGGCCATGTTCAGGTAGGGCTCGATGGTCAGCGGCACGCCGCGTTTGATCTGATTCGGGTTGACCCCTTGGCGGCGAATGGTGTCGGGGATGTTCACCGGCGCCAGGCCCTGGTTTTCGTCACCAGACGCGCCCGGCGACTGGCCGCCCGGGCAATCGAGCTTGATCTGCACCCGTGTCGTCAGTGACAGCGCCGGGTCTCGCCCGACCTGCATGACACGGTAGTGGAGGTGGGAGGTGCCGTTGATGACAAAGCTCTCGGGCACTCGCAGCCGCACGGGTTGACCGATGTCGTCGACGATCAGGGCTTTTGAGGCGACGTAGCAGTTGTCCCAGTACAGTTCGATCAGATCGCCTTCGTCCATGCCGGGATAGGGCGCTACCGCGATCAGCAGGTGGGCAGCCGAGGTGATGTTGATGCCGCTCTTGTGGGATTGCGCCAGGGTCGGGGCCGCAAGTTCGGGTTTGGTCGAGGTGCTTGTCATGGGTTTCTCTCCTTGAAGCCTTGCAGCGAAGTCCGTTTCTGGAAGATCAAAAGGCGTGAATTACCGAGCAACAAAACAGTGAGTTATAGGCAAGTGTTAATAACAATTGAGTTGGGTGCCGGCGCCTGCTGGAGACTAGATAAGAGAGTGCTCGAATAAGTGTCAATAGAGTTTGTTAGTTGCGCGGCGGAATCAGCGTTAATCAGAAATATCCTACGCGCTGAAGTTAATAAGCGTCAGTGTTGCGTCGAACATTACCCGGCTTTCGCCCGTTTTGATGCGGCGTGATGGCTGAACCGATGCGACACATAAAGGCGCGATGATTTTGTTGCAGCACATAAATATGTACCGCCCATGGGGATGGAGAGTTGTATAGGTTAGTTACGAGGGCGTTTCGATAAGCGGATGTTTTGTGTGGAGGGTAAATGTCACTTCCATCCGTGGAAGTTAACAAGTATCAAACGGTGTTTCAGTGGTGCGCGTTATTCAGGAACTTGCTGAGGAACTGCCGGGTGCGTTCTTCTTTTGGATTGGCAAACAACGCCTTGGCTTCGCCTTGCTCGACAATCACACCCTTGTCGAAAAACACCACGCGGTTCGCCACGTCCCGGGCAAAGCCCATTTCGTGGGTGACGATGACCATGGTGCGGTTCTCTTCGGCGAGGCTGCGGATGGTCGACAGCACTTCGCCAACCAACTCCGGGTCGAGCGCCGAGGTGGGTTCGTCGAACAGGATGACTTCCGGCTCCATCGCCAGCGCCCGGGCAATCGCCACGCGCTGTTGCTGACCACCGGACAGGCGTCGCGGGTAAGCGTCTTCCTTGCCCGCCAGACCCACTCGGGCCAAGAGCTTTTTGCCCAGGGCAACGGCTTCGTCGTGCGGGATTTTCTTCACGATGATCGGGCCCTCGATCACGTTTTCCAGGGCTGTGCGGTGAGGGAACAGGTTGAAATTCTGGAACACGAAGCCCACGTGCTGGCGCAAACGACGCACCAAACCTTGCTGCTGGTTCAACGGGCGGCTGCCATCGATTTCGATGTCGCCAACCTTGATCCGGCCGCTGGTGGGTTCTTCGAGGAAGTTCAGGCAGCGCAGGAACGTGGTTTTACCCGAACCGCTCGGCCCGATAATCGCGACGACCTCACCTTCCTTCACTTCCAGATCGATGCCGTTGAGCACCACTTGACCCTTGAACTGCTTTGTCAGTTTTTCCACGACAATCATTGGGTCAGGACTCCTGGTCGTGCCGATTGACCCGCTCTTCCAACTTGTTCTGCAGGTGCGACAGCACCGTGGCCAGAATCCAGTAGATCAGCGCGGCGGCGAGATACATGGTGAAGACTTCGAAAGTCCGGGCGGTGATCAGTTGCGCCTGGCGGAACAGTTCCGGCACCTGGATGGTGGCGGCCAGTGCCGTGTCCTTGACCAGCGAAATAAAGCTGTTGCCCAGCGGCGGTAAAGCCGTGCGCATCGCTTGTGGAATGATGGCCCGGCGCAGGGTCTGCGCGCGGGTCATGCCGATACTGGCGGCAGCTTCCCACTGGCCACGCTCGATGGAGCTGATCGCGGCACGCAGGATTTCGCAGGCGTAGGCGGCCATGTTCAGCGAGAAGCCGATTAGGGCCGCTGGCAGCGGATCAAGTTCGACGCCCAATTGCGGCAAGCCGTAATAGATCACGAACAGTTGCACCAGCAACGGCGTGCCGCGAAAGAACGACACGTAGATGCGCGCCAGCCAGCTGACCGATTTGAACCGCGACAGGCGCATCAACGCCAGGCCGAAGCCCATCACCAGGCCGAAGAACATCCCGCCCAGGCTCAAGATGACCGTGTAGTACGCGCCCTTCAGCAGGAAGGGCGCGGAGTCCAGTGCGAGTTGGAAAGCTTCTTCCATTATTTAGTGACGTCAGCTTGGAAGTATTTTTCCGAGATCTTTGCCAGTGTGCCGTCGGCACGCAGCTCGTCGAGGGCCTTGTTCACAGCGGCCAGCAGCTCTGGCTCATTTTTGCGCAGGGCAATGCCGGACTCCTGACGGGAGAAGGCTTGGCCTGCAGCCACGGTTTTCGGGGCTTTCTTGGCGTATTCAAGCGCCGCCAGACGGTCGATCAGGATGGCGTCGGTACGGCCATTGTTCAGGTCGGCGAACTTGGTCGGATCATCGTCGTAGGTGCGCACGTCAGCGGTCGGCACATTAGCGCGGACCCACTGTTCATAGTTGGTGCCCAGGCCTACACCGACTTTCTTGCCGGCCAGGTCAGCGGCGGTCTTGATGTTCAGCTCGGCTTCTTTGTTCTTGAGCACCAGCGCCTGAATCCCGGAGATGGTGTACGGCTCGGAGAAGTCATACTTCTTCTTGCGCTCGTCGGAGATGGTCACTTGGTTGACGACCACGTCCAGGCGCTTGGATTCCAGCGCGGCGAGGATGCCGTCCCATTTGGTTGGCTGAATCTTGGCTTTAACGCCCAGTTTTTTCGCCAGGGCTTCGGAGAGCTCGACTTCGAAGCCGGCCAGTTTGCCGTCGGCGTCGACGAAACTGAACGGAGGATAAGTGCCTTCCAGGCCGACGTTGATCACGCCTGCGTCCTTGATTTTTTGCAGCTGCTCACCGGCAACCGCTTGACCCAACAGGCCGGCGCTCAGTGCCAGGCCCAGCGAACCGACCAGCAGGTTTCGACGTAGTGCGGAAAAATTCATGACAAGCCCCTGTGTTTTCTTATGAAGACGCTTTTAGGAAAGTTGGCAAAATCGGGATTTGGACGACTGCAATATCCTGCCCTAAAGCAGCGGATGCGTCTCGCGCCAAATTCGCCTGCGGCGCGACTATATGATGGCGCCGTTAGATGTGAAAATACTAAATATTGATTTTGTTATTCTTTTTGGAGATATGTGGTGTCTTTGGAAAAGATCGCAGCCTTCGGCAGCTCCTACAGGGGGTCGGCGTGCGCCCGTAGGAGCTGCCGAAGGCTGCGATCTTTTGATCTTGATTCAAGCGTTACAGGAAATCTTTGTAGGCAAACAACGCCGGCGCCCCACCGGTGTGCAGGAAGATGATCGGCCCGTCCTCAAAACGCCCACGCCCGATGCCATCCAGCAACCCGGCCATGGCCTTGCCGGTGTACACCGGATCGAGCAGCAAACCTTCCTGGCTCGCCACCAGCTTCACCGCCGACAACGTCCCGGCATTCGGTTCGCCATACCGCGGGCCGAAGTATTCATCCCACAGTTCAACCTTGAAACTCGCCGGCAGGCTCACGCCCAGCAGCTCAGCGGTGCGTTCGGCCAGCCCTTGGACTTTCGGCCGCTGATCTTCTTCGCTGCGCGACACGGTCACGCCAATCACGGGCAGAGCCGGGATGGCTTCGCTCAAGGCCAGCGCCAGACCGCTGTGGGTCCCGGCACTGCCCGAGGCCAGGACCACGGCGGCGAATTGCAGGCCGGTGTCCTTGATCTGTTCCGCCAGTTCCAGGCCGGCGCGCACGTAACCCAGCGCGCCAAGGGCGTTGGAACCACCAATCGGCACCAGATACGGTTTCTTGCCGTTGTTGCGCAAGCGATCGGCCAGGGCTTGCAGTTGCTCGTCGGCGTTGTCGAGGTTTTCCACCAATTCGACTTTGGCTTCGAACAGGTCGAGCAGCAGTCGGTTGCCGTTGCCGACGTAGTTGGCGTCGTCGGTGCCCAGCGGGTTTTCCAGCAGCGCAACGCAGCCCAGGCCCAGTTTGGCGGCGATGGCGGCGGTCTGGCGTACATGGTTGGACTGGAGCGCACCTGCCGTGATCAAGGTGTCAGCGCCCTGGGCCAGCGCATCGGCGGCCAGGTATTCGAGTTTGCGCAGCTTGTTGCCACCCATGGCCAGCGGCGTCAGGTCATCGCGTTTGACGTAGACATCGCGGCCCAGCCAGGTCGACAGGCGTTCAAGTTTTTCCAGGGCGGTAGGATGGCCAAGCAGGTCGAGGCGGTTAAAGCGGGCAAGCTGTTGTTTGATCATGGGTCCGTACTGGCGGTGGGAGATGTCAGGACTATAGGCACGCTCATTTGTACGGGCAACCGCCAATCGCTTATATCCGAATGTGCTGAACACAGCACTATTGGTTCTTAATTCGGCTACAAGGCCATGCCGTAAAGTAATCGCCGTCAGCGCGGTCAGACAGTCCGGCCGCCCGTGAGGAGTTTTTACCGTGAGCGAGCGTTCCAGCCATTGGCAATTGCAGACTATCGTCAGCCAACTGCGCACGGCGCGTGATCAATGGCGCGCACAAAACGGCCGGGCCAGCGGCGAGCAGGGTGGTCGCGAGTTGCCGTCCCGGGCGGCCATGGCGGACATTCTTGAAGCCTTGTGCGGCGCGTTGTTCCCGATGCGCCTGGGGCCGGTGGATTTACGCGAAGAGAGTGAAGACTTCTACGTCGGCCACACCCTCGACGTCGCGCTGAACGCATTGTTGGCCCAGGCGCGGTTGGAACTGCGCTACGCCGCCCGCCACAGCGCCCAGGCCGACACCGAAGTCGAGGCCAAAACCATCCAGATCATCCAGGAATTTGCCCTCGCCTTGCCGGGGCTGCGCAGCCTGTTGGACACCGACGTGCTGGCGGCTTATCACGGCGACCCGGCGGCCCGCAGCGTCGATGAAGTGCTGCTGTGCTACCCGGGGATTCTGGCGGTGATTCACCATCGTCTCGCCCATCATTTGTACCGCGCCGGGTTGCCGTTGCTGGCGCGGATCAGCGCGGAAATCGCCCACTCGGCGACCGGCATCGACATTCATCCGGGGGCGCAGATCGGCCGCAGCTTCTTTATCGATCACGGGACGGGTGTGGTGATTGGCGAGACGGCGATCATCGGCGAGCGGGTGCGGATTTATCAGGCAGTAACCCTGGGCGCCAAGCGCTTCCCGGCGGATGAGGACGGTCAGTTGCAGAAGGGCCATCCGCGCCATCCGATTGTCGAGGACGATGTGGTGATCTATGCCGGGGCGACGATTCTGGGGCGGATCACCATTGGCAAGGGCTCGACCATTGGTGGCAACGTTTGGCTGACCCGCAGCGTGCCGGCTGGGGCCAACCTGACTCAGGCGAATTTGCAGCATGACGATGGGACGCAGAAGTAAACCTGGAAATCTTCGCTGACTGAGCTGGCCTCTTCGCGGGCAAGCCTCGCTCCTACAGGTCATGCGCTCATTTGAAAATGGCGCACGACCTGTAGGAGCGAGGCTTGCCCGCGAAGGGTTTCAAGCCGAACCGAGATAATGGCATTGCGCCAATTTCCCAGTGAACGAATCCCCCAAACCCCGCGTCATACCCTTCCTTGAGCTAGCGTACAGAACGTACCGCCGAGCCCTGCGATTAGTCCTTAGCCTGCTATTCATGTTTAACTTGAACGCTCATTCAAGTTAAACCGCCGGTTTGCTGCCCGCTCACAACAGGAGGCTTGCCCTTGCCGAGTCCGTTACTGATTGCCCTGTTTCACCCCCTTGAGGTGCGCCTTTCATGAGTGCGCCGTCCACTCCTCCCAGCGGCCAGGTCCGCATGAATCCGCCAGTGTTTTACTTCGCGGCGGGTTTCATTTTGTTGTTCGGCGTTGTCGTGATGGCCATGCCCGAACAGGCCGGTGCCTGGTTGCTGGAAGCGCAAAACTGGGCGGCCAATACGGTCGGCTGGTATTACATGCTCGCGATGACCCTGTATCTGGTCTTCGTGGTGGTCACCGCGTTGTCTGGCTACGGCAAGATCAAACTCGGTGCCGACCACGACGAACCCGAATTCAGTTACCTGTCCTGGGCCGGCATGCTGTTCGCCGCCGGGATCAGCATCACGCTGTTTTTCTTTTGCGTCTCCGAACCGCTGACGCATTTGGCGCAACCGCCCCAAGGCACCGCCGGCACGCCGGAAGCGGCGCGGCAGGCGATGCAGATTCTGTTTCTGCACTGGGGCCTGCATGGCTGGGGCGTGTTCGCGTTTGTCGGCATGGCGCTGGCGTACTTCGCCTATCGACATAACCTGCCGCTGGCCCTGCGTTCGGCGCTGTATCCGCTGATTGGCAAACGCATCAACGGCCCGATCGGCTACGCGGTGGACGGCTTCGGCATCATCGCCACGGTGTTCGGTCTCGGCGCGGACATGGGCTTCGGGGTCTTGCACCTGAACTCAGGCCTGGACTACCTGTTCGGCATCGCCCACACCCACTGGATTCAAGTCGGCCTGATCACACTGATGATGGGCGCGGCGATCATCGTCGCGGTGTCCGGCGTCGATAAAGGCGTGCGGGTCATGTCCGATATCAACATGCTGCTGGCCTGTGCGCTGCTGCTGTTTGTGTTGTTCGCCGGCCCGACGCAGCACCTGCTCAACACCTTGATCCAGAACATCGGCGATTACCTCGGCGCGTTGCCGATGAAGAGTTTCGACCTCTACGCCTACGACAAACCCAGCGACTGGCTGGGCGGTTGGACAGTGTTCTACTGGGCCTGGTGGATTGCATGGTCGCCGTTCGTGGGCCTGTTCATCGCACGGATTTCCCGGGGCCGGACCATCCGCGAATTCGTCTTTGGCGTGCTGCTGATCCCGCTCGGTTTCACCCTGGCGTGGATGTCGATCTTCGGCAACAGCGCCATCGATCAAGTGCTCAACCACGGCATGAGCGCGCTCGGCATGTCGGCCATCGATAACCCGTCGATGACTTTGTACCTGCTGCTGGAAACCTACCCGTGGAGCAAAACCGTCATCGCGGTCACGGTGTTCATCAGCTTCGTGTTCTTCGTGACGTCGGCTGACTCGGGCACCGTGGTGTTGTCGACGCTGTCGGCCAAGGGCGGCAACCCGGATGAAGACGGGCCGAAGTGGCTGCGGGTGTTCTGGGGCGCGATGACCGCGCTGGTGACTAGTGCGCTGCTGTTCTCCGGCAGCATCGATGCGCTGAAATCAGCGGTGGTGCTGACCTCGCTGCCGTTCTCGATGATCTTGTTGCTGATGATGTGGGGGCTGCACAAAGCGTTTTACCTGGAGTCCCAGAAGCAGATCGCGCAGATGCATTCCCTGGCGCCGGTGTCCGGTTCCAAACGTGGCGGCTGGCGTCAGCGCTTGAGTCAGGCCGTGCATTTCCCGTCGCGGGATGAGGTCTATCGTTTCCTCGACACCACGGTGCGCCCGGCGATTGAAGAAGTGACGGCGGTGTTCGTCGAGAAGGGCTTGAACGTGGTCGCTCAGCCGGACCCGGCGAACGACAGCGTCAGCCTGGAAATCGGTCATGGCGAGCAGCATCCGTTCATCTACCAAGTGCAGATGCGTGGCTACTTCACGCCATCCTTCGCCCGTGGCGGCATGGGCTCCAAGCAGCTCAACAACCGTCGCTACTACCGGGCCGAAGTGCATTTGAGCGAAGGCAGTCAGGACTACGATCTGGTGGGTTACACCAAGGAACAGATCATCAACGACATCCTCGACCAGTACGAACGGCACATGCAGTTCCTGCACCTGGTGCGTTGATCGGGCGCCGGTGGCGCCTAGGCTTTGTTCAGCACCATGAACAACACCAGCGCCGCCACCGGCACACTGAACACCACCGCACCGACCACCAGTTCCGAGCTTACGGACTGGCCCGCCGTGACCACACCAATCGCGCCATTGATCACCGTCAACGCCAGCCACAGCACGACAAAACTGTAGGTCAGGGTCTGACGGCTGAACCCGATTCGCTCGCCGATGTACAGCATCATGGCCAGCAGGACCAGGCCGAAGAAAATGATGATGGTGGTGTGCATGGTGGGTTCCGTCCTTTAGGGGGATTTGCTGTCAGGTCCGCAGTTAGTCTGTGCCACTTCACCAGTTTAGTGGCCGAAAGAGATCCGGTGTGCAGCCCGGCTCCCGCAGATACGGTGTAAATCAGTGAGGGGGGGTATCGCTCAGGCGCTCGCGCGCTCGATCACTCGACACGCCAGTAATTTCAAGCGCTGCACCTCCACTGGCGACACCTCCAGACTTCAAGCGCCTGGCGCAGATTGCCGAAGCGGCGAAGTTCCACGCGTTGATCGTCGCCAACCGGACCGATTGCCAGCGGCATGGCCCGCTCAGACCCCTTTGAACCCCTGACATTGCTGTGTGCATTGAGCGCTGTGAGAGGGCGTATCGGGCTGATCGCCACCGGCCTCGGCCAGCGATAAAGAGCCGTACCATGTGGCACGAAAATTCGCGTTTCTTGACTATTTTCCAGGGGCGCTCAGCGTGGAATCTGGCGACTTCCGACAACGCCGCCGAAGCACAAAATATCGGTCACGACGTGCCTGTTGGCCATGATGACCAATACTGGCGGGCTCCGGAGTTCCATCCAGGGGTCACCGGGCGCGGGGACAGTTACGAGGATGAAGCCTTCGTACGAGAAAAAGCCATCGGTACGTACTACCGCCCGGAAAAGTACACATCCTCAACCACGTCGGCGAACATTTCCGGTTCGCTGAACATGGCGCGGGACAACCGGTGATCAGGCCGGTTCTTCCGAACTTGAGCGTGAGCTCGCAGCGCTGACTCGCTGACAATCAGCCCGGTGTTTTTGTGGTCGTCGGGCAGACTGAAAGCGAAGCCCAAGAAAAATGTGAAACGTTTCAGCAATTCGTCGAACCCGAGGTTGGCGTCGCACTGCTTGGGCGTATGCTGGGTAACTTCGACTTGTCGCCGTACCCGCTGGACGGACCGCTGCCGGCGTTGCCACTGAGCGAAAGCAGCCAGCAAAGCCGTCAGAAACGGCTGACGGAAAAACTGGAGGGTCAGGAGAAAGGTCGCGGCTACGCAGCCGAACGGGAGCAAGTACCCTCGCCACCGGATTGATGCCTGATTCCAAATAGTAGTAAACCCAAACAAGAGAGGATTCGATGACTTACACCGCTGCCGAAAACCGCTATGACTCCATCCCATACCGCCGCGTAGGTCGCAGCGGGCTGGTGCTGCCGGCCCTCTCGCTGGGCCTGTGGCACAACTTCGGCGACAGCACGCCGATCGACACCCAACGCTCGCTGTTGCGCACCGCGTTCGACCTGGGCATCAACCACTTCGACCTGGCCAACAACTACGGCCCGCCGTACGGCAGCGCCGAAATCAACTTCGGTCGTTTGCTGCGCGAAGACTTCAAGCAGTACCGCGACGAGTTGATCATCTCCAGCAAGGCCGGTTGGGACATGTGGCCGGGCCCTTACGGCCAGGGCGGCGGTTCGCGCAAATACGTGCTGGCCAGCCTCGACCAGAGCCTGCAACGCCTGGGCCTCGATTACGTGGACATCTTCTATTCCCACCGCTTCGACCCGGACACCCCGCTGGAAGAAACCGCCAGCGCCCTCGCCACCGCTGTGCAACAGGGTAAGGCGCTGTATATCGGTATCTCGTCCTACTCCGGGGTGAAAACCCGGGAAATGGCCGCGCTGTTGCAAGAGTGGAAAGTGCCGTTGCTGATTCATCAACCGGCCTACAACCTGCTCAACCGTTGGGTCGAAAAAGACCTGCTGGACGTCACTGACGAACTCGGTGCCGGGGTGATCGCCTTCACACCGTTGGCCCAAGGCCTGTTGACCGATAAATACCTCAACGGCATTCCAAAAGACGCGCGAGTTAACCGCCCGGGCGGTGGTTCGTTGCAGGAATCGCACCTGTCCGAAGCCAACATCGCCCACGTACGCGGGCTCAACGAAATCGCCAAGCGTCGCGGCCAAAGCCTGGCGCAACTGGCGCTGGCCTGGACCCTGCGCGACCCGCGCGTGACTTCGGCGCTGATCGGCGCAAGCCGGCCGGAGCAGATCATCGAAAACGTCGGGGCGTTGAAGAATCTGAGCTTTAGCGCGGAAGAACTGGCGGAGATCGATCGGTTTGCCCAAGAGGGCGGGATCAATCTTTGGGAGAAGCCTTCGACGGCTGAGTAACCTTTAAAAAGCAAAAGATCGCAGCCTTCGGCAGCTCCTACGGGATTGATGTTCGACCGCAATATTGGCGGCGACCGCAATCATTGTAGGAGCTGCCGGAGGCTGCGATCTTTTGACCTTAAAAAAACGGCACATCCCCCAACACCGTTGCCCGCTGCATCACTCGCCGCGCCGGCCGGTAATCGTCCACCGCGTAATGCTGGGTCACGCGGTTATCCCAGAACGCCACGTCATCCTTCTGCCAGCGCCAGCGAATGGTGAATTCCGGCCGTGTGGCATGGGCGAACAAGAACTTCAAAATCACCTCGCTCTCAGTCTCCGACAGCTCATTGATCTTCGACGTGAACCCTTCATTGACGAACAACGAGCGGCGTCCGCTCACCGGGTGCGTGCGGATCACCGGGTGCGACAGCGGCGGATTCTTGCGCCGGGCTTCTTCCCATTGGGCCAATGCTTCCGGCGTGTTGCCATAGCGCTCCAGCGGAAATGAACGGGTGAAGTCATGGGTCGCCGTCAGTCCTTCGAGCAAGGTTTTCAGCGGCGCCGACAAGGCTTCATACGCCGCAATCCCGCTGGCCCACAACGTATCGCCGCCAAACTCCGGCAGCAACTTGGCGCTGAGCACCGCGCCCATGGCCGGGGTCGGCAGGAAGGTCACGTCGGTGTGCCAGATTGCGTTATCGCGCACGTCGGTGACGGCGGTGTCGAGGATCAGCACTTCCGGCTGTTCCGGCACGTTCGGGTAGATCGGGTGAATGTGCAGGTCGCCGAAATAGGCGGCGAAACGCGCTTGTTGTTGCGGCGTGATCGGTTGGTCGCGGAAGAACAACACCTGGTGCTTGAGCAACGCCTGTTCGATGGCGTCGCGCTGTTCCAGGTTCAGCGGCTGGCTGACGTCGACGCCGCTGATCTGCGCGCCGAGGGCCGAGCTTAAAGGGACGATGTTCAGAGTGCTCATGGTGGTTCTCTTCAATTCCGGGTGTTGTCTATGTTTACGAACGACACCGCACCTGTAGGAGCTGCCGAGTGAAACGAGGCTGCGATCTTTTGATGTTGTTTTTAGAGAGCAAGATCAAAAGATCGCAGCCTCGTTTCACTCGGCAGCTCCTACGGGGTTGATCCAAAAAAGGGGCAATTTAGGCGCTTCAGTGTGCCTGGCCGTGCCACGGCACCAGTTTGCGTTGCAGCGCGCGCAGGCCCATTTCCATGGCGAAGGCGATCAGCGCGATGACCAGAATCCCCAGCACCACCACATCGGTGACCAGGAATTGCGCGGCCGACTGCACCATGAAGCCCAAGCCGCTAGTGGCGGCGATCAATTCGGCAGCCACCAGCGTCGACCAACCCACACCCAGACCAATGCGCACGCCAGTCAAAATATCCGGCAGCGCACTCGGCAGAATCACATGGCGAATCAACTGCGCCCGGGTCGCGCCCAGCGACTGCGCGGCGCGTAACTTGGCCGGATCAACCGTGCGCACGCCGGTGGCGGTGGCGATGGCAATCGGGGCGAAGATCGCCAGGTAGATCAGCAAGACTTTCGACAGCTCACCGATGCCGCACCAGATCACGATCAGCGGCAGGTAGGCCAACGGTGGAATCGGCCGGTAGAACTCGATCAGCGGGTCGAGAACCCCGCGAGCGATGCGGTTATGGCCGATGGCAATGCCCACCGGCACGGCGGTCAACACGGCGAAACCGAGGCCCAGGCCTATCCGGCTCAGACTCGCGCCCAAGTGCTGCCACAAGGTCGAATCCATGTAGCCAGTGGTCGCCAGCAGCCAGCCTTTTTGCAGCACGGCGGACGGTGGCGGCAGGAACAACGGTTCGATCATTCCCGTGGCGGTGACGGCCCACCAGATGAATACCAACGCGAACAAGGTCAACACGCTGATCCAACGAGTGCTAACGCTGCGTCGAACCGGAACCACCTTCAAACCGGGTTTCGCCGTCACGGCGGGAATTTCATAGCTGCTCATGCGCGCTCCTGCCGCGTGGCGGCGCTGCGTTGGGAGAACACTTTGGCGAGCACGTGTTCGCGGGTTTCGATAAAACGCGGGTCGGATTTGATCGCCCGTGCCGACTCGCCGGCGGCGTAGCGCTGGCCGAAATCCAGGCTCAGGCGTTCGACGATTTGCCCGGGATTCGGCGCCAACAGAATCAGGTCCGTGGCGAGGAACACCGCTTCTTCGATGTCATGGGTAATCAGGAATACGGGTTTGGCGGTGCGCTGCCAGACTTGCAGCAGCAGCTCTTGCATCTGTTCGCGGGTGAAAGCGTCGAGGGCACCGAAGGGTTCATCCATCAGCAATACGCGCGGGTCGGCGGCGAGGGCGCGAGCCAAACCGACACGTTGCTTTTGACCGCCGGAGAGCTGCCAGATGCGACGGTTTTCGAAACCGGAAAGGTCCACCAGCGCGAGCATTTCCCGGGCACGGATTTCCCGTTTATCCCGGGACACGCCGGCCAGTTCCAGACCGAAACCGACGTTGGCCAGCACGTCCTGCCAGGGCAGCAGGGCGTCGTCCTGGAACACCACGCCACGTTCGGCGCTCGGGCCTTTGACCGGCACGCCATCGAGGGTGATGCGCCCGGCGCTGGGTTCGACGAAGCCGGCAATCAGGTTCAACAGCGAAGTCTTGCCACTGCCGGACGGGCCGAGGGCCACCAGCAATTGCTGGGGCCCAAGACTCAAGGAAATATCCGCCAGTACCGGTTCCGGACTGCCGGGGTACTGTGCGCTGATGCGCTCCAGCTGTAGCAAAGCCATCGCAATGAACTCCCGATCAGTTGGTGATGTATTTGGCGCTGACGTACGGGGCGTAATCCGGCAGCACGGCCTCGACCTTGCCTTGTTCTTTGAGGAACGCGGCGGTGTCGGTGATGGCTTTGGTGGTCGGCGCGCCGAGGGTGATCACTTGATCGGCCGCCAGCGGGTAGACGTTGCCTTGCAGCAGCAATGGAATGTCAGAGGCCTTGGCGCCGGAGAGCTTCACCAGTTTGTCGACGTTGCTTTGGTTGGCGAGCCAGGCTTTCGGGTCTTTGCGGTAGTCGGCGTAGGCATCCAGGGTCACTTTGGCGAACGCGGTGACGATTTCCGGGTGCTTCTCGGCGAAGTCTTTGCGCACGATCCAGGCATCGAAGGTCGGCGCGCCGAACTTGGCCAGTTCGCCGGAGGTGATCAGCACTTTGCCATTTTCCTTGGCCACGCCCAGGGCAGGGTCCCAGACGTACGTGGCGTCGATGTCACCGCGTTTCCACGCAGCGACGATGGCCGGTGGCGCGAGGTTGAGGATGGTGACTTTCGACGGATCGATGTTCCAGTGCTTCAGCGCGGCGAGCAGGCTGTAGTGGCCGGTGGACACGAACGGCACGGCGATTTTTTTGCCGATCAGGTCTTGCGGGGTCTTGATCCCGGAACCGTCGCGGGCCACCAGTGCTTCAGCGGCGCCGATCTGGGTGGCGATGAGGAAAGTTTCAACCGGGACCTTACGGGTGATGGCGGCGGTCAACGGACTGGAACCGAGGTAACCGATCTGCACGTCGCCGGAGGCAATGGCGGCGATGATGTCGGCACCGTTGTCGAATTTGCGCCAGTCGATCTTGGCGTGGGTGGCTGTTTCGTACGCGCCGTCGGCCTGGGCGACTTTGGCCGGGTCCACGGTGGTCTGGTAGGCGACGGTGACGTCGGCTGCCTGGGCAAAGAAGCTCGCCGCAGCCAGAGACGCGGCCGCCAGGAGGCGAAGGGGGAAGTGCAGTTTCATGGGGAAGCTCCTTGTCAGGCGACCGAGTGTCGGCGTGAAAGGAGACTAAATGATCTAAGAATCCGAAAATAAATAACTTTTTCGAATGAGCTTATGAGCGGAAAATTCTAAAGGATCAAAAGATCGCAGCCTGCGGCAGCTCTTACAACGGTAGCGTGAAGACCCAAAATTGCGTGATGCGGGCAAAAAAAATCGCAACCTCGACACCGCCCCGTAGGAGCTGCCGAAGGCTGCGATCTTTTTACAGGCGCTGATTAATTACTGATCGCCAGAATACTCGCCTGATACGACCCGACAAACACATCGAAATCGCCGACTTCGTTCTGCTCCAGCTCAGCCTGATCGGCCAGCGACGAACGCGCGCGTGCTTCAAACTTCGCCTGATCTTCAGCACTCAACGGCTCGCTGCGGAAATACTCCGCATGCGCCCGGCTCTGACGCAGGGAGAACTGGGCAAAGCTTTCCTTGTGCTCAGCCATCGCCGCCAGCACCTGGGCCGATGGGGTCCGGGACGAATCCTTGACCTTCTCCATTTGCACATCCAGCGCCTTGCTATGGGCATCGCCGCCATGGCTCTGATCGAGCAACGCCGCCAGTGGGGCAATCTTCTCCAGCAGCTCGGCGGCCCATTCCTTCATCTCCACCGGTTGCCCGTCGCGTTGCAATTGCAGGCCCGGGCGCCGACCTTCCTTGACCACGCTGAGGAAGTTCGAGGTGGCGTTGTTACAAGTGTTGGCGGCCAGCAGCGGGCTGTCGTTCAACGCGCAGTACAGCAGGAACGCGTCGAGGAACCGCGATTCGGTCAGGTCGATGCCCATCGGCAGGAACGGATTGATGTCCAGGCAACGCACTTCGACGTACTGAATGCCGCGAGCCACCAGCGCCTGGATCGGCCGTTCGCCGGTGTAGGTCACGCGTTTCGGGCGGATGTTGGAGTAGTACTCGTTTTCGATCTGCAGGATGTTGGTGTTGAGCTGAACCCACTCACCGTCCTTGTGCGTGCCGACTTCAACGTACGGCGCATACGGCGTGGCGACCGCTTTGCGCAGGCTGTCGGTGTAGCTCGACAGGTCGTTGTAGCACGGCGTCAGACCGGCCTGGGCGTTGCTCTGGTAACCCAGGTCGCTCATGCGCAGGCTGGTGGCGTACGGCAGGTACAAGGTGTCCGGGTCCAGTTGTTCCAACTGGTGCGAGCGACCGCGCAGGAAGCCGGCGTCCAACGCAGGCGAAGCGCCGAACAGGTACATCAGCAGCCAGCTGTAGCGACGGAAGTTACGGATCAGCGCGATGTAGGCCGAGGACTGGTAGTCGCGGTCGGTGCCGACAAAGCCTTCCGATTCCTTGAGCAGCGGCCAGAGCTTTTCCGGCAGGGAGAAGTTGTAGTGAATCCCGGCGATGCACTGCATGGTCTTGCCGTACCGCAGGGCCAGGCCCTTGCGATAGACGTACTTGAGCTGACCGATATTGGACGTGCCGTAATAGGCGATCGGAATGTCTTCCTCGGCCGGCAACGGGCACGGCATCGAGGGGCTCCACAGAAACTCGTTGCCGAGCTTGCTGTAGGCAAAGCGATGGATCTTGTCCAGGCTCGCCAGCGTATCCGCCGGATCGGGCAGGGCAGGCGTGATGAACTCCAGCAGCGACTC
>Ga0302175_10000140_pt1 | contig 28471 bp, 32 predicted proteins | sample I_Fen_N3_3_FD_198791 | JGI IMG/M metagenome (GOLD analysis project Ga0302175, IMG submission 198791) | Peat permafrost microbial communities from Stordalen Mire near Abisko, Sweden - I_Fen_N3_3 | ecosystem: Environmental > Terrestrial > Soil > Wetlands > Permafrost | place: Sweden: Abisko... | reverse complement strand
TGGCATGGAGAGTTACGCCGAGCGGCCGCCGGAGTGGGGCAAGCATTTGGAGATTAGTTGTTCGTCGTAATCATTCAGATAAATACGTCGATCGGTACCTTGAAGTGCTCAGCCAACCAGCGGATCTGCCGCAGGTTGAGCTGGCGCCTGCCGCTTAATATTTCCGAGATCACCGATTGAGGGCCTACACCGGGCAGGTCGCTTTGGGTCAAACCATGCTCGCGCATCATGTAACCCAGAACCTCAGCACCACTCGCTTCGCGCATCGGGTGGTGTTTGTGATCCCACTCCGCAATCCAGTCGCCGATGATATCCACCAGACTCATCAAGGGGTGCGACTCCTCAAGCTTTGTCATCTCTAACAATTCGTCGAGTGCTTGTACCAACAAGTCGTAGTCTTCTTCGTTTTTTGGTTTTCGGAGCAGAGGCGCAACGTACTCCCAATGCTCGGCAGCCTTTTTGACCAACACACTCATACCCTTCCCTCCTTCCATTTTCCCCGTTCATATTCGCGGTGATCCATCACGTGCTTGATGTACAGCTTTTGATGCCCGTAGCGCACATAAGCGATCAAACGTAACTTGTTGCCGCCGATATCGAATACATGAAGATCGCCTACTTTGTCGGTCGCAGGAAATGAGGATTTCATTGCCGCAAAATCATTTGGCTTGATCCGCCTGGCCATTCGATACCACTGCTCCAACGCATTGGCCGCCTGAGGCCATTTGGCTTTAGCCTCCCGAATTGGTTTTTCGGTGAACACATGCATGCAACATCCTTATCGCATTTTGCTATGGAAGTTAATCACAGATCCGAAATATCGCAAGTTGCGATATACCTGAGCGGACCAATGGCCGCCCGCAACACTCAGCGTAGTGTCGACGACTGCCGCCGCACGATTGAAAATGTGAGCAGACGTCTCCAACTCAGGTTCATAAGCCTCTATTCGGAACACTCCAATGACCGACCCACTGCTCATCCCCTGCCCCCACTGCAACGGCCTCAACCGCATCCCCGCCGAGCGCCTCAGCGACCATCCGAAATGCGGGCGCTGCAAAGCCGAAGTCTTGGTGAACAAACCCTTCGAATTGAAACAAGGCGATTACGCCAGTCAGATCAAGGGCGATCTGCCGTTGCTGGTGGACGTGTGGGCGGACTGGTGCGGGCCGTGCAAGTCGTTTGCGCCGGTGTTCGAGCAGGCAGCGGCGCAGTTGGCGGGCAAGTGCCGGTTGGCCAAGCTCGACAGCGAGGCGAACCAGCAGTTGTCGGCGCAGTTGGGGATTCGTTCGATTCCGAGTTTGATTCTGTTCAAGAACGGCCGGGAAGTGGCGCGCCAGAGCGGGGCGTTTCCGTTGCCGCAATTGATGAGCTGGTTGCGTAGCCAGGGGATTTGATTACAGCTTTAAAAGATCGCAGCCTTCGGCAGCTCCTACAGAGGCATCGGCGTTTCACCGGTCCTGTAGGAGCTGCCGCAGGCTGCGATCTTTTGATCTTCAGGCGTTCTCTAACAGGTTATGCAACTCGACAAACTGCTGCGTCAGCTTGTGTCGCGGATCGAGGTGGATCAGCGGCGTATTGGCCTGGTGCGACTCACGCATGCGCACCGAGCTGCCCAGGTACACCGGCAACACTGGCAAGCCTTCAGCGATCAGTTCATCGAGAATTTGCTGAGGCAGGCTCGCGCGAGCCTGGAACTGGTTGACCACGATGCCTTCGACCTCCAGCCCTTCGTTGTGATCTTCCTTCAATTCTTCGATTTCCGCCAGCAGGCCATACAGGGCCTGACGCGAGAAGCTGTCGCAGTCGAAGGGGATAAGCACACGATCAGCAGCGATCAGCGCCGAAACCGCATAGAAATTCAGCGCCGGCGGGGTGTCGAGGTAAATCCGGTCGTAGTCTTCGCTCAGCTCATCGAGCAGTTTTCGCAGCTTGTTGATCTTGTGTTTGGCCTCAAGCTTGGGCTGCAAATCGGCCAGCTCGGCGGTGGCGGTGATGACATGGAGGTTGTCGAACGGGGTTTCGTAGATATCGACCTGGTTTTTCTTCGAAAACGGCCCGGAAGACAGGGTTTGCTTGAAAAAATCGGCGATCCCCATAGGGATGTCATTACCGGTGAGGCCGGTCAGGTACTGAGTGGAGTTGGCCTGGGCATCGAGATCCACCAACAGGGTGCGATAGCCCTCGCTGGCACTGACCGCTGCCAGATTGCAGGCAATGCTGGACTTGCCCACACCACCTTTTTGATTGAACACCACGCGCCGCATGTCAAAACCTCCGTGTATCAAAGAATGACCGAGTGTAGTAGTCCACGGCCTCGCTTAGCTACCTCGCGGTCACAGGGACTACAGAGTCAGGCGCAATCTCTTCAAGAAAACCGCGCAAACTCGCGCATTGATTGCAGACAGAGCCGACAGACCCGCTCGGCGCAATGTGGATAATGGCCATACGACAGCTTTTTCGCGGACCAACCGGTACATTTGATTGCGCAAAATGTAACCAGCATTTGCTACACGCCCACCGCACCGGGATAATGCGCACCACTCGGCGCCAAGCGCCACGTAAGGTCGGCCGCAGATTGTGTGACTGACTGCGTCAAGGAAAGCCCGCAGGGGCGGGATGAATCTTTGTGATCAACTTCAACATCGCCCAATGGCGCGCGTGGGCCCCTGGGCTCGAAAGCGTGGACGATTGGCAGGCCTGGAGCCGACAACCGGTCGTGCTCCAGAGCAGCGATGCCGCCCCCGATGTGTCGTTTCTGCCGGCCATGCAGCGCCGTCGACTCAGCCGCCTGGCGCGGATGGCGTTCAGTGTCGGCTGGCCGTTGGCCGATGGTCGGCAAGACCTACCGCTGGTCTTTATTTCCCGCCACGGCGAGACCCCGCGCACCTTTGAAATCCTCAGTGACCTGGCCGCCGATCAGCCGCTGTCGCCGACCCAATTCAGCCTGTCCGTGCACAACGCGGTCATCGGCCTGTGGTCGATCATGCGTGGCGAAACCAGCGAAATGACTGCGCTGGCCGCCGCTGGGGACGGCCTCGAACACGGCATGCTTGAGGCGGCGGCGCTGCTTTCGGAAGGGGCGCCCGCCGTGCTGCTGGTGGTCACCGAAGAGCAGCCGCCCGAGGCCTATTCGGCCTGGATCGACGATGTGCCGTTCCCGTATGCGGTCGCCCTGTTGATCACCCCCGGCACCGACTGGCAGTTGTCCCTGAACAGCCACCCGGATGAACTGTCCAACGCTCACTGGCCCCATGCCCTGAATCTCTTGCGTACCCTGCTCGGCCAGCAGTCAACCTGCCAACATGCCTGGAAAAATCGTGTATGGACCTGGCAACGCAACCCGTAGCCGATAAAAACCGCGACGCCTACTACTGGCGCCTGCTGGCCACCGCCGCAAGCTTCACCCTGTTCGGGTTGGGCGGGCTGTGCCTGCGCCTGCTGGTTTTCCCGCTGCTCGCCTGCCTGCCCGGCGATGCCCAGGCTCATCGGGTGCGGGCGCGAAAAACCGTCAGTCGCTGCTTCTGGTTTTTTGTCCGGTTCATGGCCCGCACCGGCGTGCTGACCTACGACATCCAGGGCGCAGAAAAACTCGGCCGCCCCGGGCAGATGATCATCGCCAATCACCCGTCGCTGATCGACGTGGTGTTTTTGATTGGTCTGGTGCCGCACGCCAACTGCGTGGTCAAAAAGAGTCTCTGGGACAACCCCTTCACACGCGGGCCGTTGCGCCGTACCGAATACATCAGCAACGACGGCAGCATGGACATGCTCGACGCCGCTGCCGACGCGCTGAAAAGCGGCCAGACCCTGATCATTTTTCCCGAAGGCACCCGCACCCAGCCCGGCCAGCCGCCGGCCTTTCATCGGGGGGCTGCGGCCATTGCCTTGCGCGGTGCGAGAATCCTCACCCCGGTGACTATCAAGGTCAGCCCCACCACATTGACCAAGGCCGAACCCTGGTATCGGATACCGAAACGCCGTGTGCACTTCAGTTTCCGTGTGGGGGCCGATATAGACCCACAGACCTTCGCCGCGCAGGGGCCACCGCCACAGGCCTCGCGCAAGCTCAACGACTATTTGCATCACTACTTTATTAAGGAGCTCGCCGAAGATGAGCGATCTGCACCGTGAGATAAAACAACTGATCATCGACGCCCTCGGCCTCGAAGACATCAGCGCGCAAGACATCGGCGACGACCAGACCCTGTTTGGCGAAGGCCTGGGCCTGGACTCGGTCGACGCCCTGGAGCTGGGCCTGGCCATCCAGAAAAAGTACGGCATCAAGATCGACGCCGACGCCAAGGACACCCGTAATCACTTCAGCAACGTGGCGAGCCTTGCGGCGTTCGTCACTGCAAAACAGGCAGCTTGAGACCGGACCATGCAAACTCGTGACGACATTTTCAACACCCTGCGCGATGCCCTGGTCGAACTCTTCGAGCTGGACCCCGAGCGCGTCAGCCTGGAATCCAACCTGTATCAGGACCTGGAAATCGACAGCATCGACGCCGTCGACCTGATCGACCACATCAAACGCCAGACCGGCAAGAAAATCGCCGCCGAAGAATTCAAATCGGTGCGTACCGTCAGCGACGTGGTCGAGGCGGTCTACCGTCTGGTTCAACCGGCCGCATGAGCCGAGTGATCGGCCTTGGCCTGCTGCTGGTGGGCCTGCTGTACCCCTTTGCGGTGTATTTCGGCATGGAGCATTTCGCCCCGTGGCAGTTCGGCCTGCTGCTGGGCAGCCTGTGGCTGGCGCGGGCGCTGACCGGCACACGCCGGCCCGGCAACCGCTGGATGGCCAGCGTCGCCATTGTGTTTTGCCTGTTGCTGGCGCTGTTCGACAGCCCGGCGCTGCTGCGTTGGTACCCGGTGCTGATCAGCGCTTTCATGTTGGCGCTGTTCGGGCTGAGCCTGAAATACGGCCCGCCGATGGCTGAACGCCTGGCCCGTCTGCGGGAACCGCACCTGCCGGCCAAGGCCATCGTTTACACCCGTCAGGTCACGGTGGCCTGGAGTGTGTTTTTTCTCTGCAACGGATTGTGCGCCGCCGCGTTGACCCTGTGGGCGCCGCTGAGTTGGTGGATGTTGTACACCGGCCTGATCTCCTACGGGTTGATCGGCCTGATGTTTGCCATTGAATGGCTTATACGACAACGGGTACGAGGCCACCCATGACTTGGATAACGCTTGAGCAATTGCTGCTCAAGGCTCAACCGGAACGTGCCGTGACGGCCGAACCGACGCTGAATCACGCGCAATTGTGCGAACAGGCCCTGAGCCTCGCCGCCGGCCTGCAAGCCCAGGGTGTGCAGCGCATTGCCGTGCACCTTGAAGACGCCGCCGACCTGGCGATTGCCCTGCTCGGTGCCTGGCGTGCGGACGTCAGCGTGCTGCTGCCCGCCGATCTGCAACCTCAGACGCGCCAGCGCTGGTCGAGCGAAGTCGATCTGTGGCTGACCGATCAGCCCGACGACGCGCACCTGGCCGATTATCGTCAGCCGCCATTGTCCGCCGCCGCGCTGGATCTAGATCGCTGTCAGTTGAGCCTGTGCACCTCCGGCTCCAGCGGCGAACCCAAGCGCATCGACAAAACCCTGCGGCAACTGGCCAATGAAGTGCAAGCCCTGGAACAGCTCTGGGGCGCCGATCTGGGCCAGGCCTGCATCATCGGCAGCGTCGCCACCCAACACATTTACGGTTTGCTGTTCCGGGTGCTCTGGCCGCTGTGCGCCGGACGCCCGTTCGTGCGCAAGCAACTGGCCTTCCCGGAAGACTTGCAGCGCGCCAGCCGCGAACACCCGGCGTTCGCCTGGGTCGCCAGCCCGGCGCTGCTCAAGCGCATGGGCGACAACCTTGACTGGCCAGCCCTGAGCGCCGTGCGCCGGGTGTTTTCCTCCGGCGGCGCCCTGCCTGCCGAAGCGGCGCAAAGTCTGTTCGAACGCCTGGAACAATGGCCGACGGAAATCCTCGGCAGCTCGGAAACCGGTGGCATCGCCTGGCGTCAGGGGCAAGACCTCTGGCAGCCGTTCGCGGATGTCGTGCTGAGCCAGGACACCGACGGCGCGCTGCTGATCGCCTCGCCGTACCTGCCGGCCGGGCACATTGAACACACGGCCGATGCCGCGCGAATCGCCGCCGACGGCCGCTTCGAATTGCTCGGACGGCTGGACCGCATCGTCAAACTGGAAGAAAAACGTATCTCGCTCCCGATGCTGGAACAGGCACTGATGGCCCACGACTGGGTCGCCGAAGCGCGTCTGGGTGTGGTCCAGGAAAACCGCGCCTCGCTGGGTGCGCTGCTGGTGCTCAGCGCCCAAGGCCTGCATGCCTTGCGCAATCGGGGTCGGCGCAGCCTCACCCAAGAACTGCGTCAGCACTTGAGCCAGCATTGCGAAGCCCTGGCCTTGCCTCGGCGCTGGCGCCTGTTGCGACAACTGCCGCTGAACGCCCAAGGCAAACTGCCCCAGGCTGACGTCGAAGCCCTGCTGCTTGCGCCGCGCCCGAAAGCGCCGGAGGTGCTGGAACAGCTCCAGACCGACGGCGAATGGAGCCTGCAACTGGCGATCCCGCCGGACCTGGCCTACTTCAGCGGCCACTTCCCGCAAACCCCGGTTTTGCCCGGCGTGGTGCAGGTGGATTGGGCGTTGCTGCTGGGTCAGCAATTGATGGACTTGCCGGCTAAATTCGCCGGCATGGAAGTGCTGAAATTTCAGCAACTGGTGCGTCCTGGCGACGAAATCCAGTTGCACCTGCGGTTCGACCCGGTGCGCAGCAAGTTGTATTTCACCTTTCGCAACGACACCGCCACCTGCTCCAGCGGGCGGATCGTGCTGGAGGCGGCCGATGCTTAAGTTTGGTGAGTGCTGCGCACTCATTCGCGAGCGAGCCCGCGCCCACAGGAGGACTGCGTCGTTCACTCATCCAATGTGGGAGCGGGCTTGCTCGCGAAGCAGTCGGCTCGGTGCATCAGGTGTACGCAACCATGCATAACCCCTGCGCCATCATCCCGGTCTACAACCACGAAACCGCGATCACCACGGTGGTCGAAGCGCTGCTCGCCCAAGGTTTGCCCTGCATCCTGGTGGACGACGCCAGCACTCCGACCTGCGCCAAAGTGCTCGATCAACTCGCCCATCGCGACAACACCTACCTGATCCGCCTCACCGTCAATCAGGGCAAGGGCGGCGCGGTCATGACCGGTTTTCGCGAAGCCTCGCGCCTGGGTTTCAGCCACGCGTTGCAAGTGGACGCCGACGGCCAGCATGACCTCGCCGACGTCGCGACGTTTATCGAGCAGTCCCGCGCCCACCCCGAGTCGGTGATCTGCGGCTATCCGCTCTACGACGCCAGCGTGCCCAAGGGCCGTTTGTATGCGCGTTACCTCACCCACGTCATGGTGTGGATCAACACCCTGTCGTTGCAGATCCGCGATTCGATGTGCGGCTTTCGCGTCTATCCATTGCCACCGACCCTGGCGCTGATCAGTTCGGCGAAAATCGGCAAGCGCATGGATTTCGACTCGGACATTCTGGTGCGGCTGGCCTGGCGCAATCTGCCGATGCAATGGCTGCAAACCAAGGTTCATTACCCGCTGGACGGCGTCTCGCACTTTCGCCTGTTCCACGACAACGTGCTGATTTCGAGCATGCACACCCGGTTGTTCTTCGGCATGTTGCTGCGCGCTCCGGTGATCCTCTGGCAACGGTGGCGAGCATGAGCACTGAGACGGATAAAAAGCATTGGGCTGACCGCGAGGAACGCGGCAGTTTCTGGCTGATGAAATTCACCGCCCTCTGCGCCAAGGTGCTGGGCCGGCGGCTGTTGAGCCCGTTGCTGTACGGCATCGTTCTGTACTTTTTCCTGTTCGGCCGCAGCGCGCGCAAAAGCGCCTGGCAATACCAGCAACGCCTCGCCGACTGGAGCGGTCGCGTCGAATTGCGCCCGACCCATTGGCGCGTCTTCGGCCAGTTCATGGCCTTCGCCGATTCGATGCTCGACAAGCTCGACGTGTGGAACGGCAAATTGCGCATCGAGCAGATCGAAATCATCGACCCGGCGCTGTTGCGCACCCAACTGCGCGGCGCCCGTGGGCAACTGCTGGTGGGCGCGCACCTGGGCAATCTGGAAGTCTGTCGTGCCCTGGCGGAGATTGGCGAAAAAGTCACGATGAACGTGCTGGTGCACACCAAACACGCCGAGCAGTTCAACCGTTTGCTCGGCGAGGCCGGGGCGACCAATCTGCGGCTGATCCAGGTCAGCGAACTGGACCCGGTGATCATGCTCCAACTGCACGAACGCCTGGAGCGCGGCGAGTGGCTGGCGATTGCCGGCGACCGCGTGCCGCTGCATGGCGGGCGCAGCGTGACCGTGGACTTCCTCGGCCACCCGGCGCCATTCCCCCAGGGCCCGTGGCTGCTGGCCGGTTTGCTCAAGTGCCAGGTCAATCTATTGCTGTGTTTGAAGAAGCCAAGTGGCGACTATCGACTGACCCTCGAACCCTTCGCCGACGCCGTGGTGTGGAAGCGCAGCGACCGCGAACAGGTCATTCATCAGTGGACTTCCCGCTACGCCGAACGCTTGGGTCACTATTGCCTTGAAGCGCCTCAACAATGGTTCAACTTTTACCCTTTCTGGAAGACCGATGACGACGCCAACGCTTGAGCCGGTAACCTTCGGCGAACTCCCTTTGCGCATCGAAGACGTGCTGGCCCTGGCCAACCGTCAGGCGCCGACGCAGTTGCAGGGCGACCCTGACTACCGCGAGCGCATCGCCAAAGGCGCGCGATTCCTGGATTCGCTGCTGGACAAGGAAGGCGTGATCTACGGCGTGACCACCGGTTACGGCGATTCCTGCGTGGTCGCCGTGCCGCTGCATCACGTCGAAGCGCTGCCGCGTCATCTCTATACCTTTCACGGCTGCGGCTTGGGCAAATTGCTCGATGCCCAGGCCACCCGTGCGGTACTCGCGGCGCGTTTGCAGTCGTTGTGCCATGGCGTTTCCGGGGTTCGCATCGAGCTGCTGGAACGCCTGCAAGCCTTCCTCGAACACGACATCCTGCCACTGATCCCGGAAGAGGGTTCGGTGGGCGCCAGCGGTGATTTGACGCCGCTGTCCTACGTCGCCGCGACCTTGTCCGGCGAGCGCGAAGTGCTGTTCCGTGGCGAACGCCGGCAAGCCGCCGATGTGCATCGCGAACTCGGTTGGCAGCCGCTGGTGCTGCGCCCCAAAGAAGCCCTGGCGCTGATGAACGGCACCGCCGTGATGACCGGCCTCGCCTGCCTCGCGTTTGCCCGCGCCGATTACCTGCTGCAACTGGCCACGCGCATCACCGCGTTGAACGTGGTGGCGCTGCAAGGCAATCCTGAGCATTTCGACGAACGCCTGTTCGCCGCCAAACCGCATCCGGGGCAGATGCAAGTCGCCGCGTGGCTGCGCAAGGATCTGGCCATCGACGCACCGACCGCGCCGCTGCATCGCCTGCAAGATCGCTATTCCCTGCGTTGCGCGCCGCATGTACTCGGCGTGTTGGGCGACAGCCTGAACTGGCTGCGTTCGTTTATCGAGATCGAGCTCAACAGCGCCAACGACAACCCGATCATCGACGCCGAAGCCGAACGCGTGCTGCACGGCGGGCACTTCTACGGCGGCCACATCGCGTTCGCCATGGACAGCTTGAAAAACCTCGTCGCCAACGTCGCTGACTTGCTGGATCGACAACTCGCGCTGCTGGTGGACGAGCGTTACAACCATGGCTTGCCGAGCAACCTGTCCGGCGCCAGCGCTGACCGGGCGATGCTCAATCATGGCTTCAAAGCCGTGCAGATCGGCACCAGTGCCTGGACCGCCGAAGCCTTGAAAAATACGATGCCGGCCAGCGTGTTCTCGCGCTCCACCGAGTGCCACAACCAGGACAAGGTGAGCATGGGCACCATCGCCGCCCGGGATGCGATCCGTGTGCTGGAACTGACCGAACAAGTCGCCGCCGCGACCCTGTTGGCCGCCAACCAAGGGGTCTGGCTGCGGAGTCGGGCCGAAGACGCCCGGCCATTGCCGCCGTCCCTGGCGGCGATGCACGAAGAGCTGGCCAAAGACTTCCCGCCGGTCATCGAAGACCGCGCCCTGGAAGGTGAATTGCGCCTGTGTCTGAAACGTATCGCCGAGCAACACTGGAGGCTGCATGCGTAGCAAGGGAGTGCTTCACGCCGATACGGAAATCCTCGTGCCGTTCTTTGACGTCGACACCATGCACGTGGTCTGGCACGGCCATTACGTCAAATACCTGGAAGTCGCCCGCTGTGCCCTGCTGGACAAGCTCGGGCACAACTACACCGCCATGGTCGAGTCGGGTTTCGCCTGGCCGGTGATCGACCTGCAACTGCGCTACGTGCGCGGCGCGGTGTTCGGTCAGAAGCTCAATGTGCGCGCCAGTCTGGTGGAGTGGGAAAACCGTTTGAAGATCAACTACCTGATCAGCGATTTGGCAACCGGTGAACGCCTGACCCGCGCCAGCTCGGTGCAAGTCGCCGTCGACATGAGCAGCCGCGAGATGCAACTGGCCTCGCCGAAAGTCTTCACCGACGCTGTTGAAAGGATGCTGCCATGAACACCGTTTTCAAATGCCTCGGCGCACTGGCGCTGCTGGGCCTGGCCTCGATGGCCCATGCCTTCGACCTGCAACAACTCAGCGATCAACTGGCCAAGCCCGAAGTGATCCACGGCCACTTCGTCCAGGAAAAACACCTGCGCGCCCTGCCGCAACCGCTGACCAGCAAGGGCACCTTTGTCCTCGCAAAAAACCACGGCTTGCTCTGGCTGCTGAAAACCCCGCTGCAACAGGATTACCGAATCAACGCCAAAGGCATCGCCCGACGTGATGCCAACGGCTGGCAACTGCTGCCGGGCAAGAGCGCAGGGGCCGAGCAGAACCGTTTGTTCCTTGCCGTGCTGCAAGGCGACAGCAGCGGTTTGCAACGGGATTTCGAGCTGGCACTGAGCGGCGATGCGCAGAAATGGAAACTGACCCTGACCCCGCGTTCGATGTTGCTCAAGCAGGTGTTCAACCAGATCAACATCGATGGCGGTGAGTTGGTGAACAGCATCGAACTGCTGGAAACCCAAGGTGACAGCACCGTCATGCGCATGCAGGACACCACCAGCGCCCAACCGTTGAGCGACGCGGAGCAACATGACTTTGCCGAGTGAACGGATGCTGCCACGGCTGTTCCTGATCCTGCTGCTGGCGGTGCTCGCGCTCGCCGGTTGGCAATGGCGTGACGGCGCGCCGCTGTCGGCCAACCTGATGGAACTGGTGCCCGGCACGACGCCGGACGCGCTGGAACTGCGCGCCGAACAACGCATGCAAGAACCGCTGAACCGCGAAATGCTGGTGCTGGTCGGCCACACCGATCGCCAGCATGCCGTGGCCATGGCGCAGAAAATCGGCGAACAGTGGCAAGCCAGTGGTCTGTTCGAAAAGGTCCAGTGGAACTTGCAAGCCGACCTCCCCGCCCTGCGCACCCAGTTGCTGCAAGGTCGGCTGGCGATGCTCGCGGACGCGGATCGGCAACAACTGATCGAACATCCCGACGCGTTTATCCAGCAACGGGTGCAAGCGCTGTTCGACCCGTTCACCGGTTTCAGCCTGGTGCCAAGCCAGGACGACTGGCTGGGCCTGACCGGGCGCATCCAGAACAGCCAGCCGCAACACGGCGCAGTGCAACTGGACATCGGCAGCGGCGCGTTGATCGCCGAGGCCGACGGCAAGAGTTGGGTGCTGCTGCGGGCGCGCACCACCGGCAATGCGTTCGATATGAACCTGCCGCTGCAAGTGGCCGAATTGCTCAAACACAGTCGCGAAGAAGCGGCCCGGAGCGATGTGCAATTGCTCGCCGCCAGTGGCTTGCTCTACGCGGCTAACGGTCAGCAGCAAGCGACCCGGGAAATGACCTGGGTCGGTGGCGGCGCCACGTTGGGCATCCTGTTGTTGCTGTTGCTGGCGTTCCGGCGCTTGCGCGTGTTGCTCGCGTTCGTCCCGGTGCTGGTGGGGATGTTGTTCGGCATGGTGGCTTGCGTGGCGTTGTTCGGCCATATGCATGTGATGACGCTGGTGCTCGGTTCCAGCCTGATTGGCGTCGCGGTCGATTACCCGCTGCATTACTTGTCCAAGAGCTGGAGCCTGAAACCCTGGCACAGTTGGCCCGCCCTGCGCCTGACCCTGCCGGGGCTGACCCTGAGCCTGATCACCAGTTGCATCGGCTACCTCGCGTTGGCCTGGACACCGTTCCCGGCGCTGACGCAAATCGCCGCGTTCTCCGCCGCCGGGCTGGTCGGTGCCTACCTGTCGGCGGTGTGCCTGCTGCCCGCGCTGCTCAAGGGCGCCGACCTGCGCCCGGCGCAATGGCCGCTGCGGGTCGCCGAGTTTTTGGTCAACCTGCGTGAAGCAATGCTCCAACGTGCCCGCACACCGGTGTTGCTGGCGCTGTTGATCGCCTTCTGTGTCGGCGGTCTGTTGCAACTCAGCACGAAGAACGACATCCGCCAGTGGGTCGGCATGCCCCAGCACCTGACCGACGAAGCCCAGGCCATTGCGCGCATCACCGGTTACCAACCGACCAGTCAGTTCTTCCTGATCCGCGCGGCCAATCAACAGGAGCTGCTCGAACGCCAAAGCGCCCTGAGTGATCGGCTGGAGCAACTGGTCAACCTCGATAAGTTGCAAGGTTTTCTGTCCCTCAACCAATTGGTCAACCAACCGAGCGAGCAGAAACAGGTCCGCGAGGCGCTGAGCAAGCTTCCGCAATTCTGGCAGCCGTTGCTCGACGTCGGCGTGCCGGCCGAGGCGCTGCACGCCGAGTTGGCCAAGTTGCAGGCGCTGCCCATCGAAGACATCGACGCCGCACTGGTCGGGCCATTGGCCGAACCTTATCGCCCTCTGTGGCTGGGGCCGACCGCTGACGGCGGCGTGGCGGCGATGGTCAGCCTGCAAGGCTTGAACAACCCGTCGCTGTTGCGGGTCCAGGCCCTGGACTTGCCGGGTGTGGAACTGGTGGATCGGCTCGGTGAATTGAACAATGTCTTCGCCCAGACGCAAATCAGCGCCGCTGAACTGAAACTCGCTTCCTGCGCGCTGATCGTGCTGGTGCTGATCCTGCCGTTCGGCCTCAGCGGCGCCTTGCGCATCGTCGCTCTGCCGTTGCTGGCGGCGCTGTGCAGTCTGGCCAGCCTCGGTTGGCTCGGCCAGCCGCTGACGCTGTTCAGCCTGTTCGGCCTGCTGCTGGTCACGGCGATCAGCGTCGATTACGCGATCCTCATGCGTGAACAGGTCGGCGGCGCCGCTGTGAGCCTGCTGGGCACCTTGCTGGCGGCGTTGACCACGTGGCTGTCGTTCGGTTTGTTGGCGGTGTCGAGTACGCCGGCGGTGAGCAACTTCGGCCTGTCGGTGAGCCTGGGTCTGGCGTTCAGCTTCATCCTCGCGCCGTGGGCTGGGCGCCATGTTCATGCCGTTCCGGTTGCGGAGCAGACGGCATGATGATCCTGCTGTTTTGGGCGATGACCCTGGGGATGTTCTCCGTCGCCACCCGCGTTGGTCGGCATTTCGGGCTGATCCCGATTGTCAGCCAGTTGCTGCTGGCGACCTTCGGTTTGCCGCTGCTGATGTACGTCTGGATCGAACCGGGCTGGCAGCTCAGCGGCGCCGAACTGATTTCCCCGGTGTGGCTGAAAAACCTCTACAGCCTGAGTTTCGCCCTACTGCTGGGGCACATTCTCAGCGACGTGATCGACCTGCGCCTGGATCGCCAGAGCCTGAAAATCGCCCTGCCAAGTTTCTGCCTGCCGTTCGCCTGTGGCCTGGCGACGGCGGTGTGGCTGTTGCCGACGCAAGCGTGGATCAGCTCGTTGGCGGTCGGTTTGGTGTTCGCCATTACCGCGATCCCGGTGTTGTATTTGTACCTGCGCCACATCCACTACCCGCCCGCCGCCACCCGGCGTCTGGTGCAAACCGCGATCCTCATCGACCTCACCTGCTGGACGCTGTTCGGCTTCGCCCAGGGCAGCCTGCACCTGAGCAGTTTGTTGCTGCCGCTGGCGGGCGCCTGCCTGCCGTTGCTGTTGCGCTTGCTGGGCTTGCGCCAACCGCTGCTGCACAGTGGCGGCTTCTTCGCTTTGCTGGTGGTGGCCGAACACTTCAAGCTCAATGCGCTGATTTTCGGCATCGGCTATTTGCTGTGCATGGCCGCGTTGAAAGTGCCGCTGGTGTTGCCGTTGCCGGCGCGGTGGATGAATCGTTTGCAGACCTGGATCGCCATCCCGCTGATCCTCACCTTCGGCATCGTCCAGATCGATGTGCACGCGGCCATGGCCAGCCTCGGCTGGGTGCAACTGGCGGCGCTGCTGTTGTTGCCGATCCTCAGCAAACTGCTGGGCAACTGGCTCGGCCTCGGCTGGGCCGGCACGTCGTTCGATGGCGCCAGCCGCTGGCGCGAAAGCCTGCTGCTGAACATTCGCGGCTTGAGCGAGATCGTCTTTCTCAACCTGCTGTTGCAACAACAGCTCATCAGCCCGGCGCTGTACTTTGCGCTGATGTTGATGGGCCTGATCGCCACACTGCTGCCGGCACTGGCCGGCATGCACCGAATCCCGCTGAATATCGCCGCCCCGGCAAGGAGCTCCCGTGCCAACAATTGAAATGGAATGTCGTCAGGTGGTGGTCATCGGTGCTGGCCCTTCGGGCGCCATCGCCGCCGCGCTGCTCAAGCGCAAGGGTCACGATGTACTGGTGATCGAACGCCAGCATTTTCCAAGGTTTTCCATCGGTGAAAGCCTGTTGTCCCACTGCCTGGATTTCGTCGAAGAAGCCGGCATGCTCAACGCGGTGAACGCCGCTGGGTTCCAAATTAAAACCGGCGCCGCGTTCGCCTGGGGCGAGCACTACAGCGCGTTCGATTTTGGTGACACGTTCAGCAACGGCAAGCCGACCACGTTCCAGGTGCAGCGCGCCGATTTCGACAAACTGCTGGCCGATCAAGCGGCGTTGCAAGGCGTGGAATTGCGCTACGGCGAAGCCATCGTCAGCGCCGATTTCAACTTGCCGAAACCGCAACTGAAGGTGCTGCGCGAGGACGGTACGGAGTACTGCGTCGAAGCCGATTTTGTGCTCGACGCCAGCGGCTACGGCCGGGTATTGCCTCGTTTGCTGGACCTGGAGGCGCCGTCGAATTTCCCGGTGCGCCAAGCGGTGTTCACCCACGTCGAAGACCACATTGATAACCCGGCCTTCGACCGCACCAAGATTCTCGTCACCACCCACCCGATCCATCGCGACATCTGGTTCTGGACCATTCCGTTCAGCAACGGTCGTTGCTCGGTGGGCGTGGTGGCAGCCGCCGAATATTTCGAAGGGCGCACCGATGATCTCGACGAGTGCCTGCGCGGCTTTATCGCCGAAACCCCGAGCCTGTCCGGTGTATTGAACAACGCCGTGTGGGACACCCCGGCGCGGACCATCGGTGGCTACTCGGCCAATGTTAAAACCCTGCACGGCCCGGGCTTCGCGCTGCTGGGCAACGCAGCGGAATTCCTCGACCCAGTGTTCTCCTCCGGAGTGACCATCGCCATGCGCTCGGCGAGCATGGCCGCCGCCGTGTTGCATCGCCAATTGCAGGGCGAAAGCGTGGACTGGCAAACCGAGTTCGCCGACCCGTTAAAACGCGGCGTGGACACCTTCCGCTGCTACGTCGAAGGCTGGTACGCCGGGACCTTCCAAGACGTGATTTTCCACGACGGCAGCTCCACGGACATCCGCCGCATGATCGCTTCGATCCTCGCCGGTTACGCCTGGGATGAACGCAACCCGTTCGTCAGCGAAGCGAAGCGCCGGTTGAAGGTGATTTCGGAGATCTGCGCAAGGGAAACGACATGAGTTACCTGAGCGACAACTACGTCGAAGAAACCAAGTTCGGTTTCTGGTTCCTGCGCAGTCACACCTGGCAGCACCACGTGCTGCGGGTGGCAATCAATGACCTGCGCGGCTTGTTCAGTGACGCGCCGCCGAGCAGCCCGGTGTTGCTGGATGCCGGTTGCGGTCAGGGCAAGTCGTTCCAGTACCTGCGCCAGACCTTCGCGCCCCAGCGCTTGATCGGCGTCGATGCCGACCCGCACAGCCTGAACCTCAGCGCTGAAGAAGCGGCGCGTCAGGGCATGACCGTGGAGCTGATCGGCAGCGATTGCGCGACGCTCAACGTACCGGACGCCAGCGTCGATCTGCTGTTCTGCCACCAGACCTTTCATCACCTCGTCGAGCAGGATCTGGCCCTGGCCGAGTTCTACCGCGTGCTCAAGCCCGGCGGCTATCTGCTGTTCGCCGAGTCCACCGAGGCTTACATTGATACGTGGGTGATTCGCTGGTTGTTCCGCCACCCGATGCATGTGCAGAAAAGCGCGGCCGGGTATCTGGAAATGATTCGCCAGCAGGGTTTTGAATTCGGGCCGCAGAACGTGTCTTACCCGTACTTGTGGTGGAGCCGTGCCAAGGATTTCGGGTTGCTTGAACGGTGGGGTTTACGCAAGCCCAAGCCCTTTGGCCAACGGGAAGAAACCCTGGTCAACGTCGTGGCGCGCAAGCCGCTTGAAGGTGCTGTTTGATGTCTAGCGCAATTCAAAACTGTGGGAGCGGGCTTGCTCGCGAAAGCGGAGTGTCAGTCGACGAAAGTGTTGAATGTGCCGACGCATTCGCGAGCAAGCCCGCTCCCACAGGGTTTGTGGTGTTGTTGCGATTTGTACTGGTGGCCTGTGCTCTGCTGCTGAGCGCTTGCGCCAGCCGCGCCCCGCTGCCCGAGCACAGCCCGACGCTCGCGCTACCGCTGCAACTGCACATCCAGCGCCTGATGGCTGACCAGCGTCAGGACTGGGTATTGGTGATCCAGCAGGAAGGCCCGGCGCTGCGTTGGTCGATGATGGATTTGCTCGGCATTCCTCAGGCCCGGCAGAAGTTGATCGGCGATGATTGGCAGGCCGATGGTCTGTTGCCACCGAATCCGGAAGCCCGAGAGCTGTTCGCCGCGCTGCTGTTTGCCCTGACCCCTGAAGCCGAGTTGCGCAGTAACTATCCCGACGCCTGGCAGCATGGCGGGCAACGTTCCCTGCCCGAGCGCTGGGAGGTGCGTTATTCACGCCCCATGAGCTTTGAATTGAACCTGCCCAAAGGCCCGAAATACCAAGTCACGCCGCTGAGCGGGGACACGCCATGACTGCCTGGTTGAACGCACTGGGGGTGATTTGCGCCCTGGGTCGCGACAAGCAGGAAGTCGCGCGCAACCTGTTTGCCGGCGACTGCTCAGGCATGCAAAGCGAGGTCGGTTGGGTGGCGGAACGTTCGTTGCCGGTGGCCGCGGTGCGCGGTGAACTGGCGCCGATTCCACCGCAGTTGGCCGAGCAACGCAGCCGCAACAATCAACTGTTGCTGGAAGCGGCGCTGCAAATTCGCCCGCAGATCGATCAAGCGATCCAGACCTATGGCCGCGAACGCATCGGCATCGTGCTCAGTACCAGCACCTCGGGCATCGACGAAGCCAGTCGCGGCTTGGCCCATTACATCCGCGAGCATGAATTCCCCGCCGACTACGACTATCAGCAGCAGGAACTCGGTGCACCGGCCAACTTTCTCGCCGACTGGCTGCAAGTGAGCGGCCCGGCCTACGTGATTTCCACCGCGTGCACCTCCAGCGCCCGGGCGTTGATGAGTGCCCAGCGCTTGCTCGACCTGGGCATGTGCGACGCAGTGCTGTGCGGCGGCGTCGACAGTTTGTGCAAGCTGACCCTCAACGGTTTTTCGGCGCTGGAAGCGGTGTCCGACCAACGCTGCAATCCGTTTTCCGCCAACCGCAACGGCATCAACATCGGCGAAGCGGCTGTGCTGTTTCTGATGAGTAAAAGTGTCGGCGACGGCCCGGCCATCGCCCTGCTCGGCAGCGGCGCCAGCTCTGACGCACACCACATTTCCGCGCCGGAACCGACGGGCCGTGGCGCCCAGCAAGCGATGCACAAAGCCTTGCACCGTGCCGGGCTGCAACCCTCGCAAATCGGTTACCTGAACCTCCACGGCACCGCCACCCAACACAACGACGCCATGGAAAGCCTGGCCGTCGCCGCGCTGTTCCCGGACGGCGTACCCTGCTCGTCGACCAAACCGATGACCGGTCACACCCTCGGCGCTGCCGGGGCCCTGGAAGCGGCGTTCTGCTGGTTGAGCCTGAGCGCCGACAATCCCGAGCACGCCCTGCCGCCGCACATCTGGGACGGCCAGCCCGACCCGGACCTGCCGCCATTGAATTGGGTGACCCCGGCCCATCGCCTGGCGTCCATTGCACCCCGCTACCTGATGAGCAATTCGTTTGCCTTCGGTGGCAATAACGTCAGCCTGATTATCGGAGACGCCCCATGATTGACTGGCCGCTCGCCGAACTGCTGCCTCACGCTGGCGACATGATCCTCATCGAGCAGATCCTGTCGTTCGATGACGAGCAGATTCACACCCGCCTCACCGTCAAGCCCGGTGGCCTGTTCAACCGTGCCGACGGCAGCCTGCCGGCGTGGGTTGGCATCGAGTTGATGGCGCAAAGCGTCGCCGCTTACGCCGGTTGCCATGCCCGTGCGCGCGGCGATGCGGTGGAGTTGGGCTTTCTGCTCGGCACCCGTAAATTCGAATGCAACGTCGAACATTTCCCGGCGGGTACCGAACTGACCATCCACGGGGTGCGCTCCCTGGAAGACGACAGCGGCATGGGCGTGTTCGAATGCCACATCAACGCCCCCGGCATCCACGCCACCGCCCGGCTGAACGTGTACCGCCCGCCGCAAGCGGCGCACTATCTTCAAGAAACCCAAGGAGTCGAGTGATGACTGAATCCGTACTGGTCACCGGCTCCAGCCGTGGCATTGGCCGCGCCATCGCGTTGCGTCTGGCTCAGGCCGGGCACGACATCGTGCTGCATTGCCGCAGTGGCGTGGCCGAAGCCGAAGCCGTGAAGGCCGAAGTCGAAGCCCTGGGCCGCAGCGCCCGCGTGCTGCAATTCGACGTGTCCGACCGCGCCAGTTGCAAAGCCATTCTCGAAGCCGACGTTGAAACCCACGGCGCCTATTACGGCGTGGTGCTCAACGCCGGGCTGACCCGCGACGGTGCTTTTCCGGCGCTGAGCGAGGATGATTGGGACGTGGTGATGCGCACCAACCTCGACGGTTTCTACAACGTGCTGCACCCGGTGATGATGCCGATGATCCGTCGTCGCGCCGCCGGGCGGATTGTCTGCATCACTTCGGTGTCCGGGTTGATCGGCAACCGTGGCCAGGTCAACTACAGCGCCTCCAAGGCCGGGTTGATCGGCGCGGCGAAAGCGTTGGCGATTGAACTGGGCAAGCGCAAGATCACCGTCAACTGTGTCGCACCCGGCCTGATCGACACAGCCATGCTCGACGAAAACGTGCCGGTGGAAGAATTGATGAAAATGATCCCCGCACAACGCATGGGCACGCCTGAAGAGGTGGCCGGCGCGGTGAATTTCCTGATGTCGGCGGAAGCCTCGTACATCACCCGCCAGGTTCTGGCCGTCAACGGAGGCTTGTGCTGATGAAGCGCGTCGTCGTCACCGGCATGGCCGGCATCACCTCACTGGGCAGCGACTGGGAGACCATCGCCGCCAACTTCAAAGCCAATCGCAGCGGCATCCGCCGGATGGACGAGTGGGATCGGTTTACCGAGCTCAACACGCGCCTGGCCGGGCCAATCGATGACTTCAAAGTGCCAAGCCACTGGACCCGCAAACAACTGCGCAGCATGGGCCGCGTGTCGCGGCTCGCCGTTGGTGCTGCCGAGCAAGCGCTGGCCGACGCCGGGCTGCTGGGCGACGCATCGATCAAGGACGGACGCATGGGCGTCGCTTGCGGTTCATCCACCGGCAGCACCGATGAGATCAAAGCCTTCGGCAACATGCTGCTCAACTCGGTGGCCGAAGGTCTGAACGCCAACTCTTACGTGCGGATGATGCCCCACACCACCGCCGCGAATATCAGCATTTTCTTCGGCCTCACCGGCCGCTTGATCCCGACCTCCAGCGCCTGCACCAGCGGCAGCCAGGGCATCGGCTACGCCTACGAGTCGATCAAGTTTGGTCGCCTGCCGTTGATGCTGGCCGGCGGCGCCGAAGAACTGTGCCCGACCGAAGCCATGGTCTTCGATGCGCTCTACGCCACCAGCCTGAAAAACGATGCGCCACAAACCAGCCCTCGCCCGTACGACAAGGGTCGCGACGGTTTGGTTATCGGTGAAGGCGGCGGCATGCTGGTGCTCGAAGAACTCGAACACGCCCTGGCCCGTGGCGCGCACATCCACGCCGAACTCGTCGGCTTCGGCAGCAACGCCGACGGCCAGCACACCACCCGCCCCGAACAGGCAACCATGCGCCGGGCGATGGAACTGGCGCTGGAAGACGCCGGTTTGCAACCGTCGGACATCGGTTATGTGAATGGCCACGGCACCGCCACCGAACAGGGCGACATCGCCGAAACGCTGGCCACCAGTGCATTGTTCGGCGAACACATGCCGATCAGTTCGCAAAAAAGTTTCCTCGGCCACACCCTCGGGGCCTGCGGTGCGCTGGAGTCCTGGTTCAGCATCGAAATGATGAACCGCGACCTCTACGTGCACACCTTCAACCTCGACGAGGTCGACCCGCACTGCGGCAAGCTCGACTACCTGCGCGGCGAGTTCCGGCAGATGAGCAACCAATACGTGATGAACAACAACTTCGCCTTTGGCGGCGTCAACACCTCGCTGATCTTCCGCCGCTGGTCGTAACCGTATTAATCCAGGTCAAGGAGACCTCCATGCACTTCAAAAAACTCGCCGCTGCCGCCACCCTGCTGATCTGCGCCCTCCCGGCCGTCAGCCAGGCCCGTGACACCCCGGTGTACCTGCCGTTCGACAAAGCCGTGGCCGAAGCCACTCGCACCGGCAAAATCGACGGCAGCGTGAAGTTCTACCTGGCCGGTAACAACCCGGCAGGCACCGTCACCGTCGTCAGCCCGGGCGCCGTGACCAACAAGAAAACCAACGCCTTCAACAAGACCGACGCCGTGGCCTGCGAATGGGTCGCCCAATCGGCAATCATCAGCCTGTTCCAGTCAGCCAAGAGCGCGAATGCGAATGCGGTGACCAACATTGTCAGTTTCTACAAGAGCAATGAGCGCAAAGACACCACGAACTACGAATGCCACGCCGGGGCAATCATGGCGGGCGTCGCGTTGAAAGGGGATCTGGCAAAGGTCCAGTAACAACCGCCAGCCGTACACCGGACGGAATGCGCAACGCATTCCCCCGTAGGAGCTGCCGAAGGCTGCGATCTTTTGATCCTGTTTTTCTAAAGGCAAGATCAAAAGATCGCAGCCTTCGGCAGCTCCTACAGGGCCGGGTGTAGGGGCGTCTTCCAGACACAAGATGAAATAGGAAATTTCAGCGCCTCATTTGGGAAACGTCCTAACGCCAACACCTGATCCTGCCGAGTAGGTTCGAGGCTCCTCAGCCTCAAACAGAAAAGTATCAATGGCGCGCGACAAGGACATCCCCCAAGTCTGGGAAGTTGGAACTGCTGGCGGCGGTAGTGGAATCGGAATTCGCTACCTGCGAGACATGACCCCGACCGAACTGGCCGAACGTGACGCCAGACAAAAATCCTACGAAGCCATGCTCGCCCGACAACAGGCCTATGAAGAACGCCTGCTCGGGCAATCCGAAAAGCGCAAACAAGCCGCGACTAAAGGCTGCGTGTTCGCCAAAAGCTGCAACCTCCCCGACGGGGTCATCAACTACAACAATCCTGCTGGCTTCGTCCCGCTCGAAAGACTCGCCAACTACGGCTCATGGGCGGTACTGGGCACCGGCACGGCGATTACCGCAGAAGGTCAGCCGCTCAAATGGGTGGCCGGCTCGGCAACAGGCAGCGCCGTCGCCCAACGCCTTGGCGGTTCTCTGGCACTCAGTCTGGTGAAGGGCTCCGCAGAGATTGCAGCGGGCGGGGTGGTCGGGACCGTTGCACTGCTGATGCCCAATACCAGCCTCTCCCCCGACAGCGCCTTTTATAAACACGAGCAATACGCCGAACTGGAGATGGGGCGAACCCGCGTTCGCATCAACGCGAAAACACTGCCTGATGGTTCGGTCAACGCTTACGGTTTCTATACGGGCGGGAAAAAAGAGTGGGAATTTGTCCGGGTCATTGGAGCCGACAAGAAAGGCGAAAAATTTGTTGCCCACATCGGCAAAGGGATTGACCTGATCTGGACGCCTGCGGCGAATCCTTATGATGCCCTGGGCATTCCTGCACTGGAAGGCGCCCCTTCATTGCCGACGGTGTGGGTGTATCCGCCCACTGAGCAAGCCAACAAGATACTGGCTAACCCGGAGCATCCACCCGAGTATCAGGATGCGATTATCTGGTTTCCGGGTACGCCGATTGAGCCGATTTATATTGCGCTCAGTGCTCGGCATGATGCCGGTGTCGTTACGGGGGTTGGTGAGGATGTGCTGGGGATTTGGCTTGCCGGGGCCAACGTCGGGCTCGGTGCACCCATCCCAAAACGAATAGCCGATGAACTGCGAGGGCGTGAATTTAAAAACTTCAAAACATTCCGAACCGCATTCTGGACAGCCGTAAAAAATGATCCTGAGCTCTTTAGCCAGTTCAATGAGGACGCTCAGGACCGTCTGATGTCAGGCAACGCCCCTGCTGTTCAAGAGCGAGAAGCAGTAGGCAACCGAACTACTTTCGAGATACACCACATCAAGCGAATTGCCGATGGTGGAGCGGTCTACGACATAGATAATCTTCGTGTGAACACCCCCAAAAACCATATCAATCAACATAAAAAAATGTAGGCACACAATGGCAGCCATTAGCGATTACACCGAAAAAGAGTTCATCAAGTTCATTCAACAGATACGTGCCATCAATAAAGGGGGATCTGACGAAGAACTCGGCGAGGTACTGGTTCAATTCAGGCAGCTAACCGGCCACCCGGGGGGTTCCGACCTGATTTTTTATCCAGAGCCTGGTGCAGATAATTCCGCCGAAGGCGTCACACGAACAGTAAAGGAATGGCGCGCTGCTCAGGGGTTACCGGGGTTCAAAGACAAGTAACCCCTCGGCAAAAATGGAAACACAGCAAAACCCGGAAGATTGTTTTATAAGGAGCAGGACCCATGTTGAAACCCCTCATTCCCTTGATATTGGCTACCGCCGTCTGTGGCGCGAAGGCAGATGTTCAAGTCCTGGTAATGCCGATACCCGAGCAGTTGAAACCCTTGAAGCCCGTCGAGGTTACGGAGAGCGACTTAGAGAAGCGAAAGCGGCTCGACCGAATAGACTCGGTAGTCCAGCGTTTCAAACTAAAGAAGGACGAGAAGTTCATTTACACGAGTGAAAAAAGCCCTAGCCTGTTCCTGAGGAATTTGAGTGTCGTCTACAAGGTTTATCCAGAAGAAGCGCAGTTGCAGGTGATTAAATTCAATATACGAAACGGGGAAGCATACCTATTTTCTGTTAATCCCGAAGACATCCAACCCTATACGCGTTTCACAACGAGCGCCCTTGACGCCCGAGTTGCCATTGATGTTCTGAGCCCAGGCGCATCAGCGGCCCGTTCCAAAGCCGAGTACAAAGACTGGTACAACACTTATCAGTCGTCTCGGGTAAAACTCGCGCGAAAAATGGTGGCTAGCGATGCTTGTGAGACCGTTACGAATGTCGACTTCTACAGTCTCAACGGCGGGCAATTTACTGCGTTCTGTGGAAATGGCATGGAATTCAGTCAAACCCAAGTAGAGATTGAATCCGAGCAGCCAATAGATCCGGCTATAAAAAAATGGGTGGTTATGCGGCCCCAGTGATTTCAGGCCACCGTCAGTTCTTAAATGTTTTGGGGGACGTGTCGGTGAATGCCAGAATCGAAAAAGGGCGCCTTTCGGCACCCTTTTACAAACAGGTCGGCTTGTCATCGCCCTAAACCGGCCTGGCTCTGCGATGGCTGGTTGCCCAGGACCCTCAGAGTCTCACAAGCCCCTAATGGGAACATCCTGCGCAACTTGACTTGTATTGATCGTTGCAGGTTTCAAGGTGAGTCGAAGTTGTCCAATAACCGGTTCACGGCCATCTCTCCCAGCATGATCGACTGCTGAATCCCCAGCAGTGTGTTGCACTGCGATCCTTCCAGAAACCTCACGAAATCACTCGCCATGACATTTGCTGATGCCAGGGATTCACAGGCGTATTCGAGCAAGGCCCGGTCGTCGATGTCGGGGGCGATGAGAAAGATGTTGCTGGGTTTGCGTTTGTTGATAGGCGCGACGTTGTCGATGGGCTCTTTTATGCCATGGGATGCCGGATCGGTATCCGGTGGGTTTGGTGTGTCTTTGAACATGATTCGGTCTCCAAAAAAAGTGGAGCCGTCACCGAGTCGCTACTAAACAAAAGGGTGGCAGCTGAACGCAGGTTAGTAGACCGGGGAGACACGAAACCGGCGCGCTCAAGAGCGCCCTGCGCGCAGCTACCATCAAGCACAGACACGGAAATGCCTGACTGTCTGGAACGCAAATGCGCTTCGTGAAACCACGAGCTACTAAACCCGATCACCGTTAAGCAGTGACCCGAATCAAGTTACCGACGGCCCCCAAGGCGCACAAGCCAGCGGATTCTGGGCCTGTCGTAGGCTCTGCCGCAAGGTGCTGTAGGCTCCCGGAATACAGCTTCGGAAATGTCCGACAAAAGACATCACGATTTCAGAGGCTCAACCTTGCGCGTCAGCAACTCCACAAACGCCTTCGCCATCGGCGACTTCTGATCCTTGCGCTGCACCAGCCACACCGCCGACACCGCTTCCGGATCAAGCAGCGGCCGATAGACCACGCCATCAATCCGCATCCGCTCATACGACGCCGGCAACACCGACACGCCCAGCCCCGCCGCGACCAGTCCGATGATCGTCATCGCCTCGCCGGCCTCTTGGGCGAAGTGCGGGCTGAAGCCGGCGTCTCGGGCCAGGCTGAGTAGTTGGGCGTACAGACCGCTGCCATAACTGCGTGGGAAAAAGACGAAAGGTTCGAGGGCAAGGGCTGACAGGAACAGGCCTTCTTCGCTGTCGGTGACCAGCGGATGTTTGGAGCTGAGCACGGCCACCAGCGGCTCGCGCATCAGCTCCACGACGCTGAGGGAATCGGGCAAACCGAGCGGGCGCATGATGCCGACTTCAATCGATTCATCCACCAGCGCATCGGCCACTTGGGTGCTGCTCATTTCCCGCAGGTTCAGGTGCACCGCCGGGAAGCGTTGTCGAAACGAAAAAATGGCTTGGGGAATGGTTGAGTTGAACGGCGCAGACGAGGTGAAGCCGATTTTCAGTTCGCCTAGTTCACCGAGTTGCGCCCGGCGGGCGACGTCGGCCGCTTTGTCGACTTGGGCCAGCACCAGCCGCGCCTCCTCCAGGAACAACCGACCGGCCTCGCTGAGTTCGACCCGACGATTGGTCCGTTCGAAAAGCCGTGCGCCGACCTCGGCTTCCAGTGCCTGAATCTGCTGACTCAGCGGCGGTTGCGAGATGCCAAGCACCTGGGCGGCGCGGCCGAAATGCAGTTCTTCGGCGACGGCGATGAAGTAGCGCAGATGGCGCAATTCCATGAAAACTCCATTAGGTCGTGAAACGTCTTAAACAGGTCGAATAATATATTGGATTGAATCGTTAGGCAGCTATATGCTTTTTTCATTGCCTGACCGGCTGCGCCCCTCCGAGGTCCGACGTGAAAACTGCTGTTGCCCCGCTCGCCCATGAAGTTCCGCCCACTGTGCTGGACGATGTCGTCGCCGAGCTGAACGATATCTACATCGAGAAAGGCACGCCGATGTTTATGCGCACGGTGCTGGCCTTGTTCTCTGGCGGCTTCGCGACCTTCGCCCTGTTGTATTGCGTGCAGCCGATGATGCCGCTGCTGTCCCACGAGTATTCGATCAACGCGGCGCAAAGCAGCCTGATCCTCTCGGTGGCTACCGGCATGCTCGCCATTGGCCTGCTGATCACCGGGCCGATTTCCGACCGTGTCGGGCGTAAACCGGTGATGGTGACCGCGTTGTTCGCCGCCGCGCTGTGCACCATGGCCAGCGCGATGATGCCGAGTTGGGAAGGCGTGTTGATCATGCGGGCGTTGATCGGCTTGTCGCTGAGCGGCTTGGCGGCGGTGGCCATGACTTACCTGAGCGAAGAGATTCATCCTCAGCACATCGGCCTGGCGATGGGGTTGTACATCGGTGGCAACGCGATTGGCGGGATGAGCGGGCGCTTGATCACCGGCGTACTGATCGACTTCGTCAGTTGGCACACGGCGATGCTGGTGATCGGTGGCCTGGCGCTGATTGCGGCGACGGTGTTCTGGAAAATCCTCCCGGAATCACGCAACTTCCGCTCCCGTTCGATGCATCCGCGCAGCTTGCTCGACGGCTTCACCATGCACTTTCGCGATGCCGGCCTGCCGCTGCTGTTTCTCGAAGCTTTTGTGCTGATGGGCGCGTTCGTCACGCTGTTCAACTACATCGGCTACCGCCTGCTCGCGGCGCCGTACAACATGGACCAGGCGTTTGTCGGGTTGCTGTCGGTGGTGTATCTGTCGGGGATTTACAGCTCGGCGAAGATTGGTTCGCTGGCGGACAAACTGGGCCGACGCAAAGTGCTGTGGGCCACGATTGTGCTGATGCTCGCGGGTTTGGCGCTGACGATGTTCACGCCGCTGCCGGTGGTGATCATTGGCATGCTGATCTTCACGTTCGGCTTCTTCGGCGCGCATTCGGTGGCCAGTAGCTGGATCGGGCGGCGGGCGATCAAGGCCAAGGGGCAGGCGTCGTCGCTGTATCTGTTCAGCTACTACGCCGGGTCGAGCATCGCCGGTACGGCGGGCGGGGTGTTCTGGCACTTGGGCGGGTGGAACGGGATCGGGTTGTTTATTGGCGGGTTGTTGGTGATTGCGCTGTTGGTGGCGTTGAAATTGGCGAAGTTGCCGCCGTTGGGTGGTGTGAACGCTTAAAAGCAAAAGATCGCAGCCTTCGGCAGCTCCTACACCAGCGATGTGAATCGACGGATGGCCGGTTCGCTCAACCCCGTAGGAGCTGCCGAAGGCTGCGATCTTTTGATCTTGCGCAAACAAAAACGCCCGGCAAATGCCGGGCGTTTTGCTTATCGGGCGACGATCACTCGTGATACTGCGCCGACAACTCATGCACCGCACGCAGGAACGCGCCTGCATGCTCCGGATCAACTTCCGGGGTGATGCCATGACCGAGGTTGAACACGTGACCGCTGCCCTTGCCGTAGCTGGCGAGGATGCGGCCGACTTCGGTGCGGATGGCTTCTGGCTTGGCGTACAGCACGGTCGGGTCCATGTTGCCTTGCAGGGCGACTTTGTTGCCGACACGCTGGCGGGCTTCGCCGATGTCGCAGGTCCAGTCCAGGCCCAATGCATCAGCGCCAGCGTCGGCGATGCTTTCCAGCCACAGCCCCCCGCCCTTGGTGAATAGGATGACCGGCACCTTGCGGCCTTCGTGTTCGCGGATCAGGCCACTGACGATTTTGCGCATGTAGGCCAGGGAGAATTCCTGGTACGCCGCCGCCGAGAGGTTACCGCCCCAGCTATCGAAGATCTGCACCGCTTGTGCGCCAGCCATGATCTGGCCGTTGAGGTAGCTGGTGACCGACTGAGCCAGCTTGTCCAGCAACAAGTGCAAGGCTTGCGGGTTGTCGTAGAGCATGGTTTTGGTCTTGCGGTAGTCCTTCGACGAACCGCCTTCGACCATGTAAGTCGCCAGGGTCCAAGGGCTGCCGGAGAAACCGATCAGCGGCACGCGGCCGTTCAGTTCGCGGCGGATGGTGCTGACCGCGTCCATGACGTAGCCGAGGTCTTTGTGCGGATCAGGGATCGGCAGGGCCTCGATGTCGGCCATCGTGCTGACGACTTTCTTGAAGCGCGGACCTTCACCGGTTTCGAAGTACAGGCCTCGGCCCATAGCGTCGGGGATGGTCAGGATGTCGGAGAAGAGGATCGCCGCGTCCAGTTGCGGATAGCGATCGAGCGGTTGCATCGTGACTTCGCAAGCGAACTCCGGGTTCATGCACAGGCTCATGAAGTCACCGGCCTTGGCGCGGCTGGCGCGGTATTCCGGCAGGTAGCGACCGGCCTGACGCATCATCCACACGGGGGTGACGTCTACGGGTTGCTTGAGCAGGGCGCGAAGGAAACGGTCGTTCTTCAGGGCAGTCATGTCGGCATCCGGAAAAAAAGTGCGGGCATTTTCTCAGAGCGCGACGCAAAAGGCACGGTTGCAGGTCAGCCTTTTGTCTATCGGGTCAATTTGTCGCGGGTATCGGGCGACAATCACCCTGTAG
>Ga0302175_10000138_pt1 | contig 28619 bp, 24 predicted proteins | sample I_Fen_N3_3_FD_198791 | JGI IMG/M metagenome (GOLD analysis project Ga0302175, IMG submission 198791) | Peat permafrost microbial communities from Stordalen Mire near Abisko, Sweden - I_Fen_N3_3 | ecosystem: Environmental > Terrestrial > Soil > Wetlands > Permafrost | place: Sweden: Abisko... | reverse complement strand
AATGCAGGTAACTTGGCTTCAACCAGTTGTGATCTGGTCTAAAAACACAATCTGCACTCGTAGCTCAGCTGGATAGAGTACTCGGCTACGAACCGAGCGGTCACAGGTTCGAATCCTGTCGAGTGCACCAAACACCAAAAAGCCCGCATCTTGATGCGGGCTTTTTGCTTTCTGCGATTTAACTTTTTTCATTCCTTCTCTTCTTCGGGCTCGACTTGAACGCTGCGTGTGTTCTGGCGTCTGAGTTGGCGTGTGCTCTGTGTTTCTGTTTCCCGTTCGCAGCTGTCGGCGACTTTTTTCGCCTGTGGTGTGTTTTCTTTTTCCGAGCAGGCGTCGCAGCTTCATAGCGCCGGTAGCGCTTAGCTTTGTCTCGCAAGCGCTTGTTCTGACCATGATTTTTAACGTTTAAAGCCGCCAGGCGGTGTATGATTGCGCCCGTCAGCCCCGCCGGGGCTTGTGGAATACCTCCATGGACTTACCCAGTAGTAATTCAGTACCTCGCTTTTCCAATCATGAATTGACTGATTGATCCTTCCGGCGCGCCCGCTGCTGGGAGTGGAGTTCGCCTATGACCGAAGTTGAAGTAAAGAAAACACAGGACAGCTTGCAGGACCGCCTCGCTCAAGTCGTTGAGCTGTTGCATCGTCAGCGAGTTGTCGAAGATCTGACTCATCGCCAGGAAGGTCATCACCAGGGCCGGGTTGAAAACCTGGTTCACCGGCAAAACCTCGTCGAGTTGCAGCGCAAGCTCGATGATCTGCACTCCGCCGACGTTGCCTACATCCTTGAAGCCTTGCCGCTGGAAGAGCGTCTGACCGTCTGGCAACTGGTCAAGGCTGAGCGCGACGGCGATATTCTTCTCGAAGTATCCGACTCCGTACGTGAAACCTTGATCGCCGACATGGACGATCATGAGCTCCTGGCTGCCGCCAAGGAGATGGACGCCGACGAACTTGCTGACCTGGCCCCCGAGCTGCCGCGAGACGTCGTCCATGAGCTGATGGAGGCTCTCGATGTCCAGCAGCGTGAGCGCGTTCGCTCCGCGCTTTCTTATGACGAGGAGCAGGTCGGCGCGCTCATGGACTTCGAGATGGTGACGATCCGTGAGGATGTCAGTCTGGAAGTGGTCTTGCGCTACCTGCGTCGTCTCAAGGAGTTACCGGGGCACACCGATAAATTGTTCGTGGTCGATAACGGCGGTGTGCTCAAGGGCGTACTGCCGATCAAGCGGTTGCTGGTCAACGACCCGGACAAACAGGTTTCTGAAGTGATGGCCAGCGATCCGGTGAGCTTTCACCCGGATGAGGACGCCTATGACGCGGCCCAGGCCTTTGAGCGTTACGACTTGATTTCGGCACCGGTGGTCGACAAGAACGGCAAGCTGATCGGCCGGTTGACCATCGATGAAATGGTCGACCTGATCCGTGAAGAGAGCGAGACCGAAGTCCTGAACATGGCCGGTCTGCGTGAAGAAGAAGATATCTTCGCTTCGGTGTGGAAATCCCTGCGCAACCGTTGGGCGTGGCTGGCAGTCAACCTGATCACCGCCTTTGTCGCGTCGCGGGTGATTGGGCTGTTTGAGGGGTCGATCGAAAAGCTGGTGGCGCTGGCGGCCTTGATGCCGATCGTGGCGGGTATCGGCGGTAACTCGGGTAATCAGACCATCACCATGATTGTGCGCGCCATGGCGCTCGACCAGGTCAGTACCGGCAATACGGCACGCCTGATGCGCAAGGAGCTGGCCGTTGGCCTGATCAACGGTCTGGTCTGGGGCGGCGTTATCGGGGTTGTGGCGTATCTGCTTTACGGCAGTTGGTCGCTGGGGGTGGTGATGACCGCTGCGATGACGCTCAACCTGTTGCTCGCTGCATTGATGGGGGTCTTGATCCCCATGACCCTGGCACGCCTGGGGCGCGACCCGGCGATGGGGGCTAGTGTCATGATCACCGCGATGACCGACAGCGGCGGTTTCTTTATCTTCCTCGGGCTGGCGACCATCTTCCTGCTCTGAGTTTTGCGCGCCCCCTGGCTCTGGCTGGGCGGTGCGTTTTTCGTTGTGCTCCCTTTTTGTATTCCGTTTGGTCCAGCGCTGCGTGGCATCCATGGCCAGATTGCGCGCAAAAAAAAGCCAGCGCGAGGCTGGCCTAGTGCTTACGGGATGAATTAGGAAGCGTCTGCAGCCATTTCGGCGTCATGGGCAATCAGCGAAACAAGAGCGTTCTGCTGGCGGTGGGAGAGTTGACGGAAGCGTTGAAGCAATTCGCGTTCATGCAAAGACAGCTCGGGGCTGTCCAGGCGCATGCTCAACTCTTCACCCAAAGCGCCTTCCTGAATAAGACTCTGTTCCAGGCGCGCGATGATTTCGGAGTTCATGCTGCGGTGATGATTGCGAGCCACCTCTGCAATGCGTTCACGCATCCCGTCGGGCAGACGTACGACGAACTTGTCAGCCGTACGGCTGGAATAAATTGCCTGTTTCAATGGGCGCATATATTTAACCGGTTAGTTCAGGGGAGCGGTTCTCGGAATTGGCCGCAGGATGTCTTTAGGACAAGCCTTAAAGCCAAATGTTCAACCTGAATTGTTAAGAGGCCCGAATCATGCCTCAAAATTGCCAGATCCTTGGCGTCAATTCTGTGACAAATATTGAACCGGATAAAGGCGTTATGCCAGCACCAATTATCAGAAATGCGGACTGGTTTGAAAAGATCGCTCTGGCCCGGTCGCTCCATCTATCCTGCCGCTCGTCAGAAGCTGTTTAAGCCTTCCTAGCGTGCATGCTAGGGGTATCGGTTGCTGCTGCCCCTACCTTGTATAGGATAGTGGCAAATGGCCGATTTACTAGAGATATATGGCAGAGTGATATTGAATGCCGGGCAAACTGATTTACCTGTTGGGGCCTTCCGGCGCAGGCAAGGACAGCCTGATCGAGGCGGCGCGCGAGGCGCTGCATGAAATCGGCTGTGAGGTGGCACAGCGTGTCATCACCCGCTCGGCTGAGTCGGTGGGGGAGCAAGCGCTTGAGGTTTCTGCGCAGGCGTTCGAAAGCGCGGTGCAACGCGGCGAGTTTGCCCTGTACTGGCGGGCCAATGGCCTTGGGTACGGCATTCCTGTACAGATCGACGATTGGCTGGCTGCTGGTCAGCATGTGCTGGTTAATGGTTCCAGGGGGCATTTGCAACAGGCTCGTGCGCGTTACCCACAGCTGATTCCGATTTTATTGACGGTCACCAACGAAGTGCTGCGCCGCCGCTTGATTCGACGCGGGCGTGAAAGCGCCGAGGAGATTGAGCGTCGGATGCAACGCAATACGGTGTTTGCCGATGAAGGCTGGGGTGCCGATCTGAACATCGTGCATCTGGACAACTCGGGCGAGTTATCCGTTACCGTTCTGCATTTGTTGCGGTTGCTGCAACAGCAGGGGATCAGCGCAGTACAGGATCGAACTTGATCCTGCGCCCTACGATCAGGGCCAGCACGAACAACCCGCAGAAGGCGCCGCAGGCAATAAGCGGTAGGCTGCTTGAGGTGTTTTCAGGCAATAAAAGGCTCAAGGCGCCGCTGAGGATGGCCAGGATAAGAAGGCCCTTGGCAAATGTGGACATAAAGTGCTCCTGGAGTAACGGGCTTAAAATACCCAGCTCTGGGTACGCGGCCCAACGGGTGCTGCGGCTTTTTGCTCGGTGGCAACCTGAGTGGCAGCAGCCGTCTGCGCCTGGCTGTTCATGACCGCCAGTTGTGGCGTTTGATGCTGGATGGTGTGAGCGCTGGAGTAGGCAGCAGGGTCAGCGTTGTTATCGGGTTGAAAGTGAAACGCCAGCAACACGGTAATGGCGATCGCATTCAAAAGGAAAAGGGCGCTGTTCATGTGCGTTGTCTCCGCGGTTCTTTATAGAGGTTATGAAGCAGTGCGCGTGCCAACAGCATAAGCCTGATAAATACGTTTAAAAACAATAACTTATGATGTTTTTAATAAGGTGATTGATTGCATTTTGCAATGATGGCCTTTTGCGGTAATGCAAATTGCACGATGGGTGCTTGCGGCCCAGGCCCGAGGGGCTCGGTGCTGCAAAAAGCCCTACGGATTGCATGACAAAGTCAGGCTTGGCCGTTAACATGCACGCCGTTCCCCGCACTGCCCACTTGTCGGCGGTCGACGGTATGTCTCAGTAGCTCAATTGGATAGAGCATCCCCCTCCTAAGGGGAAGGTTGCAGGTTCGAACCCCGCCTGGGACACCACATTGAAAGGCCTCCAGTCGTTTTCCTGTGCAGCCATATGGCAACAGGATGACCGCGGGCCAACAAAAAGCCCCGCCAGGCATTGCTCGAGCGGGGCTTTTTCATGAAGGCTGTACCCGTTCGCTCTGACTCATACAATCGCAAGCGCGAGCCTTCAACCGTAATTCATGGCATAAGGTCTGCAGTTAAGTCGCTCAGCACTAGTTGTGAGCCGCGAGGATCTGGTTTTTATAAGTGCTAATGACGATATAAAAGATTTACTGATGAAACTGCTTCATGGCGGCCCTCACCAGTAATGCATGATCCGGGTTGGTCTTGTCCATTTGCAAAAAAGCTTCATCTTCAATGGCCCGTATTAACGTCAAGAACTGGACTGTTGGTAATCCTTTTTTCCAGCTATAGAGATGGCGCAAAGATAGGGGGGAGTTGTGCAGGTCATTAAATATCGCACATAGCCCGTCAGGCACGTCGCGCGTGATGCTCTTTATAAAGCAATCCCAATCGGACGAGGCTTGCTCCCACAAAGCATGAATTTCATGCCAGTCTAGATAGGTTTCCGCGTCCAGAGGCAAGCCGAGGCTCTGCGCCTGAATGGCCGCGTCAAGCAGCGCGTCGCAGACTTTAACCTGGAAGTCATTGGTGTTCAGCCAGTACAGTTGTGAAGAGACGTCCTTTATAAGCCTGAGCGGGTGGGGGCGTTTGGTTGAAATCTGCTTGTTGCTGATTGAATCGAGTTCACTGAATTTACCCAGTATGGAGTTGCCTTCCATGAGTGCCGACAGTCTTTGAAATAAGGCATTTTTTGTCTTGTTTATCCTTTCTTGTGAAAAGTCTGAATCATAGTAGTAGTCCGAGTTGTCGCCCATTAGCGCCAGGGTTTGTTCTCGGGTGATTCTCTTTATTTCTACCCATTCCGCGGCGGATCGTTCGCTGAACAGTTTCTCGCCAAAGCAGTCTGTGCTTGCGATGAATAGAATGTGATCGAAGTTCATCTAAATGTTTTTCGGCGTCTTTGAGTGTGTCCGCTCATGTATATGAGCGGGAGATCAATGGGCTCAGTAGTGGGTGGCGGGCCGGCTCACGGCTTTGCGCCCTAATAACGCGCACCAGGTACTAAAGGGGGTTATCAGCGCAATAACCACCAGGCTTACCGGGGTGAAAACCAGCGGGCCGAAGCCGGTGGGGGCGATGAGGGCGCTAAGCAGGTGCTTGCAGCAGGCGGGCTCCAGGGCAGCGCCGAGCAATGTCGCCAGCAGGGTCAGGGGCAGGCTGAGTATCAGGGTGAGTGCGTAGCCGATAAACACCCGATGGGCCGACCTCCAGGCAAACGCTCGGCAGTTGGCGAATAAAAAAGTCTGAAATCCCAACCCCAGTAACAGCGCTGGGGCAGACAGGTAGGACAGGAATGCCAGGTATTCGGAAAGGGGGATGGATTGCTCGGCTGACATCGTGGCGGTCTTAATCGTGGGGTGGATAGGATTCGCCGTCATCGCCCTGGACCTGGGCGCTGAGGCGCTGGGCGATGCCGATCAGCTTGGTAATGGTCGGGGCTGACGGGTTTTTTGTGCGGACTTCCCCGAGTTCTGGGTCAAACCACAGGGGGAAGCGTTGCGCGCCGACCAGGACGATAAAGTCATATTCGGTGTTGTGCGGATCTGGCTGTACGTGAGGGGCTGTGGCGACGTAGGTCTTCCACTCTGCCGCGCTGATGGTGGGGCCCGTTTTGTCGGCCCAGAAAGCCTTGCGGGTAATGTGCAGGTCGTAGCCGGCAAGGGCGTTGCTGCCTGCCAGCGCCAACAGGAGAAAAAACACGGCGCGCATCATGGATCCTTCCTGAGCAATGGGACGACTATTTACCAGCCGCGTGGCCCGATGGCGAGCACCTTTGTGAAACCGTCTGCTTCAGCCTGTCTCACTACCTTTATACGTTGCCGATCAGGCTCTAAAAAAAGCGTATTGCCTGCCGTTCCCCTATAAGGGAACGGCGCTCTTGGCCGATAACTCAATGGACAGTCGTTTTCCCGGGTCACGCCGGCGCCTGCAAGCGCGTTGCGCGTGTGCGGGCACTCACAGATAAACAGTAAAAGCGGTTGATGGCTTATCGCTACCCGTTATTATCTGCGCGCCGAAATGGGCTGGGCTTGTCCTTGCAGTGGCCAATGGGTTCATCATTCTTAATTGCCTGGAATCTTCGATGCTGGCGTACCACCAAAAAAGCTTTTTGATCGTCGATGATTTCTCCGACTTCCGCAGTTCGGTGCGTTCGATGTTGCGTGAGCTGGGTGTCAAGGACGTGGACACGGCGGACACCGGGGAGCAGGCACTGCGTATGTGTGCGCAGAAACGCTACGATTTCATCCTGCAGGATTACCACCTAGGCGATGGTAAGAAGAACGGCCAGCAAGTACTCGAAGACTTGATGACCGACAAACTGATCAGCCATGAAAGCGTGTTCCTGATGGTGACCGCCGAGAGCAGCCAGGCCATGGTGCTCAGTGCCCTGGAGCATGAGCCCGATGCTTACCTGACCAAGCCTTTCAACCGCTCCGGCCTGGCCCAGCGCCTGGAGCGCCTGCAGCAGCGCAAGAATCTGCTGAAGCCGATCCTCGAGGCTCTGGATCACGGCAAGCCGGTGGAAGTGCTCAACGCCTGCATCGCCCTGTGCAAGCAGGACCCGCGTTATTCGCCGCTGTGCCTGCGTTATCGGGCCGATGCGCTGCGCGATATGAATCAGAACGAAGCGCTGGAGCGTCTGTACAACACGATTCTGGCGGACCGTCCGTTGCCTTGGGCCTATGTCGGCCTCGGCCGCTTGCTGTTCAAGCGCGGCCAGGTGGGGCAAGCCAAGGAGGTCTACGAGAAGGCCCTGAAACTGTTTCCGATGATGCCCGCGCTCTACGACGGCCTGGCTGAAGTGCTGGTGGTCGAAGGCGACGCCAAGCGCGCGCAGCATGTACTGGAAGAAGCGGTGCGCTTATCACCGCTGGCGGTGCGTCGCCAGGCGTTGCTGGGCAAGCTGGCGATGGGCAACGAAGACTTCGAGACCGCCTCCAAGGCCTATCGCCAGGCGGTGTCCCAAGGTGCGCAGTCGCGCTTCAAGGACCCAGAAAGCAACCTCGGCCTGGCCCACGCCCTGATCAGCAAGGGCAGTGAGAAAGGCCTGGATACTCGGACTCGACTGGAAATCAACAGCACCCTGAGCGCGGTGGCCAAGGAAAACCCCGCCGACCCGGGCTTGCAGATTCGCGCGCGGCTGATGAAGGCCACCAGCCTGTTGCTCAACGATGCGGAAACAGCGGAAAAACTCACTGAGCAGGCCATGCTGCGCCTGGATGGCATGGAGCAATTCATGAGCCCAGAGGCTGCGCTGCTGGTGGCCAAGCAGTTGCAGATGCTCGGCCAGGCGAGTGCCGGCGCGTCGATGCTGAAAAACTGCGCGGAAATCTACGGCGACGATCCGAAGGTGATGCAGGGCATCGCCAAGCTCACCGACGACCCGACGATTCTCAATACCTCTAACGCTGCTGCCGATCTCAATCGCCAGGGCGTGCGCAGCTATAAGGCTGGCACGCTGGGTGAGGCTCGCGATCTGTTCCGCCGGGCGCTGGCGATGCAGCCTAAGAACATCAGTATCGCGCTGAACATGGCGCAGTCGCTGTTGCACGGTGCCGATGCTAGTGCCGACCCGGCATTGCTCGAAGAGTGTCGGGCCAGTCTGAAGATGGTGGGCTTGATGCCCGACAGCGACCCGCGTTATCCCCGTTACCAGAAGCTGCGAAGCAAGGCGTTTGGCGAATGAACGAGAGTGAACAGGGGCTGGATTTTTCCACGGTGATCGCCTCCACCGTACACGACATGAAAAACTCCCTGACCTTGCTGATGCAGGCCCAGGCCCAGTGGCTGGCACGCTTGCCCGAGCCTGAGCGCAACACCTCGGAGCAGGGGGTGATCGACTTCGAGTTCGCCCACCTCAACGGCATGCTGGTGCAGCTGCTGGGGCTGTACAAACTCGGGGCCAACCAACTGCCGTTGCGCCCTGACTACCACGAGCTGGATGACTTTATCGAAGCCCAGCTGGCCAGCCATCAGGACGTGTTCAAGAGTCGTGGTATTGCCGCGAGCTACGACGTCGACCCGTTGAGCCCGCTGGGCTTTTTCGACCGCGAGCTGATCGCCTCGGTGTTGGCCAACAGCATCAACAATGCCATCCGTTACGCCCGTCATGCGCTGTTAATCAGCGTGCACGACGAAGCCGGGCAGACGGTGCTGACCATCAATGACGATGGCGACGGCTACCCACAGCAGATGATCGAGCGTCAGGACGATTATGTGCAGGGCATCAACCACAGCAGCGGCAGTACCGGCCTGGGCCTGTACTTTGCCGGCAGGATTGCCGAGTTGCATCAGCGCAACGGCATCCGTGGGCGTACCCGGATTAGTAACGGCGGGCCTTTGGGCGGCGGTGTGTTCAGTCTTTATCTGCCTTGATCAGCTGCCGGCGGCGGGCGCCGTCTGTGAGGTGTGCCAGGCTTTGTGGTTTTTTGCTCACGGCTGCTTGATATTCTGAACAGCCGAAGCCTATTTTGTACGGGTCGCCGTTCTCGGCTCGTACAACAACAAGGATTGAGTCATGACAACCGATGGCCATCGTTCACTCGCTCAGCGATTGACGGGCATTGATGAGATTGAATGCGTCACTCCGGATCTCAATGGAGTGCCCCGCGGCAAGGTAATGACCGCTGAAGGCTTCCTCGAAGGGCGGCGGTTGCAGATGGCGCGGGGAGTGCTGCTGCAATGCATTATGGGCGGCTATCCGCCTGCGCGTTTTTACGGCAGCGACGACGGCGACCTGGCACTCGTGGCCGATCCGCAACAGATTCATCGCCTGCCCTGGAGCCAGCAGCCACGCGCCTTGGCGATCTGTGATGCGGATGAGTTGACTGGCGAAAGCTCCCGTCTGTCCACCCGTGGCCAGCTCAAGGCGGTGATTGCCCGGTACGCCGCCCATGGCCTGGCGCCAGTGGTGGCCACCGAGCTTGAGTTTTTTGTGTTCGCGCCCAACACCGATCCGACTCAGCCATTCCAGCCGCCAGTGGGTCTGGACGGGCGTCGCGAGGACGGGCACTCGGCGTTCAGTGTCAGCTCCAACAATGGCCTGCGTCCGTTTTTCAGCGAGGTGTATGCGTGCATGGCGGCGCTGGGGCTGCCCCGCGATACCTTCATGCATGAAATGGGCGTCAGCCAGTTCGAGATCAATCTATTGCACGGTGATCCCTTGCTGCTGGCCGACCAGACATTCCTGTTCAAGCACCTGCTCAAGGAAGTGGCGCTCAAGCATGGCATGACCGTGGTGTGCATGGCCAAGCCGTTGGCCCATACCCCTGGCAGCTCGATGCATATTCACCAGAGCATCGTCGAGATCGGCAGTGGGCGGAACGTGTTCAGCGACGAAGCGGGGCAGCCGACGGCGACCTTTCGTCACTTTATCGGTGGGCAGCAGGCCGGCATGGCGGATTTCACCGCGTTGTTCGCGCCCAACGTTAACTCTTATCAGCGCCTGTGCCATCCTTACGCATCGCCGAACAATGCCTGCTGGTCCCATGACAACCGGGCCGCGGGCTTGCGTATTCCGGCCAGTTCGCCGGTGGCGCGGCGGGTGGAAAACCGTCTGCCGGGAGCTGATGCCAACCCTTATCTGGCCATCGCCGCCAGCTTGGCTGCTGGCCTGCATGGCATCGAAAACGAACTGGAGCCGCAAGCGGCGATCCAGGGTGAATTCCAAGTGCCGGACAGTTTGTCGCTGCCTTGTACCTTGCATGCGGCCCTTGAGCGTCTGAAACGTAGCCCATTGGCCAAGGAACTGTTCGGCAAAGAGTTCATCGAAGGTTACATCGCTTCGAAGACCATGGAATTGACCAGTTTCTTTGATGAAATTACTCCCTGGGAACGGCGTGTTTTAGCGGCCCAGGCTTAAACGAACCGTCGCCGCCGGGCTATCGCGAAGATGGCCCGGCACTCAATTCAAGGAGCCGCTCGGAACGCCGATGCGCCAAATCTGGAAATCCTTTCGAGCGCTTTATTTCGCCTCGCTGATGATGCTTATCGGCTCGGGCTTGCTTAGCACCTATCTGGCACTGCGCCTGGCCGCCGACCATGTCGATAGCTTGTGGGTCGGTGCCTTGATGGCGGCCAACTACTTCGGCCTGGTGCTGGGTGGCAAGATCGGCCACCGGCTGATTGCCCGGGTCGGCCATATTCGCGCCTATGCCACCTGTGCCGGGATTGTCGGTGCGGCCGTCCTGGGCCATGGCTTGGTGGACTGGTTGCCGGCCTGGCTGGTGCTGCGGGTGATCGTCGGCCTGGGCATGATGTGCCAGTACATGGTCATCGAGAGCTGGCTGAACGAGCAGGCCGAGGCTAAGCAGCGTGGTTTGGTGTTCAGCGGCTATATGATCGCCTCGTACCTGGGGCTGGTCTTGGGGCAACTGATTCTGGTCATGCACCCGGCCTTGGGTCTGGAGCTGCTGATGCTGGTGGCCCTGTGCTTCGCCTTGTGCCTGGTGCCGGTGGCCATGACCCGGCGCATTCACCCGGCGCCACTGCATCCGGCACCGATGGAGCCCCGCTTCTTTATCAAGCGCGTGCCGCAATCGCTGAGTACCGTGCTGGGGGCAGGGCTGATTGTCGGCTCGTTCTACGGCCTTGCGCCGCTGTACGCCTCTCAGCAGGGGTTGAGCACGGAGCAGGTCGGCTTGTTCATGGGGTCCTGCATTTTCGCCGGCCTGCTGGTGCAGTGGCCGTTGGGCTGGCTCTCGGATCGTTATGATCGGGCGATGCTGATTCGCTGCTTTGCGATGTTTCTGGCGGTGGCGGCGCTGCCCCTGGCGATCTTCCCGAGCGTGCCTCTGGAGGTGCTTTTTGCCTTGGGCTTTTTGTGTTCGCTGGTGCAGTTCTGCCTGTATCCATTGGCGGTGGCTTTTTCCAATGACCACGTCGAAGGCGATCGCCGGGTCTCGCTGACCGCCATGCTGCTGGTGACCTACGGGGTGGGCGCGAGTATCGGGCCGTTGGTGGCCGGTGTGCTGATGAAGCTGTTCGGCAGCCAGATGCTCTACGCGTTCTTCAGTTTTTTCGCATTGGTCTTGGTGTGGCGGATCCGGCCGAAGGCCGTGACCAATCTGCATCAGGTCGATGATGCTCCGCTGCAGCACGTGGCGATGCCGGACAGCATGTCCAGTTCACCGCTGGTGGCGGCTCTTGACCCTCGGGTGGACGAGCAAGTGGTGCAGGATCAGATGCAGAACCCGGTGGAGCCGGTGGTCGATGAGCCTGTGAGCGACCAGTCGCCGGCAGAGGGGGATGAGGTCAAGCCCGAAGACGAGGGGCCGCATCATCTCAGTGGCGCCAGACCTTAGGGGGTGGCTGTAGCCAAGGGGCGGCAGGCCTTGGCCGTAAAGCAAAAAAAACGGGCAGTCACCGCAAGGGGCTGCCCGTTTTCATGTCTGGCGTTGGCTTACATGTCGTCTTTATCAAAGCGCCGCGCTTCGCGTTGCAACTGATAGACGAAGCGCTCGACCTGGCGCTGTACCAGGCCGCTCATATTGTGGAAGCGGACCCCGGCGAAGGTGATATCGATGCGCTCTTCATAATGCAGATACCGCAGCTCGACGGGGGCGGTCATGCTGCCGAAGGGCAGGGCGGCGATAAAACGCTCGTAGACCTGGCCCAATTGCAGGCGCTCGGAGATGTCGCCTTCAAAGCGCAGTTTGCAGCCGGTGGCCGAGATATCCAGCAGCTTGCCCCTGATAGGCTCCTTGAGCTTTTCGCCGTCGAGTTCGACGTTGACCAACTGCGAAAGCTTCAAGGCTGCGCGAAAGGCGCTGCGGCGCTGGTGATAGACCACTTCGTCCGGCAGGGTGCCACGGTAGCAGCGACCGTTGTTGGACTCATCAAGGGTCGGGGTGCTGGTGCTTTCCCAGGCGATACGCACGCCTTCATGGAAGCCTTCGACGCGAAATGGCTCGCCGGCCAGCATGAAACGTTCACCGTCGCGGGGAATCATTTCATCAAGGGCGATCATATTGCTGTCGCGATCGACTTCGACCAGATAGCTCTGAAAGCGCTGGCTGCGCTCGTGGAACGTGATGATCAGCGGGTCATGGCTCTCTTGTAGCATCCGCAGGTTCGAAGCTATCTCCAGAGGAGTGGTGAGAACCTTAGGGGGCTGCGGAGCATCTTCCGCGCTTGGGGCATTGAACACGGTTCATCAGTCTCCAGACAAAATACGACTACACGCAAGAGCCAGCATTTTGCCAGCATGTTTCGCTGCTTGATAGGGCGCACACATTTTCGAGGGTCAAGCCTGACTGAGTGGGCGTGGCTTCGCAAGCAGGGAGGTTGACCCGCGGGCGTCATAGAGCGCGGGGCTTTCGCCGCCGTTGAGGATTTTTAGCTGGTTCGCGGTGGTGGCCTGTTGAACCTGGATCGAGCGACCGTTGAGTTCATTGGTCGCCTGGCACTCGGCGAGCAGCTTGGTCAGCACATCGCTTTGCTCAAGCAATTGTGGGCCGAGCGAGGAATGTTCGGCCAATTGCTCAAGACCTGCGCGATTGGCGGGAAGGTTCAGGCTGGCAAGAATCTCGCTGCGCTTGCGGCCATGCTGTTCGAGCAGAATGATCAGCGCATGTTTCTGCGCCAGAATATCTTCCAGTAACGGCATGTCGCGGCCGTACAGAGCGAGGGATTCAGTCTTCAGTAGTTCCAGCAATTGTTGAGCTGGAGCAAAATCTTCAGTGATCAGTTGCAGTAAATTAGAGTCGTGCATGGCTGGCCTTGGGTTTTAAGCGTCCAAAAGCCTGGCGCAGGCCTTTGGCTAGCGCTGGGCTTCGAAATTGAGCAGTTTGCTGGCTACACGGTTGCTGTCGACTTTATAGCTGCCATCGGCAATCGCTGCTTTCAACTCGGCCACGCGGGCTTTGTCGACGGCAGGCTGATCGCGCAGCTTGTCAGTGACCTTCTGCAAACGCTGAGCCTCATCGCTGAGGTGTACCGATTCCCCGCTTTTGGTGGTACTGGCTTGTTCAGCCGGGGTAGCCAGCGGCGCAGACTTGTCGGTATCGCCGATGTCTTTATTGACGCTGGTACGCGTACTACCGGTAAGTGAGGGGGCGCTGTTTAAACGGCTGAAATCGATGACCATGATAAAAAAACCTCTGGGTATTTGGACGCTTGCCATGTTTTCGGCCATACCCTGAAAAACTTTAGGCACGATTGTCGATAAACCAACGCCCATGGCTGCGACCCGCATGGACCACAGTTTAGGGAAGGGTGAGCGTGTGCGCCAGTTCCTACATCGCGACTTCTACCTGCCCAGGGGCGGTAATCCGGGCCTTGATCACCCGTTGCGAGTTTAAGTTCTTGACCCTTATCTGCTCGTTCAGACCGCCGTTGGACAGGGCTTCACCGGGCATTCGCACATTCAGGGTGCCGCTACGGGCAGAAATCACCACTTGGTCTCCCTTGCGCACCACCTCGGCCTGCTCCAGATGAACCTGGGTCACGACTTGGTCGGCGACCATTGGTCGGACAAGTTTCTGTCCAATGGCTTCATCGACCGAGGTCAGGTAGCCCTGGTTGATCTGGCTGATGTCGCGTTCACGCAGGGTGACCTCCTCCGGAGCGATGATGCCGGCCCGTTTGAGCGGGCGGGTGGTGGTCACCACTTCGCGAAACAGCTTGACCTGGGCCGGCACGAACACCGTCCAAGGCGAGGCGCCTTCGCAGCGGACCTTGACCGTGACACGGCCAATCGGCTGCGCGGGGCTTTCCAAGGTTGCTGTCAATTCCTTGTCGCAGTTGGGCATGCGCATGCGCGGATCGAGTTGGGCAACCTGGATTTCATAGCGTCCGGCGGTTTGACTAGTAGCCAGATAGTCTTCTACGGTGAATTCAAGAAACCCTTGAGTGACGCCGATAAGTAGATCAGGCAGGGTAACCGAGTCAGCATGGGCAGGGCCGCCAGGGTTGAAAATAGACAAAACTGACAGCACGCAAAGTAAATTGCGGTAGTTTGATGTCATGCGTCGGAAAAATGTCGTTTTGGCGTTCATAACAGTTAAAAAGCAAGCCCCGTGCCGTTTAGCAATGAGCGTGCGTCGGAACTTAAAGCTTTGGGGAGTCTGGGCATGGCGGGTGTAATGGATGCGGTTAACCAGCGCACGCAACTGGTTGGGCAGAATCGCCTGGAGCTGCTGCTGTTCCGTTTGGACGGCCAGCAACTTTACGGGATCAACGTGTTCAAGGTTCGGGAGGTGCTGCAATGCCCGAAACTGACCTTGATGCCTAAATCCAGTCCTGTCGTGTGCGGTGTGGCAAGTATTCGCGGGGCGACCATTCCGATTCTGGATCTGGCGATGGCCACCGGTTCTGGTGGATTGAAAGACCTGAGCAACCCGTTTGTGATCATCACCGAGTACAACACCAAGACCCAGGGGTTTCTGGTGCGGTCGGTCGAGCGTATTGTCAACATGAACTGGGAGGAGATCCATCCGCCACCCAAGGGCACCGGACGCGATCACTACCTGACGGCAGTGACCCGGGTTGACAACCAGTTGGTGGAAATCATCGACGTGGAGAAGATTCTGGCGGAAGTGGCGCCGACCTCGGAAGTGATTTCGGTCGGTGTGGTAGACGCTGAAACCCAACACAAGGCCGTTTCCCTGCGGGTGCTGACCGTCGACGATTCGTCGGTGGCCCGCAAGCAGGTGACACGTTGCCTGCAGACGGTTGGCGTTGAAGTGGTGGCGTTGAACGATGGCCGCCAGGCCCTGGATTACCTGCGCAAGCTGGTGGACGAGGGCAAGAAGCCGGAAGAAGAGTTTTTGATGATGATTTCCGACATCGAAATGCCGGAGATGGACGGTTACACCCTCACGGCCGAGATACGTAACGATCCGCGCATGCAAAAGCTACATATCATCCTGCATACTTCGTTGTCAGGTGTATTCAATCAGGCGATGGTGAAGAAGGTCGGTGCCGATGACTTCCTTGCCAAATTCCGTCCTGATGACCTGGCATCCCGGGTAGTCGACCGGATCAAAGCAGCAGACAACAGCTAGGGGCATCGGCTCCTGGCGGTCATACGATTTAAGAGGCGGCATCATTGTCTACGGGTAATTTGGATTTCGAACAGTTCCGGGTCTTCCTGGAAAAAGCCTGTGGGATCTTGCTGGGTGAGAACAAGCAATATCTGGTCTCGAGCCGTCTCAACAAACTGATGGAGCAGCAGGGCATCAAGTCCCTGGGCGAGTTGGTGCAGCGTATTCAGACCCAGCCACGCAGCGGTTTGCGCGAGCAGGTGGTGGATGCCATGACCACCAACGAAACCTTGTGGTTTCGCGATACCTATCCCTTTGAGGTCCTGAAGAACAAGGTCCTTCCCGAAGCGATCAAGGCCAGCCCGAACCAGCGTTTGCGCATCTGGTCGGCCGCCTGCTCGTCGGGTCAGGAACCCTATTCATTGTCGATGTCGATCGATGAGTTCGAACGGACCAACATGGGTCAGCTGAAAATGGGTGTGCAGATCGTTGCCACCGATTTGTCCGGAACCATGCTCAACAACTGCAAGACCGGCGAGTACGACAGTCTGGCGATTGGCCGGGGCTTGTCTGCCGAGCGCCTGCAACGCTACTTCGAGCCCAAGGGGCCAGGGCGCTGGGCGATCAAGGCGCCGATCAAGAGCCGGGTGGAGTTCCGCTCGTTCAATCTGCTGGACAGCTACGCGAGCCTCGGCAAGTTCGACATCGTGTTCTGCCGCAACGTGTTGATCTACTTCTCCGCCGAGGTGAAGAAGGACATCCTGATGCGCATTCACAGCACCTTGAAGCCGGGCGGTTACCTGTTTCTGGGCGCGTCCGAGGCGCTCAACGGCCTGCCTGATCATTTCCAGATGGTTCAGTGCAGCCCGGGCATCATCTACCAGGCGAAGTAGGCCAGGTGTAGAGCGTGACGATAAAGGGAGGCCTTAGGGCCTCCTTTTTTATGCCTGCTCGTTGCCGGGTTGCGGCGTAAAGCGGCAGTGAGGTTGCCGCTTTGCTGGCGCATCGCGGAAATCCATTGCCGCTTTTTTGGCATTGCCGCCTTGCCGCTGCCGGCTAAGCCTTGATTTACGGGGCTTTTGCACTTGGCACGAGGCTTGCTATATCCAGATTACGAAAAATCAGGTCACCCAAAGGTTTCCCGACATGAGCATCAGCTTCGATAAAGCGCTCGGTATCCATGAACAGGCTCTGGGCTTTCGCGCCAAGCGCGCCGAGGTTCTGGCCAACAACATCGCGAACGCCGACACCCCGAACTACAAAGCTCGGGATCTGGATTTCTCCGCCGTGCTCGCCGAGCAGAACGAGAAGACCAAGAACGGCACCTTTGCCTTGAACATGACCAACAGCCGTCATATCGAAGCTGAAGGCATGGGGGGCGGCGACGAGTCGCTGCTGTATCGCACGCCGATGCAGCCTTCCATCGACCAGAACACCGTGGACGCTCAACTGGAACAGTCGAACTACGCCGAGAACTCGGTCAACTTCCAGGCCAGCTTCACGCTGCTCAACAGCAAATTCAAAGGGCTGATTTCGGCCCTGCGCGGAGAGTAATCCATGTCCCTCGCCAGTGTTTTCAATATCGCCGGTAGCGGCATGAGTGCTCAGACCACTCGCTTGAACACCGTCGCCAGTAACATCGCCAACGCCGAGACCGTATCGTCGAGCATCGATCAGACCTACCGCGCCCGTCACCCGGTGTTCGCCACCATGTTCCAGGGTGCGCAGAGCGGTGGCAGCCAGTCGTTGTTCCAGAACCAGGACTCCACCGGCCAGGGCGTGCAGGTGTTGGGTGTGGTCGAAGACCAGAGCAACCTCGAAGCGCGTTACGAGCCTAACCATCCGTCCGCTGACGCCAAGGGTTATGTCTACTACCCCAACGTCAACGTGGTTGAAGAAATGGCCGACATGATTTCCGCGAGCCGTTCGTTCCAGACCAACGCCGAAATGATGAACACCGCCAAGACCATGATGCAGAAGGTCCTGACCCTGGGTCAGTGATAAGGGGCCTCGCCAATGAGCATTAACGACACCACCAGCACCACCAGCAGCTTGAGTCTGAACCAGATTCTCGCGAACTCGTCGAAAAAGACCGCAACCTCAAGCGCTGACGGCATTACCTCGGCCACCAACAGCGCCACCGGTAAAAAGGCCTTGGGCAAGGATGCGTTCCTGCAGTTGCTGGTGACTCAGCTGAAAAACCAGAACCCCCTGGACCCGCAGGACAACAGCGAGTTCGTGGCGCAACTGGCGCAGTTCAGCAGCCTGGAAGGCATCACCACGCTCAATGATTCGGTCACCGCGATTTCCGGCAACTACAAGTCGAGCCAGGCCCTGCAGGCCTCGTCCCTGGTCGGTCGCTCGGTGATCGTGCAGTCCGGCACTACCCAGGTCGACACCACCAAGAGCATGACCGGTTCGATCACCGTGCCGAGCAGCGTAGCGGGCGTGACCGTGACCATCACCGACAAAGACGGCAAAGCGGTGAAAACCATCGACCTGGGCAGCCAGGTCGCGGGCACCTCAAGCTTCACCTGGGACGGCACCAAGACCGACGGCACCAAGGCCGACCCGGGCAACTACACGTTCAAGGCCAGCACCACGATCGATAACACCGCGGTCGCCCTGGTCACTTACCTGCCTGCGACGGTCAACAGCGTCACCATCAGCCAGACTGGCGGTGAATTGATGTTGAACCTCGCCGGACTGAGCAGCCCGATCGCTCTGTCCAAAGTCAAAACCATTGGTATATAGAGCCGACTAATCCGGCACAAGGAGTGGAATATGTCTTTCAATATCGGCCTTAGCGGTCTCTATGCAGCCAACAAGCAGCTGGACGTTACCGGCAACAACATCGCCAACGTCGCAACCACCGGTTTCAAATCGTCGCGCGCGGAATTCGCCGACGTCTACTCGGCCACCAAGCTGGGCAGCGGCAGCAAAGTGATTGGCAACGGCGTGCGCCTGGCCAACGTTTCCCAGCAGTTCAACCAGGGTGACGTGAACAACACCGGCAACGTGCTGGACATGGGGATCCAGGGCCAGGGCTTCTTTGTCCTGAGCAACAACGGTTCGTTGACCTACACCCGTGCCGGTACCTTCAAGACCGACAAGGAAGGCTACATCACCAACTCTGACGGCACCGCTCGCCTGCAGGGTTACGGTGTGGACGCCAATGGCAAGATCATCAACGGTGTGTTGACCGACCTGCGGATCGACACCTCGAACCTGGCGCCCAAGGCCACCACCTCGGTGTCCTCGACCATCAACTTGAATTCGACGTCCGACCCTATCGACGACACGATCGTGGGTAACAAGTTTGACCCGACACTGTCGGCGACCTTCACCAAGCAGTTCAGCACACCGATTTTCGACACCCAGGGTAACGAGCACCGCATGGACCAGTACATGGTCAAGACGGGCTCCAACACCTGGAAGACCTACACCCTGATCGACGGTCGCAACATGGATGGCAGCCTGCCAACCAAAAACGGTACCCTCACCGATCCGGTGGCTTCGACCATCACTTTCGATACGTCCGGCAAGTTGCTGCAGGTCAGCACTCCCAATCCATCAACTCCGGCTACCCCAACCATCAGCAATGACCTGAAGTTGACTGGCTGGATCCCGGGCACCGTGACCAATGGCGTGTGGAAAGCCAACGGCGCCAGCTCTGGCGGCACGGTATCGGTCTCCCTGGCCAACACCGCCCAGGTCAACGCCGATACCGCGCGTTCGATCCCGGCCCAGGACGGCTACGCCACTGGCCAGATCACCAACCTGACCATCGACGGTAGCGGTGTGTTGCTGGCCAACTTCAGCAACAACCAGACCAAGCCGGTCGGCCAGATTTCCCTGGCCAGTTTCACCAACGAACAGGGCCTGCAGCCGGTAGGCGGCACCAGTTGGAAAGAAACCTTCGCATCGGGCATCCCGGGCTACGACTCGCCGCAGACCGGTACCCTGGGTTCTGTGGTGTCCAACTCCCTGGAAGAGTCCAACGTCAACCTGACCAATGAACTGGTCGAGCTGATCAAGGCGCAGAGCAACTACCAGGCGAATGCCAAAACCATCTCCACCCAGAGCACCATCATGCAGACCATCATTCAGATGACCTGATGCTGGCGGGCTGATCATTCAGCCCGGCTCACCCGAAAAGCCCCGCCGGTTTGCGCCTGCGGGGCTTTTTGTTTTTGGCAGCGGGTTTTGCTGGGTGTTTGCGTGGTACCTGACAGACGATTGTCATATTGGCCCTCTACATTGCTCGCACCCGCCACCACCCAAAGTGCCCGCATGAACGTTTTCCTCGATCTGCTGCCCGTGCTCATTTTTGGCACCACCTTCGCCTGGGTCTGCCTCGGATAGCCAACCGGTGCCGCTGCCACCAGGCTGCGCTGGCCATCGGCAACGCCGCACTTTTCCCGGATGTATTCGCGGCGTCAGGGCTGGCCAGCGCAGCCTCGCGCGGCTCGTCAGCGGCTACGGGAGTTACGGTGTGAATTCGACGCGCAGGGTGCGAGCGGTGCTGCGGCCCAGGTCGTCGGTGACCCCCAGTTGATAGCGGCCGGAGCGGGGCGGGCGCCAGTTGAGGCTGGTTTGGGGCGGGCCTTGGCCGATCAGGGTCTGGTCGGCGAACCAGTACAGGCTGCGGGCGTCGCTGCCGGCGTTGGCGCTCAGGGAGAGGCTTTCTTCCTGTCGCGACAGGCGCAGTTGGTAAGTCACTTGAGTCAGCGGTGAGCGTATTTGTGGCGCTTCGCTCTGATCGGCATTGCGTTCGGGCTGGCAGGCCTTGAGCACATTAGGCACCGCGCGCCGTGGTAACCTGGCGGCGCGGTACAGCCGGCGCACATCGCTGGGCCAGAACTCGAAGACCTCCTCGCGGGTGTACTGCGGGTCGAAGGGCGGGCAGGCGGCCTTGCCGGTGCGGGTGTCGATCAGCACCGGACGATGCAGGTTCGACACCCGGATCGGTGACACGCCGGGGATGTACCAGGTTTTGCGGGTCTGCGGGCACCAGCGGTTGGGCAGTTCGCCCGAAGCGCTGCACACCTGGATCCGGGTCAGCCCCGGTGGCGGTTTGTCGGCGCGCTCGGCGACAGTGGGCAGGGCCAGCGGCAGGGCGTCGGCGATCCTGAAAAACAGCGGCGCCGCGGTCTTGGCCCCAATGAACTGCGGGTTGGGCCGGCCATCGAAATTGCCGATCCATACCACCAGCACATAAGGCCCTACCAGGCCGGCGCTCCAGGCGTCATGAAAGCCCCAGGAGGTTCCGGTCTTCCATGCGGTGCGCCAATGCCGACCGCGGCTGTCAGCCGGCAGCCCATCCGGACGCGGGTTGTGGCGCAGCATGTCGCGCACCATAAAGCTCGCTTGCGGGCTGAGCAGTTGCTCGCCGCTGCTGGTTGGCTGCTGGCTCAGGTAGCGCAGCGGTCGCAGATGGCCGTCGCCGGCCAGCATCAGGTACAGCCGGGCCAGTTCCTCCATGGTCATCTCGCCGCCGCCCAGGGCCAGGGCCAGGCCGTAATGCCCTGGCGCGCGCAGTCCCTTGACGCCCGAGCGTTGCAGCAGGTCGTAGAGGGTCGGGGTTTTCAGCTGGCTGGCGAGCCATACCGCAGGAATGTTGCGACTGCGGATCAGCGCATCCCGGGCGCTCAACGGGCCAATGAACGTGCCGTCGAAGTTCTCTGGCTGGAAATAACCGAAGTTGCTCGGCATGTCCTTGAGGATGCTCATGGGATGGATCAGCCCCTGATCGATCGCCAGCCCATAGAGAAACGGTTTGAGGGTCGAGCCCGGCGAGCGCCGCGCCAGCACGCCGTTGACCTGGCCCTGGATCGGCAGCGAGAAATAGTCGGCCGAGCCGACCAGGGCCTTGACGCTCTGGTCGCGGGTGTCGAGCAGGATGGCGGCCGCATTGTCCACGCCAAGGTCGTGTTTCTCGCTGATATAACCTTGGATCAGGCGCTCCAGCAGACGTTGCAGTGGCAGGTTGAGGGTGCTTTGCAGCTCGCTGCCGGCGTGGGCCGCCAGCAGTTGTTCGCTCAGGTGCGGCGCAAGAAACGGCAGTTGCTGGCGACTACGGGCTTCGAGGGGCAATTCCAGCAGGCTCTGATTGCGCGGGTCATCCGGATACGTCTCGCGCCACGCGCCCATCAGGCGCAGCCGGGCCTGTTGCAGGTCGGTGGTGAATGCCGCGCGGCGGTTGGGTTGTTGTGGAATTACCGCCAGGGCCAGGGCTTGCGACAGCGAGAGTTGGGCTGCCGGCTTGGCGAAGTAGACGCGGCTGGCCGCTTCGGCGCCTTCGATATTGCCGCCCATGGGGGCCAGGTTCAGGTAGGCCTCTAGGATGTCGTGCTTGCTGTAGCGCGCCTCCAGCCAGAGGGCCAGCACCATTTGTTGCAGCTTGCCGGGAATCTGCCGGGTGTTGAGGTCATACAGCCTACGCGCCAGCTGCATGCTCAGGGTCGAACCGCCCTGGCGCAGCCCGCCGCTGTAGGTGGCCAGCGCGGCACGCAACAACGCCGGTGGGTTGACCCCGGGGTGGTAGTAGAAATTGCGGTCTTCCTTGAGCAGCAGGGCCTGCACCAGTGACGGCGAGATGCGTTCCAGCGGCAGCCACAGGCGGTACTGGCCATCGCTGGCCAGGGTCATGCGCAGCAGCGTGCCGTCCTCGGCCAGCACCACCCGCGACGCAGGCGCCGCCTGTTGCAATGGCGCGTGGGGCCACAGTCGCAGCAGCCCCAGGCCGATTGCTCCCAGCAGCAGGCCCTTGAACAGCGGTTTCAAGCGCTGCCTGAAGGGCCTGGAGCGAGGCGGCGGCTCAAGGTTTGACGATTTCAAGCTGGCCTACCTTGCCACGTCCTTGCAGGGTGGTCTGGTAGAGCCCTTCGGCATACGCCGGTGGCGTGTTGAAGGTCCCGGCGTTGGTCGCGCGCACGCGGTAGACGAAGGTCGCGGCGTCGCGCAGTACGGTGCCGTAGAACACCACGCGGTCATCGCGCACATCAATGTACTCCGGCTGCCAGTTGCTCAACTCACTCTCGCCGACCGGCGCTTGCCAGGATCCATCCTCGTCATCGCCGGACGATTGCTCTTCGTCTTGATCCTCATCGTCGCTCTGCTTGGGTTGCGGCGGCAGGCGATACACCGGCTCGACGCCGCCTGGGAGCAGGTCGACCACCGCCACTTGCTGCACCTGATCATGTTCGGTGGCCCGCAGGCGCAGGCGCACCAGGAACTCATCGCCCACGCTGACCTGGCTGACCGGCTGGCCCTTGAGGTCGAGGTAGTCGTGGATCACTTCCAGGCCGTTGCTCAGGGCCTGGGTGTTGGCGCCACGATCGAAACCGGCTTCGCTGAGCATGTAGAACGCTGCGGGGCCGGAGGACTTCTCCAGAAGCAGCTTTTCAGTGGCCGCCGGCACCGCACTGCGCGGTGGCTGGCCGACCATGCTCAGCAACTGCTGGGACTTGTCGTTGAGCCAGGCGCTGGCCTTGAGGTGCATGCCGCTCTCGGCGCGCTGCCCGTAGTTGTCCAGTGCCCGCAACAGCAGGGCGGCCGACAGTGAGTTGTAGCGTTGCTCGTTGAGGCGCTTGCCGAGTTTATCCAGCAAGTCGACCGGCACATCTTCCACCAGGTCGGGGAAGTGTTTACTCAGCAGGTGCAGGTGTTCGGCATCGTGCACCAGGGGGTCGTAATACAAACCGTCGCTATCCCAACGGTCGTTCAGGGTGCGCCAGGGAAGCTTGCGGAACAGCCGATCGGCCAGGCGATCCTGTTTCAACAGCTTATAGCTGGCCGCCAGGTAAGCCGCGCCCAGGTCGTCCTGCCAGGTGTCGCGGTGATAGGTTTCGTAGCGCTCGCGGATATCGCTCAGGGCGCCGCTGACCAGGATCCCCTGGCGACTCAGCAGGTAGCTGGCGTAGGCCCGGTTGCGCAATTCCTGCAGACCTTCGCTCGGACCGTTGGCGATCTCGGTCAGGTAGGCGTTGGCCCGCTCCAGCAGGTCGCCGGGTACGGCCAGGCCGCGTTCGCGGGCTTCGATCAGGAAGTCGGTGGCGTACAGGCTGGCGTAAGGCGTGACCTGTGGGTTGGCTGCCCACAAGCCAAAGCCACCGGCCTGGTTCTGCCGCTGGCGCAGCATCCGCAGCAGGCCGTCGAAGCCCTGTGTGGATTGCACGGACGCGTGCGCATCTCGCCAGATCAGCGCCGGCATGGCCTTGGACACCAGTTGCTCGGTGCAGGCATAGGCGTAGTCATCCAGGTAGTGTTTCAGGCCGTCGGCCCATACCAGTGGCGACGCGGCCACACCCACCTGGACGTTGCGCAACTCGCTGAACAGGTCGCGGGTTGGCAGCAGTTCCTGGCTGGCGCCTTCGAAGCGGCCGAGGGTCAGGGCCACCCGGTGTTCGCTCAAGGGGCGGACCGAGGTGGTTTCCGCGACCTGGATCCGTTTGCCGTCGGGCAATACCGCGATAAAGCGCAGGTCGGCGGAACCGAGGTGTTCCAGGACCTTGATCCGGAACTGCGCCACGCCTTCCTTGCGTGGTTGCAGTTGCAGCGTGCTGCCAGGTTCTCCTTCGACCTGCAGCCCGGCGCTGGTTTGCAGCTCGAACTGTACGGCGGTATCGGCCTCCAGGTTGCTGAAGACCCCGGCGCTGACCGTGAAAATATCGCCGGGGGCGACAAAGGCTGGCACGTTCGGGGTGATCACCAGTGGGCCGCGCACTTCGCTCGCGCCTTCACTGACGCCGACGCTGTTGGCGTCCACCGCCACGGCGAACAGGTGCAGCTTGCCGTTGAAGTTGTCCGGCAACTGGTAGTGCAGCACGCTTTCGCCGGCCGGCAGGTCCACCACGCCCGACCACCAGGCCACGGGTGGCTGGTGCTTGCGCTTGAACGGGTTGAGGTGCGACGCCAGGGCACCCTCGGTGTCGCCTCCCGGGGCGGCGCCACTGAGCAGGCGGCTGAACTCCGGCAGGATCAGGTCGAGGATCTGGCTGGTGCCGACTTCCAGGGCGCGCTTCTGGAAGAAGAAGCCCAGCGGGTCGGGTGCCTTGTAGCGCGCGACTTGCAGGATGCCTTCATCGACCGCGTAGATCACCGCGCGGGTCGGTCGGTCGTTGCTGAGCTTGATGTCCAGTACTTGCCCTGGCTCGATCTGCGCCGGCCCTTCGACTTTCAGCGGCATTCGTCGAGCATCGAGGTTGATGCTGAAGGGCACGACACCATAGGACAGCGGGCTCATGTAGACCTCGGACGAGCCGATGTCACGCACGAACTGCACGTTGACGTAGGCGTTGCCCTCCAGGCCCTTGGGCACCCGGATGTGCTGCACGCTGTTGGTACTGTCGGCCTTGAACCACTGCTGGCTGTAGACCTTGTCGCGCTCGATGGTGATCAGCCCGGCGCCGGTGTAGGGCGCGCGAATGCTGATGGCGATCTCGTCGCCGCTGGCGTAGCTGCGTTTGTCGAGGCGCAGTTGCAGTTCGGCGTTGCGTTCCAGGGAGCGCGAAGTGTTGCCTTTGCCGGCGACGCTGTAGTCGATCTGGTTCAGCAGGTTACCGTTGGCATCCTTGAGTTGCAGGGTGAAGTCGCCGGGTGTCTGGGTGTCCAGTACCTGGGTCGCGCCCTGCTCGGTGAGCGTCAGCGGCGAGGCGGCTTGAGCCGTATCCTTGAGGCGTGACTCGTACTTGTAGGTGCCATTGGCCTGCTTGACCAGCACCGACACGTAGCGGTGCTCGATCACCTGGCTGACCAGGCCTTCGACCGCGCGCGGGCTTAGGTCTGGGCCGACGGCCAGCCATTGCACCTGGCGCGCCGTGCCCTTGGCCACGTAGGCCAGCGAGTCCTGGCTCTTTACCCCGATCAGGTAGGGCGCTGAAGACACCAATAACGAGCTTTGCGCCGCCACATTGCGCCCGCCTTCGGCCTCGTACACCTGGGCCAGGACCTGTAGGCGGTAGGTGCTGTTGGCAAAACGCTTGAGGTCCAGGTCGAGCACGGCCTGGCCATTATCGTCGGCGGTGGTTTCAGCCAGGTCTTCGCTGCTGGCTTCAGTCCGCGAGTCGTTGAGGCGGAAGCGGTACTCGGGGTAACGCTCGAACCCAGCCAGCGCCGGGTTCAGCGACAGGTTGGCGGTGATCCGCCGCCCGGCAGCCGGCGCGCCGAACAGGTGCAGCGCAGTGACCTTGGCCGCGACCTGATCCGGCGCGATCCAGCCGGCGACCGGGGTGTCGTGCAGGCTCAGGCTGACCTTCAGGCGGTCCGGTTCGAAGTCGCGGACCTTGAAGTTGACGCTGCCCAGGTGGGTGCGCAGTTGTTTGTCGCCAATCAGTTGCAGGGTCGCGGTGTAGTCGCCGGCCGGTGCCACTTCGCTGCTGGCAAAGTCATAGCTTTCAAAGCCGCTGGAGGACAGCTTCAAGGGTTCGCGCACCACCGTCAGGCCCCGTGGGTCGGTGATCAGCAATTCGACCGGCAGGCCTTGCAACGCGCCTTTCCAGTCGCCGCTGCGCACGATCATGCCCAGGTGGGCCGTCTCGCCCGGGCGGTACAGGCCTCGGTCGCTGAACAGGTAGGCGCTCAGGCGGTTGCTGGTGCCGTCTTCCTGCAGGCCGCCGACATCGAAGCGCGACAGGTCCAGCTGTTGCGACTGGCGGGCGATCGGCAGGAATGACTGATCGTTACCGCGGGTCACCACATACATCAGCGGGGTTTTCTCACGTCGCAGTTCGTCGAGTTTGGCGAAGTGCGCGTGGCCCTGGGCGTCGGTCTTGCCACTGCTGACTGGCAGACCGTTGCGACCGATGATCTCGACCTGGGCCTCGGCCACCGGCAGCCCGCTGCCGATGGATTGCACGTACAGGTCATGGCTGCCGTCGCTGGAGCGCTTGGCGATGATGCCAAGGTCGGTGACCACGATAAAACGCAGATCGTTGGTTGCGCTTTGCGAGTAGCCGTCGAACGTGCGCTGGCTTGGTTGGTCCTGGGCGCTCAGCTTGAGGACGAAGATCCCGCGGCGTCCGCCGTTGGCGCTGAGGTAGCGGCCAAGGTCGACGTTGTCGTATTGGGTCTTGGACGGATCGCTGGAGGACAGCGGGATGTCCAGGGACTGGCGTTCGACCATGCGGTCAAAGTAGTCATTGGCAAAGTTGGGGCGGGCAAAGCTGCCGCTGCTCTGGTCGACCAGGTGTTGCAACTGGTTGGGCAGGACGCGGGCGATCTCCACATGGGCGCCGGGCACGCCACGGGCCATGAAACCCACGCGTTTTTCACCGGTGAGGCTGAGCAGGGCGCCGTCGGACAGAAAGCGTAGGGTGCGCGGGTACGCCGGCATGCTCAGCAGTGAGGTTGTAGGGTTTTTCGCCAAATAGCCGCCAATCGCCTCGATCCGTGCCGGGACTTGCACGTAGAGGGTGCGCCCCGCGGGTGCCTTGAATTTGAAGGCGTGCTCGGTATTGAGCGGCTCGACACTGGGGACATGGCTGAGTTTGATCGGTGCCGAGCGGGCCAGCAGGGCTTCGTCGATGTCCTTGGCGTACCAGGGGGCGAGGTCGTCCTGAGGTTTTTCCGGCAGCAGCCAGGCCTGTACCTTGCCGGCAATCGCTTCGTCGGCTACGGCGTTGGAACTGGTGAACATCAGCACCGGCTCGGGCTCGCCGCGATCGTTGTCGGCGAAATTGATTTCGCTGTTGCTGAAGGTCAGTCGATAACGACCGGGTACCGTCACCAGGCGGGTTTGCGCGGAAGGGGTGGCGTTGCCGCCCAGTTGAGACTTGACCCCTTCGCCCAGGGTCAGGCTGATCTGGTTGGTTTCCAGTGGCGTGGCCAACGCCGGGGAGCGGATGTAGGCCTGCAGCTTGAAGGTGTCGAAGCTGATCTCAGGCTGGTTCGCGGCTTTTACATCTCGGTATTGCAGGCCGGTGCCCAGGGAGAATTTGATCCGTTTGCGTACGCTCTCTTCATCCACCGGGTGGGTGAATCTGAAGGTGGCGACCTGCTGTTTCAGGCTGGCGTCGACCGGGTCCTGATACAGCTCGTTCTGAATCAGGGTGGCGCTGAATGCACGGGTGGAAAACTTATTGCTGTACTGGCTCAACAGTACGCCGTCGGCCAGCAGCTTTTTCTTGGCCAGCTCGACGCTGTATTGGGCATCGATCGGCCAGTCCTGGTTCGGGGTGAATTGCAGGGTGCGGTCTTCGACCCAGCGCCAGGTGCCGGCGACTGCCGGGCTCAGGGTGATGCCCTCGGTCACCGTTTGATTGATGGCTTCAAGGGGGGCCACCGATTCGTTGAAGTGGATACTCAGGGTGTCGATCCCCAGCGGTTGCCGGGTGTAGTCGGTCAGGCTCGGGCCCTGCACGCTGTAATGCACGGTGTGCGGTTGCGGCAGGTTGGAGTACCAGTGCCAGCCATACAGGCCTCCTGCACTCAGCACGACTAGGGTCGCGATGCCCGTGGCAAATTGCCGTGGATAAGCCTGGATCTTGCGACCGCTGGCGCTCAGGCCTCGCCCCAGGGCGGGGATCAATTTGCGCAGCCAATAGGGCGGACGCCACTGGCCCAGAAGACTTTGCGCCAGCCATAGGGTCAGCCCGAACAACAGGCGTGCCACGTTTGATAAAACGCCGAAAAGGCGGCGCGCTGCGTCCCTGCACCTGGCAAACATTGCAAAAAATCCCTGAAGTTAAATAGCGCGCCATCTTACACCTGAACACCCACCGCAAACCGTGGTTTAAGCGGTTGTCGTGGGTAAATTGCAAGCAAAAGAAAACCCCCGATAAACCAGAGGTCTAGCGGGGGTTCAGTTCAAGCGCCTGGCGGCGCTCAAGGGTTCAGCTTATTGGCAGGCTTCGCAATCCGGCTCGTCGATGGCGCAAGCCTTCGGCACTGGAGCAGGACCTGCAGGAGCGGCCAGGACCGAGTCATCACCGTGGTTGCCGCTGGAAACAGCGTTCAACTTGCTGGTGCTGATGGTCGACTTCTCGGTGCTGGTCGCGGCCAGGGCACGGAGGTAGTAAGTGGTTTTCAGGCCACGGTACCAAGCCATGCGGTAGGTCACGTCGAGTTTTTTGCCCGATGCGCCGGCGATGTACAGGTTCAGCGATTGCGCCTGGTCGATCCATTTCTGGCGGCGGCTGGCGGCGTCGACGATCCACTTGGTGTCGACTTCGAACGCGGTGGCGTACAGGTCTTTGAGTTCCTGTGGGATGCGGTCGATTTGCTGTACGGAACCATCGTAGTACTTCAGGTCGTTGATCATGACCGAGTCCCACAGGTCGCGA
>Ga0302175_10000134_pt1 | contig 29690 bp, 24 predicted proteins | sample I_Fen_N3_3_FD_198791 | JGI IMG/M metagenome (GOLD analysis project Ga0302175, IMG submission 198791) | Peat permafrost microbial communities from Stordalen Mire near Abisko, Sweden - I_Fen_N3_3 | ecosystem: Environmental > Terrestrial > Soil > Wetlands > Permafrost | place: Sweden: Abisko... | reverse complement strand
CATCGCCAATATCGACAACACCGGCGAGGTGCACCCGGACACCTATTGGTGGCAGCACTCGGTGGGCAATGTGCGGCGCACGCCGTTTCGCACGCTGTGGCTGGATCAGCCGGACGCCCTGCTGTCGAAGCTGCGTGAGCATCCGCGCGCGGTAGGCGGCCGTTGTGCGCAATGCCGCTGGTTGCCCATCTGCAACGGTAATACCCGCACCCGCGCGTGGGCCGAGGGCGATCTCTGGGACCAGGACCCCGGCTGTCATCTGAGCGATGAAGAAATCGGCATGCCCCCGTCACCGACCCTCCTTTGCGTCACCCATTGAATCGCCCGTCCGGCAAAGCCTCTGACAAATGAGGGGGCCGGCCAACCTGATGAAGCACCAAGGACGTCCCATGCCTCCATCCATTGCTATACCAGCCGCACTTGAGTCGCCGTTCAGACCGGGCGAAGTTGCCCTGGTCGGCGCCGGCCCCGGCGACCCGCGCCTGCTGACCCTTCGCGCCTGGAGCCTGTTGATGCAGGCCGACGCCGTGGTCTATGACCGCCTGATCAGCCCCGAGCTACTGACCTTGATCCCGCTGACCTGCGCGCGGCATTACGTCGGCAAGGCCAGCGGCTGCCACAGCCTGCCCCAGGAACAGATCAACGAACTGCTCGCCGACCTCGCCGATCAGGGACAACGGGTGGTTCGACTCAAGGGGGGCGACCCGTTCATATTCGGTCGCGGGGCCGAAGAGCTTCAATATTTGCTGCAACGGGGCATCGACTGCCAAGTGGTCCCGGGCATTACCGCCGCTTCCGGGTGTAGCGCCTATGCGGGGATTCCGCTGACCCACCGGGACCTGGTCAACTCCTGCCGGTTCATCACCGGGCACCTGCAACAGGACGGCGAATTGTCGCTGCCCTGGCGCAGCCTGGCCGACAGCAGTCAGACCCTGGTGTTTTACATGGGGCTATCGAACCTGGCGATCATCGCCCAGCGCCTGATCGAAGCCGGCATGCCCGCCGATACGCCGGCGGCGCTGATCAGCAACGGCACCCGCCCCGATCAGCATGTCGTCCGTGGCCCACTGCAGCAACTGCCGAGCCTGGCACTGGCGTGTCCGCCGGGCATTCCGACGTTGACGGTGATCGGCAAAGTGGTCGATCTGTTCGCTGCCCAACCACTGGAATACCCGGCGCGCCTGTACCCCGTTCAGGTGCTGCAACACCAGGGCGAGGTGACGCGATGAAACGCCTCATGCTTGCCCCACTGCTCTGGGTCGCTGCCGTCCAGGCCGGCACTGCGCTGCCACCCTCAAGTTCAACGCTTGAACAGGCGGCGGACAACTACCGACAACATTGCCAGAGCTGCCACGGCGCCAACCGTTTCGGCGCCGCCGGCCCGGCCTTGCTCCCGGAAAGCCTTAGCCGGATCAAACCGGATGAAATTCGCAGCGTGATTGAAAGCGGTCGCCCTGCCAGCCAGATGGCCGGTTACGCCAAGGTGCTCAGCACCGCGCAGATCGACGCGATGGTCGACTATTTGCAGCAACCGCCCACGACGCCGCCGACCTGGAGCAACGCCGATATCCTCGCCAGTCACTCGCTACTCGCCGATATCAGCAAGCTGCCCAACACGCCTCAGCACGGCGCCGCCCCACTGAACCTGTTCGTGGTGGTGGAAGCCGGCGACCATCACATCGACATCCTCGACGGCGACCGCTTTGAAGTGCTCGCCCGGTTCGCTTCGCACTTTGCGGTGCATGGCGGGCCGAAGTTTTCGCCGGACGGACGCTTCGTCTACATAGCTTCGCGCGATGGCTGGATCAGCCTGTACGACTTGCACAACCTGAAACTGATCGCCGAGGTCCGCGCCGGTCTCAACACCCGCAACCTCGCGGTGAGCAAGGATGGACGCTGGGTGTTGGTGGGTAACTACCTGCCGGGCAACCTGGTGGTGCTTGATGCCCGGGATCTGTCGCTGGTCAAAACCATCCCGACGATTGGCCTGGACGGCAACGCGTCGAGGGTCAGCGCGGTCTACACCGCCCCGCCACGGGACAGCTTCATCGTCGCGCTCAAGGACGTGAAGGAAGTCTGGGAGTTGTCGAGCGCCGGCACACCGGACTTCGTGCCACGGCGCATCCACGCCGAAGATGTGCTGGACGACTTTTCCTTTTCACCGGACTACAAACAACTGCTGGCCACCTCGCGCAAGGCCAAGGGTGGCCAGGTGATCGACCTCGACACGGGCAAGGTGGTCACCGACATACCGCTGCCGGGGATGCCGCACCTGGGGTCCGGGACCTACTGGAAACGTAACGGTGAATGGGTATTCGCCACGCCGAACATCAGCAAGGGGCTGATCTCGGTCATCGACTTCAAGACCTGGAAACTGATCAAGGAAATCCCGACCCTGGGGCCGGGTTTCTTCATGCGCAGTCACGTCAATTCACGGTACGCCTGGACCGACGTGTTCTTTGGGCCCGACAACGATGCCATCCACCTGATCGACAAACAGACCCTGGAAATCGCCCACACGCTCAGGCCAATGCCCGGCAAGACCGCCGCCCACGTCGAGTTCACCCGCGACGGCCGCTACCTGCTACTGAGTATCTGGGCCACTGATGGTGCGCTGATCGTTTACGACAGCAACACCCTCAAAGAGATCAAGCGCCTGCCGATGAACAAGCCGTCGGGCAAGTACAACGTCGGCAACAAAATCGAGTTTGCGGAGGGCACCTCTCACTAGCGAGATTTACCTGCCGCAGCATCAGCCCAGGGTGTAACCGTTATCGACTTTCCAGTCCTGACCGTAAACACCCCGGGCACCTTGGGACAGTTGAAAGACAATCACATTGGCCACCGCCGAGGCATCGAGAAAATGGCCAGGCAACAGGCGTTTGCCAAGGGTGTCGGCGACGTCGCCGAGCTCCCCTTCGTTCAAGCCCAGGTGGTCCCACATCGAGGTGGCGGTCGGCCCTGGGGAGACCAGATTGATGCGCACATCAAAACGCGCAAACTCCACCGCCAACGTGCGCGCCTGAGCCGTGAGCGCAGCCTTGCTGGCAATGCAGGCCGCCAGGCCAGGGAAGCTCGAACCGGTCAGGAAACTCCCGACAAACACCACCGACGCCGGACTGGCCAGCGTCCCGCGCAACGCCGCCAGGGTGTTCAGCGCCCCGGCACCGTTGACCGCCCACTGACGCTGGAACGCGGGCATGTCGAGGCTGTCGGCCATTTCGGCGATCCCCGCGTTGGGCACCAGATAATCCACCGGACCCAGCGCCGACGCACGCTCGGCCAGGCCGCGCAGGTCATCCTGACAGGTGACGTCGCCGGCGCACCATTGCAGTCGCTCGCCGTAGATCTGCTGCAAGGTCGGCAATTCGCCGACGGTCCGTGACATCGCCAGCACCTTGACCCCGCGCGGTAAAAGCGCGGCGCACAAGGCCAGGCCAATCCCGGAACTGGCGCCGGTGATCACGGCCAAACGATCCTGAAACTCGGTGTGCATCATGTTCTCCTGGGCATCGTTGATGCCAAGCACTGGGGACGTTACGGGCCCCTATCTTTGAACAAGTGCGTAAAAACCGACTTGACGGCGATCAGATTTCTTTCGAAGGCGTACCGATGAAACAACGGGATCAATGACTCGCGTGAGACATGGCCGGCTGCTGAAGCACGCTCTGATCGATATCGTTGAAGCGCAGCACTCGACCACCCTGCTCGGCGGCCAGTTTTTCGGCGGCCTGCTGGCTGGAGAACGACGCCAGCACCACGCCCATGGCGCCTTTAAGCTGCGTGCCGACCACGTAGAAGGCCTCCCGGGCATCGATCAGATAGGCATCATTCGGGGCATTCCACGGACTGCGGCCCATGTCGTGGACATACAACTTGGCATCGCCATGATGGTTTTCCGGCTGCAACCACCAACCCATCATTTCCGCCGTGGAGCAGAATTTCTTGGTGCCGCTGTGCTCGACCACCTCGCCCTTGGGGCCTGGGAAGCCATCGATGATCATGCCGCAGACATGGCATTCATCACTGGGGTGAAAGGCTGTCGGCGCGTCGCTGTAGGTGGTTTGCACGGGTTGGTCACACGCCGCCAGCAGCAGGCAGACCATCAGCCCGGCCACGGCGCGGACCGTCGTCACATAAAGAGTGTTCATCGTCAGGTGCTCCAAAAACCAAGAAGGGAATTCATGTCGCCCGTCGCCGGAACAGCAGCCAGGCCCAGCCCAAAGGCCCGGCCACCCACAACAACAGGCACAGCCAGAGCGTCGCGCCGGGTATCGGCAGATCGCTGCCCAGGGTCAGCACACCGGCGGCCGTGGCGCCGGGTTCAAAACCGGAGAGGTTGATCAAGCGATAGATGTCGGCAGGATTGAGCAGCAGCAACCAGGGCAGCACTTTCGGGTTGAACTGCCCTTCGCTGAGCACCAGCAATGCCAGCAGCGCCAGGTCGAACACCAGCACAAAGAAGAACCACACCCCCAGCGCCAGCCCGGCCGCCGTGGATTTTTCGGCAGACACGCTGCTCAGCCCATAGGCCAACCCCAGAAAGCCCCAGCCGAGTAACGTCGACGACAGCATGAAGCGTCCAAACGCCCAGAGCAGCAGGCTCAGTTCGACGTCCTTGACCAGCACGGCAATCGCCAGCATCGCGCAGCCGAAACCGATCAGCGTCGCCAGCGCCAGGATCAGCCCGTGCCCGACAAATTTGCCGAGCAAGATGTGCCCACGTCCCAGCGGATAGGTCAGCAACAGCAGCAAGGTGCCGCTTTCGTCCTCGCCGACGATGGCGTCATAGGCCAGCAACAAGGCAATCAGCGGCATCAGGAACGTCGCCAGGCTGGCCAGGCTCGCGATGGTGGCGGGCACCGAGGTAAAGCCCACCTGGCCGGACGCCGCCGCCCCGAGCCAGGCGATGCCGGTGGCCAACACCGCGAACAACAGGCTGATGGCCAACAACCAGCGGTTGCGCAAACCGTCATTGAATTCCTTGCGGGCCATGTTCCAGATCGGGCTCATAGCACCTCTCCCATCGCTGCCGCGCCGGCCCGGCTCATGTAATAACGGTAAATGTCTTCCAGGGACGGCGGATCGATTTCCACGTCCGCCGGCTCGTCGTCATTGAGCAATTGGCGCAACAGGCCGAGCTTGCTGCCATTGACGGCGGCCACTTCAAGCCCCTCCACGCCCCAGCGCCGAGTGACATGCCCGGCGTGGTTCCAGGAGTCCTGCAACGGCCCGGCGTGCTTGAGGCCGTTGGCGCGAATCAGCGTCGGCAGCCCGGCTTCCTCGCGCAGGCTGCGCAGACTGCCCAGCGCCAGCAGGCGCCCCTGGGTCAGAATCGCCGCACGGTTGATGTGGGCCTCGACACCCGGCAGCACATGGGAACAGAGAATGATGCTGGTGCCCTGACTGCGCAGTCGATCGAGCAACCGATACAAGTCTTGAGTGGCAATGGGATCGAGGCCGACGGTCGGCTCGTCGAGCAGCAACAAACGCGGCGCACCGAGCAACGCTTGCGCCAGTCCCAGACGCTGGCGCATGCCCTTGGAGTAGGTCTTGACCCGTCGATGCGCCGCGCCCGCCAGGCCGACTTCCTCCAGCAGCCCATCCACTTGCGTGGCCGCCGCGCCCTTGAGTCGCGCGAAATGGCGCAAGGTCTCCAGGCCGCTCAGTTGCGGATAAAAGGTCACGTTCTCCGGCAGGTAGCCCAGCAGGCGCCGAACGTGCGGATCACTGGGCAAGCGGCCAAACACCCGGACCTGGCCTTCACTGGGCCGGAGCAGGCCGAGCACCAGTTTCATGCTGGTGGTCTTGCCCGCGCCGTTGTGCCCGAACAGGCCCAGCACTTCACCTTCGGCCAGGCTCAGGTTCAACTGATGCAGCACCGTGGTGTGCCCATAGCGCTGACTGACGCCTTCCATGTCGATGACGTTCATGCGACGGGCTCCTTGGCCAGGGGTTGCGGGGAGGATTTCATCAGTGGGTGGCTGTCCAGCACCCCCGGCGATTTCATCACCGGAAACGCCCGTTGCACCCAGCGCAGCAATTCGATTCCGGGGCTGTTCATCAACAGCCGCACCTGCGGGTACAACCACAGCAGGCGATCGACGTTGTCATTCGGTTCGTAGGGGATATCGCCCAGGCCATCGTTGTTGCGGTCCCAGCCCAGGTAATCGCTCCAGTAATTGCCCCGGCCATCCACCGACCACTCCTGCAAACGGGTGGCGACGTATTTGACCTGGCGTTGGTTGCCGACAAACGCGTTGTCGGCGATGCGGTTGTCTTCAGAGCCGGCGGTGAGGTGAATGCCCACCGCGCTGTGTTCGAAGTGGTTGTGTTCGATGCGGTTGAACAGCGAGTTGTAGATGAACAGCGCCTTGCCCTCGGCGCCGCTGATCATGCTGTCGCCGGTCGAGCCGTCGCGCACGTCGGTGACGAAGTTGTCGCGCAAGGTTGAGTAGGTGATGTAGTTCATCAGGATGCCGTAGTTCTGATCCTGTTCGGAGCGGTTGCCGATCACCGTGAGCTGGCGGCTTTGCATCAAGGCGTAGCCGGTGCGAGTACGGCGGGTGGTGTTGCCGATCAAGCGGTTGTCGTTGGCGAACATGTAATGCACGCCGTAACGCAGGTCCTCCAGGGTGTTGTCCTGCAGCAGGTTGCCGTTGGAGGTGTCGATGTAGATGCCATCGCGGGTGTCGCGCACCTGGTTGCCAATGACCCTGGCGCCATGCACCGCATACAGATGAATACCGTTGCCACGGTCCTGGGAGCGCAGCGTCGGGTCGCCCTGAATGCGGTTGTCGATCAGGCTCGCATCCTGCGTGCCGTCGACCCAGATACCGAAACCCTGGCCTTGCATGCGATTGTTTTTGATCACCGCGCCACGGGCCTTTGGCTGGAGGAACACCGCCGCATTCATGGCGGTGAGATCGTGCCCCCAGTCCAGGAACGTGCAGCCCTCGATCCGGACATCCGGGGCACTGACGATCACCCCGTTGCCCTGCCCTTGAGCCTGAAACACCGCGCCAGGCTCACACACAATCTGCATCGGTTGATCGACGCTGAACGAACCACGGTACTCGCCCGCCGGCAAATGCCAGCGGTGTTCAGCGTCAACCTGCAACGGCAACGCGGTGATCGGCTGCACCGCCGCCGCTGCGCCACCTGACATCAACAGGAATGTCAGCACAACGGACTGCATCCGCGAGGCTCGCACCGGGTTTGTTTTGCTGTCGGCCATGCGCCCGCTCCTGTCGATTGGCAACCGTCAGGCCGGCTCGACCTTCATGCGCCCGACCATTTCCATGTGCAACGCATGGCAGAACCAGCTGCAGTAGTACCAATGCAGGCCGGGCTTGTCGGCGGTGAAGGTGATGGACGAGGTTTGCTGCGGGCTGATCTCCATGCTCGCGCCGTGGTTGGTCATGACGAAGCCGTGGGTCACGTCTTCAATCTGGTCGATGTTGGTGATGGTCACGGTGACCTCGTCGCCCTGTTTGACGGTGAACTCCGAGAGACCGTAGGCCGGAGCCATCGAGGTCATGTACACCCGCACCTTCCGGCCGTCACGGATGACCTTGTTGTCGGTCTCCAGCTTGATGCCGTCCTTCGCCGCGATCGCCACGGTTTCGGCGAAAAACGGGTCGTTGCGATCCCAGATTTTCTTGGTTTTGATCTGGTCGCGACGGGCCATGATGCAGTCGTGGGGTTCGGCGAACGCCGGGCCGTCGTGCACCAGCTTCATTTCGTCGCCGGAAATATCGATCAACTGGTCGTTTTCCGGGTGCAGCGGCCCGGTCGGCAGGAAGCGGTCCTTGGAGAATTTGCACAACACCACCAGCCACTTCCCATCCGCTTCACTGGTTTCGGTCAGTGAGGCATGGTTATGGCCGGGCTGGTAATGCACGTCGAGCTTCTGCTTGATGTAATTGACCTTCTCGCCCTTATAGGCGCGAATCGCTTCTTCCATGTTCCACTTCACCACCTGACTGTCGATGAACAACGTGGTGTAGGCGTTGCCGCGACCGTCGAACGTGGTGTGCAACGGGCCCAGGCCCAACTCAGGTTCGGCGATGATGACCTCGCGCGGGTCCTTGAATTTGTCGGCAAACAGGTCGTCCAGTCGGTCGATGGCAATCATCGAGACCGTCGGCGACAGCTTGCCGTTGGCAATGAAGTACTTGCCGTCGGATGAAGTGTTGAGGCCGTGGGGGTTCTTCGGCACCGGAATGTAGCGAGTGAATTCGGAGTCTTTGCCATCGGTTTTGCGACCGTCGACCACCGGCACTTTCGAGCCGTCCAGGTGGATGAACTTGCCGGCCTTGATCGCGGCCTCGATACGCGGAATGTTGAACACCACCACCCAGTCGCGCTCGTTGCGCATCATGCCGCCCAGGTCGAAGGCTTTCTCCGAGTTGTAGCAGGTGGAAGCGGCGTACTTGCCGGTGTAGTCCGCGTCGGAGTTGTCCAGGTTGCCGTCGACGATGACCTGGAAGGCCATTTCCATTTTCTCGGCGTCGATGGCGTTGAACATGGTGAAGCTGTTCTTGTCTTGCAGGTCGAACGTATGGCCGTCATTGGGGTGCGGAATGATGAACTCGGCATTGGCGAACACGTACTTGGTGTAGGGCACTTTTTGCAGGCGCAGACCGTGGATCGCTTGCACGTTCGGCACGGTGAGCATCTTGTCGCACTTCATGATGTCCAGACGAATGCGCGCGACCCGGGAGTTGGCCTTGTCGTTGATGAACAGGTATTTGCCGTCGTACTTGCCGTCCGTCATGGAGATGTGCGGGTGATGGCAATCGCCGTTCTGGAACCGGCCACTGTCACCAAGAATGCGTTTGCTTTCGTTGGTCAGCCCCCAACCGGTGGCCGAGTCGACGTTGAACACCGGAATACGCAACAGCTCGCGCATCGACGGGATACCCATGATCCGCACTTCGCCCTGATGGCCGCCGCTCCAGAAGCCGTAGTACTCGTCGAGCTCGCCGGGGCCGACATGGATTTTCGCTTGCGCATCCTTGACCGCCGCCGCCCATGACTCACGGCTGAACACCGTGCCGCCGAGGGCCGTGGCACCCGCCAGCACGGCACCGGTCACGGCGCTGCTGCCGAGGAAACCGCGACGGCTGAGCCCCGCCTGTTCTTCTTCCTGCCCGGTTTTTTTTGATCCTGTGTCAGTCATGTTGCGTACTCCTTGAAGGGATAAAACGGTCGCTGCGCACATGTGCTCGCGAGCCTCATTCAGGCGCCGTCACTTCCACGAGCGGTATCAGTTGCACAGCCACAGGCGCCGGTTTGCCGCGCTTCTTGCGCTTGTTGATCAGCGGCGGGCATTTGTCGTCATTGTGGTAGGTCATCTGGCAATCGAGGCAGTAGTGGCACTCGTTGGCATTGATCCGGCCATCCGGGTGAATCGCCTGGATCTCGCATTCTTTGGCGCACAACTGGCAGGGGTTGCCGCATTCCTTGCGGCGCTTGAGCCAGTCGAACAGACGAAATTGGCTCGGTATCGCCAACGCCGCGCCCAACGGGCAGATGTAGCGGCAATAGACCTTGCGCGTGAACAGGTTGATGACCAGCAACGCCACTGCGTACAGCACAAACCACCACTGGCGGTCGAACCTGAGGGTGACAGCGGTCTTGAACGGTTCCACCTCGGCGAACAGTTCGGCGGTGGACATCGACTCCAGAGAGATGCCAAACAGCAGCAGCAAAATGAGGTACTTGATCGCCCACAGCCGCTCATGCACCGCGAACGGCAATTCGTACTGGGGAATTTTCAACTTGCGCGCGGCTTCGTTGATCAATTCTTGCAAGGCGCCAAACGGGCACAGCCAGCCGCAGAACACACCGCGACCCCATAGCAGAATGCTCGCAGCGGTAAAGACCCAGAGCAGAAAGATCAGCGGATCGGTGAGAAACAGCTCCCAGCGAAAGTGCTCGAACAGCGCGTGGACAAAGGTCAGGACGTTGACCACCGACAGCTGCCCCAAGGCGTACCAGCCGAGGAACACCACGGTAAAGATCAGGTAACCGCGCCGCAGCCAGTGCAGAAAATGCGGCCGGCGGGTGAACTTGTCTTGCAGGAACAGAATCGCCGTCAGCAGCAGCAACGCCGTTGCGAGTACGCCGATCTGGAAGTGTTTTTGATACCAGAGGGTCAACCACATCGGCCGGCCGGCTTCCTCGATAGCGGCCAGTTCTTGCGGCGTGGGGGCCGGTCGCTCAAGGTATTGCTCGGGCAATTGATAAGGCAGTTCGAAGCTGCTGAATGTGCCGCTGACCGGTCCGGTCTGACGCCGCACCAGCAACTCCAGGGACCAGGGCGACCCCGGATCGAAACCCGCCGGTTGGCGAACAATGAACACCGACATTTCATTGAATTCGGGCATGCCCTGGGCAAACACATCGGAGAGCCGCTGGTGGTCCATGTCGCGAAAACTGATGACGTTGCCGAACTGGCGCAATTGCACCCGATCGAAAATCCCGCCGCGCACATAACCCGAGCCCTTATAGGAAAACAGCCCGCGCCCCAGTACCGCGATGGCCTGCTCGCCGGGTTTGAGATCCTGCATCAGGAGGCGATATTGATTGTCGCCCAACAGCGCGCGACCGATGGTCGGTGGGTTCAGGTCGGCGGTGTACAGCTCGATAAAGGTCTCATCGACTTGATCCGGGCCGGCGCTGTCGACGCCTTCGGCTTCGGTACCCTTGAACGCGGCATCCACCTGTCCACGGGTCAGGTTCAAGCGACGGATCGCACCGTTGCCGGTCAGTTGTTCCCACGTCGCGGGCTCGAAAAAGTCCGGGCGCACGATGGCCGGCCTGTTCACCACCCCGCCCCGGTCCGCAATCAGCTTGAGCGATACGGCCACCTCATGAGCGGCACGCATGATCACCTCGTTGACCACCATGGCGGTGACCGTGGCGCCGGCGATGGCATCCACGGTGACCGCACTCGAATCGCTGGAATGGCCGACCACCACCCGCTGACTGACCTTGATGCCTTTGTATTTGCCGGTGAACCCGTGAAGTTTTTCTTCGGGAATACCGATCAGCAGAATCGGTTCGTGGTGCTCCAACACATAGGCGTCCTGAATCACACCGGCGGTGTCGAGGATCACTTGGGTATTGATCGGTTTACCCGAATAGGCCGGAATATCCACCACGTCCAGGCTCTGGAACACATAACCGATGACCTTGCCGGCAGCGGACAGCGTGCGCACTTTGTAGCGGCCTTCGGGCGCGGAAACCGTATCAGTGGCGGGAAACGTCTTGTCGATACGCTGCTGCTCAATATCACCGTAGGACTTGGCCTGCACCGCCGCGAACATGGCGATCAGCAGCAATAACATCACCACCAGTCCGACGCTCCTGGCGTGCCGGTTGCCATGTATTGCTGGCGGATGGATGGTCATGAGTTCGCTGATATCAAGGGGTCTTGCGCTCATGTTAGGGAGCGTTGCGCGCCCTGCCCTTGATTGAAATCAACTCGCTAAAATCCTTGTGCCGGAGCGTCCAGAAGCCTCAAACAGTGCGGGAAAACTGGCCTTTCTGCGCGCCCCCCAGGTAGGCGTCAAACGCCATCGCGACGCTGCGCATCATCAAATGCCCCTGGGGCAACAGCAGCAATTGGTCGCGGTGAATCTCCAGCAGTCCGTCACGCACATGCTCGTCCAATTGCGCCAGCGCGTCAGCGAAATACTCGGTGAAGCAGATGCCATGACCCGCCTCGAACTTGCCGAAATCGATCCGGCCGTGGCACATCAGGTCGCTGATCACGTCACGGCGCAGCAGGTCATCGGCGTTCAAGCGGTAACCGCGATGCACCGGCAACAAGCCTTGATCGATGCGCGCGTAGTACTGCGAAAGCTCCTTGACGCTCTGGCTGTAGCTGTCGCCGACCTTGCCGATCGACGACACCCCCAGACCGATCAAATCGCAGTCGGCATGGGTCGAGTACCCCTGGAAATTGCGTTGCAGGGTGCCGTGGGTGCGGGCCAGTGCCAGTTCATCGTCCGGCAAGGCAAAGTGATCCATGCCGATATAGACATAACCGGCCTCGGTCAGACGGCGGATGGTCAGCTCCAGCAACTCCAGCTTGCGCTCCGGTGGCGGCATGTCCTCGCGGCGAATCAAGCGTTGCGCGCGCACCAGCTCCGGCAAATGGGCGTAGCTGTAGGCGGCAATTCGATCCGGGCGCAACGCGATGATTTTGCCGAGGGTGACATCGAAACTCTGCACCGTTTGCAGGGGCAAGCCGTAAATCAGATCGACGCTGATCGACTTGAATTGCGCCCGACGCGCTGCGGCGACCAATGCATAAATCTGCTCTTCACTTTGCTGGCGATTAACCGCTGCCTGCACGTCGGGGTCGAAGTCCTGCACGCCAAAACTCAGGCGATTGAAGCCCAACTGGCGCAGCGACTGGATCTGTTCGGTGCTGATGGTGCGCGGATCGACCTCGATAGAAAATTCATGGTCATCGCTGTCGTCCATGTCGAAGGCCTGGTGCAGACAATCCATCAGGTCCGCCAACTGTTCGCTGGTCAAATAGGTCGGGGTGCCCCCGCCCAGGTGAAGCTGCGTCAGCTTGCGCGTGCTGTCGAACAAGGCCGCTTGCATGGCGATTTCACGCTTGAGGTACGTCAGGTATTCGACGGCGCGGTGGGTTTTCTGAGTGATGATTTTGTTGCAGGCGCAGTAGTAACAAAGGCTCTTGCAGAACGGGATGTGGATGTACACCGACAACTCTTTGGGCGTCAGCGCCTGATTGCTGTCGCAAGCAGCACGCTGATAGTCATCGACGGCGAACGCCTGATGAAACTGCGGCGCGGTCGGGTAAGAGGTATAGCGCGGGCCGGGACGGTCGTACTTTTCGACCAGGGCGCGATTGAAATCAAATGAAGTCGTCATGATCCATCCACTCACAAGGGGGTTCGTGCCCCGCACCGCCCGAATCCTTTTCAAACACGTTGCAGATGGCATCTACGTGCGGCCGACCGGCCGGAAGAATACTGATGAAACGGTCCGACAGTTCAATTAACCCGTCACGGGTCAATTGCTCCAGCACAGGCCAGGCGGCATAAAAGTACTGGCGAAAAACCAGTCCATAACGTGTCTCGATGGCCTGGATATCCAGTTCCAGATCACACGCCAGGCGTTCCATCACCAGGTGCCTGACCTGATCCCCGGCCTCGCAGCGCCAGCCGCGACTTGTCGGCAATTGATCCATGTCCAGGTATTGCTGATAGCGTTCCAGTTCGTTGGTGTTTTGCGCATACAAATCGTCGATCTGACTGATCGCGCCCAAGCCGAAGCCGATCTGGTCGCAATACCCGTAACGGGTAAACCCCTCACAATTGCGACGCAGTCGGCCGCGTTCCTGAGCAATCGCCAAATCGTCGTCGGGCCGGACAAACTGCCCCAGGCCGATGTACTGATAACCGGCGCCGAGCAACTGTTCAAAACAGTTCTGGCGCATGGCGCCTTTATCGTCCTCGCTGGAAAACGCCCTGCGGGGGTCGGCGGCCATCGACCGATAGCGTTGGGGTGGCCGGGCATAATCAAACACCAGCAACCGGTCTGGCTCCAGTTCGATGAGGGTGGCCAATTTCAGCGCGAAACTTTCCGGCGTCTGCCAGGCATGGCCATACCCCAGATCGACATTGATGGAGCGATAACCAAAGGTCCGGGCGGCATCGATCAGCGAATGGATGGGGGCCGGGTTCTGGTAGCAGTCCACCGACATCTCACTGTCGGCACCGATGTCCGGAACGCCGATGCTGACATGGTTGAACCCCAGTTCGCGCAGCACGCCCATGGTCGACCAATCGGTGTGGTGAAGGTCGACCTCAACGCTGTACTCACCGCACTCATGGCCGAGAAAGTTGAATCGGCCACGCAGGTGACTCATCAGCCGTCTCAGGTGGGCGATGGCGGGTGTTCCGCCCCCCAGATGAAACTGCTCGACCCGCTGTCCCGTTCCCAGGTGACAACCGACCAGGTCAATTTCATGTTGCAGACGCTGCAGATAGCGCTCGACCCCACTGTGCCCGCATGAAATATCGCGAGGGGAACACAAGGCCGGCCCCAGGCTGGAAGGCAGTTGCACGTTCAGGGACAACGGACGGTGCCTCTGGCGACTGCTGCGCAAGGCCCGAAGCAGATCCAGAGAACCGATGCCGTCATGGAACTTATCAGTCTCGACATGGCAGTTGGGGTCGAGCACGCCTTGATCGCACCGAGCGTTCAGCTCGCCGGGGTGGTGAAATAGATTGAGCATGACGGGTCTCCGAGACTGGCTGCGGACCACCAGTGTCGGGGGCTGGCGCTCAATGCTCCTTGATTTGCATCAAGCATGGCCAAAGTGCTCGTTGCGCCCCGATCACCACGTCAGATAAAACATGCCCTTGGCCAGCAGCACGATGACGATCATGTGGCAGAACAGGCTGCCATGGATGAAATGCAGGTAGCGGGCACTCATCCGGTCACTTTTGAACAGAAACATGGCAACCAGGAAATGCAGGAGAACGCTGACGGCAACCACGATCTTCAACATCAGCAAAGTGCCGAACGATGAGGTCAACGGCGTTGCAAGAACCGGTAAATAGCGCAGCCAGACCATCCCCAGCCCGGCGCCGAACAACACCAGCAGCACCCATGGAATCAGGGTGCGGGCACGTCGACCGATGCCCTGCTCGACCAGCAACATGACCTTGACCGGCAACTGTTTGCGGATGCTTTCCAGGAACAGCACTTCGAAGAACACCGTGCCGATAAAGATCAGGGCGGCCAACAAATGCAGTGTCAGAAACAGCGGATAGAGCATGGGATTCTCGCTCTCAATACAACTGAACACGGATGACAGGGCGCACTCCATTCGCTCATGCGTTTGGCTGCCTGAATGCCAGCGATCTGCGCAACCTCCTCGCGCTGTTAACTGTCGGTTTTTCCCAGCGTACAGAGCCACCTGAAGTTTGCGGTTGATATCAATCAAGTTATCCGGACAAGCTCATTGCCCCACGCGGGTGGCCGGCACTTGGCCTATCCTTTATCCAACTCACAACGCTGGCCGCCGACATGCCCACTCCCGAATCCACCCTCCTCCAGAGCTGGCACCACAACGCCCGATCCTGGATTGAAGCCATCCGCACCGGTGCCATCGAAAGCCGCCTCAAAGTCACTGACCAGGCAATCCTTCTGGCAGTGCTGAGCCGCCAGCCCGAGCTTGTGCTCGACTTGGGCTGCGGCGAGGGCTGGCTGTTGCGTGCGCTGACTGAACGGGGCATCACGGCAGTTGGTGTGGACGGCGATGCGACGCTGGTCGAGGCGGCACGGGCGGCGGGCTCGTTGCAGGTGCATGTGGCGAGCTATGACGAGTTAGTCGAGCAGACGGTGGACATCGGTAGCGACTACGACCTGATCTGCGCCAACTTCGCCCTGCTGCACCAGGACATCATCCCGCTGCTCGCCACCCTGAACGGCCTGCTCGCCCCTGGCGGCGCGCTGGTGATCCAGACGCTGCATCCGTGGGTCGCCGCAGCGGGCGACTATCAGGACGGTTGGCGCGAAGAGACCTTCGCCGGGTTCAAGGGGCAGTGGCAACCGATGCCGTGGTACTTGCGCACCTTGTCCAGTTGGATCAATGCGCTGGACATGGCCGGTTTTCAGCTGGCTGGCCTGCAAGAGCCGCAGCACCCGCAAAGCCCTGTGCCGCAGTCGTTGTTGTTGGTGGCTGAGCGGCGGGAGTGAGGGCAATCGGCAGCCGTCATTGCGTCAGTCACTGAATTTACCCACGGTGTCGGACAGACTCTGTCCGAGCAGTCGAAGCCCCTCGCTGGACCTCTCCAGGCGTTCTCCAACATTTGCGCTGCTTTCGCTGACTTCACGAACACGCGTCATGCTCAGCGCCACCTGAGTCGCCAGGGTTCTCTGGGACTCGGCGGCAACGGCAATGTGTTGGTTGAGTTCATCAATACTGGCGATGGCCAGCGAAATGTCGTCGAGCGCCGTCGCCGCATGGTCGGCCAGTTGAACGACGTTGCGGGTCAGCGCCCCACTGCTTTCCATGCGCTCCACGGCGGTATCTGCGCCGTGCTGGAGCTGTTGCATCAGCTGTTCAATCTGCACCGTCGAATCGCGAGTACTCATGGATAACGCGCGAACCTCATCGGCGACTACGGCAAATCCTCGCCCCTGCTCACCCGCCCTTGCCGCCTCGATAGCGGCATTGAGTGCAAGCAAATTGGTCTGTTCGGAGACAGACTTTATGACATCGAGCGCCTTGCCGATCTGGATGCTCTCGTGACGCAGGTGACGCATCGCTTCAGTGGAGGCTTCGATATCGCCCGACAGGTGGATGACTTGTTGAGTGACACGCTGAACAACCTCTCCCCCGCTACTGACCCTGCTACGCGCCTGCTCGGTTTCAATACTGGCGCGCTCGGCATTGCGGGCGACTTGCTCGGCCGTCGCGGACACCTTGTGCATGGCTTCCAGGGTCTGCCCGGTCTCCAGGAGCTGTTGCCTGACATCACGTTGTGTCTGAGCGCAGATCAGCGAGAGCTCTGAGGTGTCAGCCCCCAATTGTGCGATGCCTGAGCCCATATGGCCGACCAAGCCCCGAATACTTGCCACCATTGCGTGCACCGTGGACTGGAGGTCGCCAAGCTCATCCTTGCGCGCTACCGCGAAAAAAGGGTCGCCCAACCGGCCCGCAGCCACCCGTTTGGCAAGGTCCAGGATTTCATTCAACGGGGACACGATCGACCGCCGAATCATCCAGCACGCCAGCAGGCTGACCACGATGGCCATCAGCGCCGCCCCGAGCAGCAATTGCTCTGCCCGGCTCCCGGCATTGAGCATCAGCGTCTGCTCCTCGGACGATGCATGACGAGCCAACGCCAAGACCTGATCAGCCTGATCGCGCATTTTTTGCGCGCTCAACCGACTCTCTGCCTGGCTGTCACTGAAGGTTTCGAAGCGCAGCCGATATTGCTCCAGATTTTCCTTGGCCATTTGCAGGGGTTGCTGCTGGGCTGGAGGTAAATACGTGAGCAAATGGTCGATGGCTGTTTGGGTATCAGCCATCGCCATGTCCCAAGCGGCGCGGTGAGCATCGTCGGGCTCAAGAATGAAGGAGGCTTCACGATCACGCACACTCAAGAGCTTGCGCATCAATGCCGCCGTCTGATCCAGTTCGGTCAGCCTGTCGCTGGATATGGCAGCCTGCCTGGCGTCACCGTTCAAGTTATCGAGCAGATCAAGAAAGACCAATTCGAAGCTTTCTGCCGCCGTACGCGCCTGGTCCTGCATCCCCAATTGCGCGAGATACCCAGCGCTCAACAGGCCGGCATAAGCGTCGAATTGCGCTTGATAGAGATCGATAGCCTCCAGCATCCCCGACCAGGGTTTATCAGGCGCTTTCTGTTCAAGCAGCAAGCTGTTCAGTGTTTCGACAGCGACGGCAAGCGACTGCTTGATCTCTTGTTGTTGATCATCGGCGCGACTCAATGCAAAGCGGTTCTCGGCAACGCGGGCACGCAGCACCCTCTCATTGATAACCATGACCTTGTTCAACTGTTCATTGCCACTGAACAGAGAGTGCTGACTCACTAAAGCCGTAGCAATCACCCCAAGGGTCACCAACAAGGCGAGCGCAAAACCAAACGCCAGTTTGCCGCCGACCGAGAGGTCGCCAAGCGCGCGTTTAAAAAATCCAGGCGATATCTGGCCAGGCCGAGACTCACCCGTGAGGCGGGAATCAAGCATTGTCATAGGGGTTTTCTTGTTTTAGTGGCTGTAGGCACTCGTTACAACGCGTGCAAACGGATCGCGGCGCGCCAAAGCTAAAGCTTCAAACCAAGCCGTTCCATGGCCTCATGGGCCTCGATGATCATCCCGGACACTTCGGCAACGGTCACATGCAGCTTGGTTGCCCGCGATCTCATGTGTTCGTAAGCCTGAGTCTCGGTCAGGTTTTGACGTTCGACCAACACACGAATGGCTTTTTCGATCTGTCGACGGGACTTTATGGTCAATTCCAGTTTGTCGATCTTCCCTTGCAAGCGTTCCTGGTAGCTGTACGAGGCTCTGGCCAGTACCAGCGTGCTAAGAATTCCGGAAGATCGAAACGGTTTTGAAATCACCCCGTGAGCGCGCGTATCGAGTAACAACTTCAAGATGGTCGGGCTTTCGTAATCGGACAGCGCGATGAGCGCCGCGTTGACAGAGGCGCCCGACCAGATCTTGTTGCCTTCCAGCTCCTGCGTGATTTGAAAAAGAATGACGTCGACGTCCGCAGGCGGCTCCGAGGGGAATGGCCAGACGATCTTCACCCGGCAGCCAATTCTTTTCAGTTGCTGCATGACAATATCGCGGTCATCCCCGGGGGGATAAACAAACGCAACGCAGATGCTGCGCAAATCTTCATAGAGACGGCGAAGGCTGGAACTCATGGCGTTACCTCAACCAAAACTCAGAGAACCCGAAAGTGGAGAGGTAAGGATCGGGTTTGACCGGCCCCGAACCTTCCCATACGACGTCGAACTGCCCGTCACTGCGACACATGCCGATCCGGGGCGTCAGGGCGCAATGGTTATTTTCCGCATCAATCGCTATCGGCCCTTCTGGCGAAGCGAACTTCACCTTGTGTATGGCGTCGACTAATTTGCGCCTGTCCAGGCTACCCGCTCGCTCCAGGGCACGCGCAAACAGGTGAACCTGGGAATAGGCCATTTCCGACCAGGTACTGGTTGGCCGATCACCGAAACGTGTGCGCCAAAGCTCAATGAACCGTTGATTGCTGTCATTGGGCAGCGAACCGAAATAGGTGGCAGCGGTGATGTGGCCTTCACACAGTTGCGGCCCGATCAAACGGATTTCTTCTTCGGTCATGGAGAGGCTGGCAATGGGCATTTTTTTGGGATCTAGCCCATGCTCGCCATAGCGTTGATAGAAAGACCGGGCCGACTGTCCGACCAGGGTCGAGAACACCACATCCGGCTGGGCTTCGCGGATTTCATTCAAGACGTCCTTGAGTTGCTCTACGCCAGCGTCGATGGGCAGGTAGACCTCATCCACAATTTCACCGCCGTACTGTTCAACGACGTCCCGCATGATGCGATTGGACTCACGCGGATAGATGTAGTCCGCGCCCACCAGAAAGAACCGGGTGCCCTTGTTTTGCAGCAGGTAGGCGGCCAGTTGAATGCTGTTCTGGTTGGGTACGGCGCCGGTATAGATGATGTTCGGTGAATATTCGAACCCTTCATAGAACGAGCAATACCAAAGCAACGCGTTATGGCGTTCGATGAGCGGCAGCACCGCTTTTCGGCTGGAAGATCGGGAACAGCCAAAAATGACGTTGATCTCATCTTCGATCAGCAACTTGCCGGTCAAGCGTCGGTATTCCTCCGCAGACCCCTTGGGGTCATACGCAGTCGGGATCAACGGCAGATTCAGGACGCCACCCAGGGCGTTTATTTCCTCGATCGCCAGCGCAGTACCAAAGAAATGCTCGGACTCAGTGACACCGGTAGCCCCCGAGCGCGAGTACAAGATGCCGATAGGCCACCCCTGATCTTTAGTGACTGCTGTCTTGGTGCTTGGCATCACGCTCACCTATTGATCAAAAATGTCTTGTAGTTCGGTTGCGGACCTGATGCTTTGGATAGCCAACATCAACACTATCCTCGCTTTCTGCGGACTCAGGTCATTGGCGAAGATGACACCGGCCTCTTTCAAGGTACTGCCGCCCCCAATAAAGCCATAGAGGGGCCTGACCCGACCACGGGGGACGCGGCTGGCAACGACCACCGTGATCCCGGCTTCGATGGCCTGCGAAATGGCGGTAAACACCTCGGCATTCACATTTCCCGCCCCCAGCGCCTGGATGACGATCCCCCGGGCGCCGGCGCGCACGGCGGCGTTCAACGAGGTCGCGTCGGCGCCGGCGTACATCGCCACAATGTCAACGCGAGGCAAGTTGTCTCGCCCCAGCGGCAGGTATTGTCGACGACAGGATGAGCGATAAAAAATGACCGTATCGCCGTCCACTCTCCCGAGAAACCCGGCGTCGCCCGAGTTGAACGACTCAACGTCCGAGGTATGGGTTTTGCTGACTTCCCGCGCGGCGTTGATCTGATCGTTCAGGACCACCATCACGCCCTTGCCCGAAGATTCAGGCTCAACGCAAACCCTGGCGCCGCTGATCAGGTTGCGTGGCCCGTCGAAGTCCGGTTCGGATGCATTGCGTTGCGCACCGATCAGCACAACAGGCTTGCGCGACGTCAACGTCAAGTCGAGAAACCACGCGGTCTCTTCAAGGGTATCGGTGCCGTGAGACACCAGCACACCCGCGATATCCTGACGGGCCAACGCGGCTTCAATCACCTGATGCAGCTGCACCCAGCGCTGCGGCCCCATTTCGACTGACGGAACATTGGACAGGTTGTTGATTTCCAGCCGCGCGATCTTGGCGATGGCAGGAACGGCCTTGATCAAGTCGCTGCCCGACAACGCAGGTGTCGGGGCTGACGTTGAAGGGTCAACTTGCATGGCAATTGTTCCGCCGGTGGCGATGAACAGGCACAGCGGCAGGTCGTCAGAGCTGGACAGGACCATAAGCGTCACACCCTCAGATGGTTGAAAATGGCTTCGGTGGCACCCGGCGCGCGGGCGTCGCCTTGCTCTTCGATCTCACCTTGTTTAAGCACCAGGTATCGATCCGCCACGTTCAAGGCGAACGGCACATTTTGCTCGATAAGCAGCAGGGTGGTGCCGTGGAGTTGCCGCTCGTACGCCAGTGCGACAGCGATCCGGTCAATCACCGAGGGCTGCAAGCCTTCAGTGATTTCATCCAGCAGAATGATGGAGGGGCGCATCATCAACGCGCGCGCCACCAGCAGCATTTTTTGCTCACCTCCCGACAGCGTACCGGCGTACTGCTTCAGACGGTCCTTGAACACCGGGAACACGGATTCGATGGCCGCGAAACGCTCATTGAACAACGCGTCTTTCTCTAGCCCCATACGCAGGTTGTCCCGGATGCTCAGTTCGGTGAAAAGCGATTTTTCCTGAGCCGCATAAGCGATGCCCACGTGTGCGACCCGATGAGGCGCCAGTCGGGTGATGTCACAGTCGTTGACCTGAACAGCGCCTTGTTTTTTGGGCAGATACCCCATGATGGTCTTGAGCAATGTCGTCTTGCCCATGCCGTTTTTGCCCAGCAAAGCGACCGCTTCGCCGGCCGCGATTTTGAACGACATATCCCGGATGACGACGGACGCCCTGTAGCCGCTCGTGACTGAATTGAGTTCCAGCGTGGCACCGTTCATACGACCTCCCGTGGAGCCAGTGCCGATCCGGCATAAATCGTCTTGACCAGATCCGAATTGACGACTTCTTCGAAAGTGCCCTGCATGACCATCGTCCCTTGGTGTAATACCACGATTCGGGTAGCGATCTGTTCCACAAAGTCCAGATCGTGTTCAACCAGCAGGCAGCACAACTTGTAGCGGTTTGCGAGCATGGAAAGCACCACACCGATTTGCGTGCGCTCGGTCTTTGTCAGCCCTGCGGTAGGCTCGTCGAGCAGCACGATACGAGGCTCCAGGGCCAGCACCATGGCCAGTTCCAGCGCTTGCTGTTCACCGTGCGACAGGTCTCGAGCGACCACGTCCAGCATGGTATCCAGCCCGGTAACCCGCAGAACGTCCAAGGCATAGGATGGCAAGGCCAACGTATCCGACCGAGTGAAAAACATGGGCCGTTCGTGCAGGGTGCCAGCCATACGCAGACACTCGGCGACGGTCAGGGATTCGAAAATATTGGCATTCTGAAATTTGCGCCCAAGACCAAAACGAACACAAGCTTCAGCCGGAAGCCGACGGATATCGTTACCGCACAGATGCACCGTCCCGGATGTTCGGTCGGCGCCGTCGCTCATGCACCGCATCAGTGTTGTTTTACCGGCACCATTGGGGCCGATCAGTCCAACCAGGTCACCGGCCTCAGCCTTGAGGTTGATCCCCTGCAAGACCTTGAGCGAACCATAGCTCTTGGTGACGTCCTCCATTAGAAGCGCAGGCGCACCATCCGATTCCGGAACCGCTTTCCCTGCCCGTTCAACCAGCGCAGGCACCCGCCGCGAACGTGCGCCGAACCCGAGGGGCTTGAGCAGTGCCGGGACAATCCCCTGTGGCAGCAAGACGATCACCAGCACAAAGGACAGGCCGAGAATCAGTTGCCACAGAAACGGCATGCGACTGCCGAGATAGGCCGTGGCCACATTAATCAGAATGGCTCCCGCCATAGGCCCCCACAATGTGCCGCGCCCACCCAGCGCAACCCAGATGATCAGCTCGGTACCCAAGACGAAACCGGACAACTCGGGCGCCACCACGCCACTGAAGGCGCCGTAGCCAAAACCTGCGATCCCCGTAATCGCCGCAGTCGCGATCAGCAGCAGGATTTTGATAATCGGGACGTTGATCCCCAGGTACGCACATCTGGATTCGTTGTCACGGATCGACGCCAACACACGCCCGGCATCACTGCGCACGAACAGCCAGGCGAACAACCCGATCAGTGCCACGCCACTCCCGGCGATCCAGTACCAGGCATTCAGCGACAAATCGAAGGTGTCATAACCGGTCAGGCCCGAGCTGGAGCCCGTCCACTCACCTCCGGACAGCAGCAACTGGGTCATTACGATAGGCAGCACCAACGAGATCACCGTGGCAAAAAACGGCGAGGCGCCCCGGTAGAAGGACAGCCACCCCACCAGCCCTGCAACCACCATGGGGACGACAATCGCAAGCCCGATGGCAATGGCGATGGTGCCTGGCGACAAGCCAAAGTGAGTAAAAACCAAGCCTGCGGCATACGCACCAATCCCAAAGAATGCCGACTGCCCGAAGGTGAGATATCCGGTGTAGCCCCACAGCACATCGACCGTGATGACGACGATCGCAAACAGAAAGGCCTTGATCAGCAGATTGAGAACATAGCTGTCGAAAATCCATGGGCCTGCAACCAGCAATGCGATGGCGATCAAGGCCAGCACGCCCGAACGGCCCCATGCACCCTGGCGACTGGACCCCGTGGATCGGGGGGCCGCCGCCTGCAACGTAGTGTTAGTCATGTGCGAACCCCTTTGGACGAATACGCAAGGTCAACGCCGCCAGCACGGCAATCGTAAGGCCGCCCAGTACCGGGCTCGCATAGGTGCTCACGATGACCTGGCATGCACCGAATACCGCGCACGTCGCGATCAGGCTGGGCATCGAATGCCCGGAGACCATGACAAGCATGAAGGCAGAAACCAGCCAGGTAATCCCCATGCCCGGGTCGATACTCGAAAGCGGACTGATCAAGGCGCCGGCCAAGGTGCCCAGGCCCGCGCCCAGGCTGAAGGTAATGAAGCGTATGCGCCCGGCATGGATGCCCAGGCCACTGGCCAACTCCTCGTTCATGATGACGGCGCGGGTTTTGACACCGAAGCGGGTGCCGTTGAGCAGCGCCGTCAGCAAGGCACACAGGCCGAGAGCCAGGGGAATCAACAGCAATCGATAGGCGGAGTAATCCGTTCCACCCAGCGACCAGGTACCTGTCAGGGGCACGTCCGCAAACTTCACATCCCGGCCAAAGGCGAGAATGATCAGTTGACCGATGACGATCCCCAGCCCCCAGGTTGCCAGGATGGCGTCCAGGGGACGTTTATAGAGTGGCCGAACAATCAGGTATTCGATGATCGCGCCGACAATCATGCCGGTCGCGAGAGCCAACGGCCACGCAAGCCAGGGACTCCATCCCAGTTGGGTCACGACAAACGCCGCATACCCTCCCATGGTCAGCAAGGCACCGTGGGCGAAGTTGACGATTTTCATTATTCCGAAAATCATCATCAGGCCCGCAGTCACAATGAACAGCATGGCTATTGTTGTTGTTATATCTAGAATTAACACCATGACGTCTCCCTCCGGGGAGAATGCAACGTGAAGCGTTACTGAGTAATCAAGCAGTGGCCTATTTCAAATTCGGGCATTGAATACCTGGGCTGACTCCTTCTTGGGTTTCAAGAATGCGAATAGAACCATCGCTTTGTATTTGGCCCAGACGCATGGCCAGGGGTGTGTGACGGCTGGCATTCATCTGCACAACGCCACGCGGTCCGACGATCGATACATCGTTCAGCGCCTCTACAACCGCAGCGGAGTCGATGGAGTTGGCTTTTTCCACGGCGGCCTTGTAGAGAAAGAAGGCTTCATATTGCGGTTCGGACAGTTCATTTGGCGTGGACAGGTTCCCGGCAAACTTCTGGCCGAGGTCACTCAGGAATTTCTTGTTTTCCGGTGTGTCAATACTGGTCAGGTATGAGGCCGACATGTACATGCCCGTTGCCACATCGCCCATGGTTTTGCCGGTGCCTTCGTCGATGGCCAGGTTGCCGTAAGGCAGTGTCAACGCCGCCGCTTTCAACTGTTTGGCCAACGAGACGTTGGGTGCGCCACCCGCTGTGGCACTGATAAGTGCGTCAGGTTGCGTCGAGCGAATCTTTGAAATAACGGCTGTCCAGTCACTTCCGTCCATCGGCAGGTACTCTTCACCGATAACCTTCCCGCCGTGTTGCTCAATGTACGCTTTAGTAAACTTCAGCATGCCCCGGCCAAAGGCGTAATCACTGCCGACAAGAAAGTAGTTTTTTGCCCCGAGTTTCTGGCTGAAGTAATCCACCACAGGGGCAACTTGCTGTTCTGGTACCCAACCGTTGACATACATCCACTTGTTGCAAGAACGCCCTTCATAGAACGAGGTATAGATATAGGGCACGCGGCCCCGGGAAATAACCGGCAAGGCAGCATTGCGCGCGGCGCTACTTTCCATCGCGATAATGGCGTTTACTTTCTTTTCCAGCACCAGCGTATCAAAGGCTTTCTGTGCCCCTATTGCGCCGGAAGCATCATCAACAATCTCCAGTTGCACCGGGCGACCGAGGATTCCCCCGGCGGCGTTGATTTGCTCCACGGCGAGTTCCGAGGACTGGACAACAGCCGGTGCCACGACACTATTGGCGCCTGACAACCCCACCGCGACGCCAATCTTGATCGGCTCAGCGGCATGTCCCTGAGTGGCTACGAGTGCTGTAGCGGCAAGAACGGCGATGCGGATGAGGGGATAAGTGGATTTCATGTGAGTATCCTCAATCGTTTTTATTGTAGATAAGGGGGGTTAGTAGCGAGGTAGCTGCCAGCCGGTGCCCAGCATGGGGTCGTAGATATCGGTGCGGCGGTCACGCAGGACCGTGTTGAACGTCGTAAGGTGCCGGGATTGGCGGGACGCCTTCAGATTGACGTCGGCGTAGAGAATTTGCTGGCGGTCTGGGCTGCCTGGGGCAGCCAATGGCCAACCGTCGGCGCCGACAATGATGCTGTTGCCCACAAACAACTGACCGCGCTCGGTGCCTACGCGGTTAGCGCAAATGATGTTCAGACCGTTGACGTGGGCATTGGCCATGGCCAGGGTATTGGCCATGATCATGGCGCCGTTACCCTGCCCCGGCATGGGTACCCAGTTGGTTGGCATGCAGACGATGTCGGCGCCTTGCATGGCCAGCAGCCGATAGACTTCCGGGAACCAACCGTCATAGCAGATGATCATCGCCAAACGGCCAAAAGGCGTATGGAACACCGGTAAACCAAGATCGCCGACCTCGAAATACAGATGTTCGTCACCCCACAGATGGAGCTTGCGATAAGTCCCTACGTAACCTTCGGGGCCGACCATGACGGCCGCGTTGTAAAGCTTGTGCCCCACTCGTTCGGCAACACCGCCAATGACGTAAACGTTGTGCTGGCGGGCGGCCTCTTCCCACGCCTGGGTGCTGACGCCTGCCGGTACGGATTCCGCCAGTTCAAAGGCCTCTTCGCGACTGGAAAACACATACCCGCTGCTGACCAACTCGGGCAGCACAACGATCTGCGCACCGGCGCTGGCCGCTTCGGCGATCAAGCGTAGCGACACTTCCAGGTTCTCAGCCTTGCAGCCCACTCGAGGCTCCATTTGGATGGCTGCCACGGTGATGCTCGGAAATGCTTGGGTTTCGTCAGAGGATCGCAAAGCCGACATTTTATTTTTTCCAAAAAAAAAGCCCCCGAATGCGCTACTCACGCAAATCAGGGGCTTCTATAGCCGATATGTACTCAGCAATATTGCTGAGGGTCTGCAATCTCAAAACAAAAATCGCGACCGATGCGACAAACGTTACAGAGCTCTCCCGAATGATGTCAATGCATTTTTTTACCGCCATCGAACCTTGTTGCTGAAGCACTGTTGCGCGTCGAGTTGGCCAATCTTGCCTAAACGCGCTCCAGCGCCAACGCGACACCCTGTCCTACTCCGACGCACATCGTTACCAGCGCTTTACGCCCGCTGCACTTTTCCAATTGATGCATCGCCGTCATCACCAGCCGCGCACCCGATGCGCCGAGGGGATGCCCCAAAGCGATCGCCCCGCCGTTGGGATTGACCCGAACATCGTCATCCGCCAGCCCGAGCTGACGAAGCACTGCCAGCCCTTGGCTGGCAAAGGCTTCATTGAGCTCGATCGTGTCGAAATCGCTGATGGCCAATTCCAGGCGTTGCAGCAACTTGCGCACCGCCGGCACCGGCCCGATGCCCATGACTCGCGGGGCAACGCCGGCACTTGCCATGCCCAGGACTTTGGCCCGTGGCGTCAGCCCGTGGTGTTGCACGGCAGCGGCCGAGGCCAGGATGAGCGCCACCGCACCGTCGTTGACCCCGGAAGCGTTGCCCGCGGTGACCGTGTTGTCACCGCCATTGACCGGTTTGAGCCGGGCCAGTGCCTCCAGGGTGGTTTGCGGGCGCGGGTGTTCGTCTTGATCCACCCATATGTCGCCCTTTTTGCCGCTGATCAATACCGGGACAATTTCCTCGGCAAAGAATCCCTCATCCTGGGCACGCCCGGCACGCTGCTGGCTACGCCAGGCAAACGCGTCCTGATCGGCCCGGGAAACCTGCTGTTCATTGGCCACGTTGTCGGCCGTTTGCGGCATGGCGTCCACACCATATCGCGCCTGCATCAAGGGGTTGATGAAGCGCCAACCGATGGTGGTGTCTTCGATAGCCTGGCCGCGACCAAATGCACTGTCGGACTTGCCCATCACGTAGGGCGCCCGTGACATCGACTCGACGCCACCGGCCACGGCCAACTCCATTTCGCCGCTGGCAATCGCCCGGAACGCGGTGCCTACCGCGTCCAGGCCCGAGGCACACAAGCGATTGATCGTCACCCCCGGCACACGCTCAGGCAGACCCGCCAGCAGCAGCGCCATACGCGCGACGTTGCGGTTGTCTTCGCCCGCCTGGTTGGCGCAGCCGAGAAACACTTCATCAAGTTGCAGCCAATCCACCCCGGGGTTTCGCGTGACCAGAGCCTTTAGCGTGACCGCCGCCAAATCGTCGGCCCGCACCGTCGCCAGACTGCCACCGAAACGCCCGATAGGGGTGCGAATGGCGTCGCAGATATACACATCACGACTCATGCCTTTTCCTCTTTTTTTGCGCACGTAGAAGCACTCTCCCTGGCTTGAGCAACAGGTGAAAGTTCGCCTTGATCAGGTTAGAAAGTTGTTGCAACAACTGCTCTTTGAATCAGTTGCCTTTGACCCGGCAAGAATCACCTAGAACAACGGCAGGGTGTAACTGATGATCAGCCGGTTCTCATCGACCCCTCGGGTAAAGTTGGAACGGTACGTACTGTTGCGCCAGCGCACGCCAACATTTTTCAGTACACCGCTCTGAACGCTGTAGCCAATTTCACTATTGCGCTCCCACTCGCTGCCATCGCCATGGCGAGTCAAAACGTCTGCGTCACTACCAGTGATGTAACGGGTCATCACTGTCAGGCCTGGCAGGCCGATGCTGGCGAAATCGTAGTCATAACGCAGTTGCCAGGTTCGTTCGTTGCGCTCGACAAAGTCGCCGACCAAGGCGAAGTTGCTGGTGTATATATCCGCCCCACCGACATAGGGCATCGCCGTGCGGCCGGTCATATTTTGGTAAGACACACCCAAGGCGTGACCTTGCAGACTGTAGGTGAGAATGCCGTTAAAAGACCGGTTGTCGATATCGCCCGCGTTGGCTGCGCCACTCTTGTCACTGATGAAGTAACGTAAATCGGTTTTCAACTTCCCGGGGCCCAATGGCAAGGTGTGCACCAGTCCCACGTACTGCTGCCGATAGATATCTTCCAGTTCCGCCGATTGGTACGTCAGGTTCAGCGTCGGACTGAACGCATAGTCCACCCCGCCAAAACGAAAATGATCAGCTTGCGGCGTTGCGATGAAACGGTGGTTGCGGTTGGTCAACGTCAGGGCATCGCTGTCGGTGGAGTCCCGAGCCACGGCACGGTTGAGCGAACCGGCGGTGAAGGTGAAATGGTCCAACTCTTTGGAGTCGATCGCCCCACCCTGAAAAGTCTGCGGCAGGATGCGTCCGGTGTTACCCACCAGCAATGGCATTTTGAATTGCAAGCTTCCGACCTTCAGCTCGGACTTCGACACCTTGACCTTCCCGGTCAGCCCCAGCTTGCTGTATTCGCCAGCCGCTCGGCCGTCATCATGGACGGGCAATAATCCCGAGCCTGTCCGGTCAGGGCTAGAGTCCAGACGCGCCCCCAGCATGCCCAACGCATCCAGGCCGAAACCGACAGTGCCTTGGGTGTATCCCGAACGCAGATCGAGCATGAAGCCCTGTGCCCACTCCTCCCGTTTCGACTGTCCTGCGCCGTCGCGAAAATCTCGACTGTAGTAAAAATTGCTGGTCTGAAAAGTCCCGTGAGCATCATCGATAAAACCGGCGGCCTGACTCGGCGATGCAAACATCATTGACGCCAACATGCCATTTCCCAGCACGACAGAATTGCTCAGTGTCTTTTTATTGTTATTCATCGCTGCTCCAGATTACGACCTGCCACCGGCAGGTCCGATTCATTATTTTTATGGAGGATCAATCGCTAAAACCGGGTGTTTCGGTTGATCTAAAAGCCGTTAGCGCCCCTCGATCAATTTGATCATTACCGGGTAATAGGCATCGCCGTGACCCGCTGCCGACGCCCGTTCCAGCAAGGCGGCGGTAGCTTGCGCAGAGATCGCCTCGATGCCGCCACGGGTGGCTAATGCCAACGCCAGGCGGATGTCCTTGAGGGCGTAATCGACCGGAAAGGTTTTCACCGGGAACTCATCAGGCAACAGCGAAAGCATGCCAGGCACCCGCAATGCAAAACTGTCGGCGGAGCCCTTGGACAGTGCGTCGAACAACAACGCTGGCTCGACCCCGGCGCGGCGCCCGATGGCGAGTGCCTCGGCCAGGGCGTTGACCGTCATCAACACCACCATGTTGTTCATGATCTTGATCACTTGCCCGCAGCCGACCGGGCCGCAATGCAGCACATCCGTGCCCATGCTGCCGAGCAGCCGATTGAGCGTGGCGAACTGCTCCGGCGTCGAACCGACGCTGATCATCAACGTCCCTTGGCGCGCCGCTTCCCTGGAGCGTGCCACCGGCGCATCGACGAAACCGATGCCCTTGTCGAGCAAGGTTCTGGCCAGGCGGCGTGAGCGCTCTACATCACTGGTGCTGGTGTCGACAATCAGCTTCAGGCG
>Ga0302175_10000131_pt1 | contig 29894 bp, 31 predicted proteins | sample I_Fen_N3_3_FD_198791 | JGI IMG/M metagenome (GOLD analysis project Ga0302175, IMG submission 198791) | Peat permafrost microbial communities from Stordalen Mire near Abisko, Sweden - I_Fen_N3_3 | ecosystem: Environmental > Terrestrial > Soil > Wetlands > Permafrost | place: Sweden: Abisko... | reverse complement strand
GTCGTGTGCTGGGGTGGCCACTCGATCAACACCGAAGAATACAAATACACCAAGAAAGTCGGCCACGAACTGGGCCTGCGCAGCCTCGACATCTGCACCGGATGCGGCCCCGGCGTGATGAAAGGCCCAATGAAAGGCGCGACCATTGCCCACGCCAAGCAACGCATCCACGGCGGCCGCTACCTGGGCCTGACCGAGCCGGGGATCATTGCCGCCGAAGCACCGAACCCGATCGTCAACGAACTGGTGATCATGCCGGACATCGAAAAACGCCTGGAAGCGTTTGTGCGCGTCGGCCACGGCATCATCATCTTCCCGGGCGGCGCCGGCACTGCCGAGGAATTCCTGTACCTGCTCGGCATCCTGATGCACCCGGACAACGAAGGCCTGCCCTTCCCGGTCGTCCTCACCGGGCCGAAACACGCGGCGCCGTACCTTGAGCAACTGGACGCGTTCGTCGGCGCCACCCTGGGGGACGCCGCGAAACAGCACTACACGATCATCATCGACGACCCGGCGGAAGTGGCGCGGCACATGACCGCCGGCCTGAAAGAGGTCAAGCAGTTCCGCCGCGAGCGCAACGACGCGTTTCATTTCAACTGGCTGCTGAAGATCGACGAAGGCTTCCAGCGCCCCTTCGATCCGACCCATGAAAACATGGCCAGCCTGCAACTGAGCCGCCAATTGCCGCCCCACGAACTGGCCGCCAACCTGCGCCGGGCGTTCTCCGGCATCGTCGCCGGCAACGTCAAGGACAAGGGCATCCGCCTGATCGAAGAACACGGGCCGTATCAGATCCGTGGCGACGCGGCGGTGATGCAACCACTGGATCAACTGCTCAAGGCGTTCGTCGCCCAGCACCGGATGAAACTGCCCGGCGGCGCGGCGTATGTGCCGTGTTATCAAGTGGTTGCGTGACAACTCTTAAGTAAGTTGTCACGTGGAGAGCCGAAGCTATTGCTTCGGCTCACTGCCCTCTATGGAAAGAGAAATCCAATGCGCCAACGCAACGCCGCAAGACTCCTCGTGATCAACCCCGCCCATCAAGTGCTGCTCTTTCGCTTCCAGCACAAGGGCGATGCTCTTGACGGTCGAGATTATTGGGCAACGCCTGGGGGTGGCGTGGAGGACGGTGAAACCTTCGAAGCGGCGGCCATTCGCGAGCTGCGGGAGGAAACCGGCTTGCGAGTCGACACCGTGGGCGATTGCGTGAGTGAACGGCATTTTTCGATGATGTTGCCCAGTGGCGAAACGGTCTTGTCCGTGGAGCACTATTTCGTGGTTCACACCGCCAGTGAGCAACTGTCCCGTGAGGGCTGGACCATCGATGAAGCGCGGGTGATGACCGAGCACAAGTGGTGGTCGGTGACCGAACTGCAAGCCACTGCCGAAACGTTCTGGCCAGAGAAGCTCATCGACATGCTGCAAAACGCGTAATCCCCTTCACCAGCAAAAGATCGCAGCCTTGGGCAGCTCCTACGTTTTGGAATGCGTATTCCCGCAGGAGCTGCCGAAGGCTGCGATCTTTTGACTTTTCGCCGCCGCATGGGAACGATCCTGCGCGGTATTACCGATGATCAGCGTCGATAACGGCTTTGGCAAACGCCCTGGGATCTTCCTGCGGCGGGATGCGGCCAAAGCACCGCGACGATGTCCGCCGAGCGCACGCCCATGGCTGAAAGCGCTGCCCTTGAGCCCTGATCTGACACATAAGCCCCGACAATTCCCGGGACAGTCCTGGCACCTTCGTACTAAGCTTTGCGCTTCACCTCATCAAGGATGATTCATGAAACGCTTCGTCGGTTGCCTGCTGTCCCTCCTGTCGTTGAGCGCCGTCGCGGCCGATCTGCGGATGCTCAGCGATAACCATCCACCGCTGCATTTTCAGCAGGGCGGCGAATTGGTGGGGTTTGGCGTGGATGTGGTGCGCGCACTGGCCGAACAAACCGGCGATCAGGTCCAGTTGCAACAGATCCCGCTGCTGCGAGCCCTGCGCGTTGCCAGCACCGAGCCCGACACGGCGGTGTTTACCGTGTTGCGCACTGCCGAGCGGGACGCGCAGTACCAGTGGGTCGGGCCGTTGCTGGACGTGGAAACGGCGCTCTACGCCGCCACCGACAAGCAGCCACCGGTGCACAGCCTGACCCAGGCCGACAGCCTAGGGCGGATCGCCGTACCGCGCAAATGGCTGGCCTACGATTACCTGCAAAAGCAGGGGCTGAACAACCTGTACGGCGTGGAAACGCCTGAGCAGATGATGCGGCTGCTGCGCCTGGGACGCGCGGACTTCGTGGTCGCCGACACGCTGTCCTACGCCACGTTGGCCCGGGAGGAAGGGTTATCGCCCAGTCAATTGCACTACCAGATGTCGCTGATGAAACAAGGCACCTACATCGCGTTTTCCCTGCAAACTGATGTGCACCAGGTCGCTCGCTGGCAACAGGCGCTGGACGCCATGAACCGCGACGGACGCCTGGCGCAACTCAAACAGCGCTGGCTGGCGGACAACGCACCACGCTGACCGGGGATCAATGCTCTTGATATCGACTATGCGCAAGGGTGTTTTTTCATCGCCGCGCCCCAGCACTAGAGTGGCGACATCTTCTTCCCCCACTCTGGAGCATCACCATGAAACGCATCATCGGTCTGACCTTTGCCCTGACAGTCCTCGGCGCCACCTCGGCCTTCGCCGCACCCCACGCCAGCGTCACCCAGCCAGCGACCTTGAACGTCAATACCGTCGGTATCGACACCGAACACAAAGGCAGCGTGAACCTGCAACAAAACGCTGAACAAACCAAACTCTTCGTCGCGGAAAACCGCCCTGAGTTCGGTTCGAAGTATCAACGCATCGATTCGTGATGTGCACTGCTTGAAACAAGAAACCCCGGGTAGATCCGATCTACCCGGGGTTTCTTTTTGTCCGGCGGTTTAAACCGCGAGCCGTTCCGCCAAGGCCTTCGCCTGGCTCAACACATTCGCCACGGCCGTGCTTTCCCACCACATGCCGCGCAACGGCGGGCCCATCGCGAACAGACGGCTGGCGGCCCGCCCATCGGCGCCCAGCACCGCGCCGTCAACCGCCGCAATCCCTAGCGCCAAGGGTCCCGGCTGCACCAGCCCGCGAGCCAGCAATTGTTGCGGCAGCGGGCGGTCAACCCGGCGCCAGTCGTATTCGATACCGCTGGAGTTGATCAACCCCGCGCCGCTGACGACTTCGGTTTCAGCCGCGCCACGACGCCGGATGCGAATGCACACTTCCCCGTCCGCAGCAGGCTCCAGCCCTTTGAACGACGCCGCCTGAATCCGCAACCGCCCTTCCCCATGCAACCGCGCCACCAACTCCGCACTCTGGGGCGGTGAGCGGTGGTGATGGCTCTCCCACCACGGTCGCACATGCTGCACGAACTGCCGACGCTGCACGTCCGTCGCCTGACTCCACAACCGGCCGATGTGCTGACGCACGGTGTCCAGCGGTGCTTGCCAGTCGATGCCTTGGGCCATGGCGTCTTTACAGTGCTGACGCAACGCGCGCATTGCCTGTCGCGGCGTGCGAATGCTGTGGTCCTGCGCGAGAAAATCCACCCACGCCGGTGGCTGGCGCCGCACTTGAGGCAGCAACCCATGACGGGAAAACACTTCGATCGGGCCGCGATGCCCTGCTTGCTCCAGCGACACCACCGCATCGACCATGGTCAGGCCCGAACCAATGACCAGCACCGTGGATTGCGGATCGAGCGGCTGCATGGCTGCGACGTCCCACGGATCAAGCGCTGCGGCATTCAAGCCGCAAGAGTGGGTCTGTGGCGTGCGCCCGGCGGGAAACACACCCGTGGCCAGCACGGCAAAAGCCCCCTGCAAGCATCGACCGTCACTCAAGGTCACGCGCACCGAATCATCCAGGGTTTGCAGGTCAACTGCCTCGGCACGCACATGCTCAAGGGTTGAGCCGTAGCGTTTGCCCACCGCTTGCGCATCGGCCAACCGTTGCTGCACGTACAGGCCGAAAATTCCCCGGGGCGGGAACAATTCGCTGACACGCTGATGTTGCTGGTCCGATTCCGGCCAGCCTCCGGCGGCGATGTGCTTGGTCAGCCACTGGGTCAGGTCATTGGGATTGTCCTGATCGAGGCTGATACGCGCCGCGTTACCGTTCATTGTGTGGCCCAGCTCGACTGCGCTGTAAGCCTCGCCCCGCCCCAGTTCGGCGCGTGGCTCAATCACCCGCACATGGCGCTGGCCAGGCAGGCGCAACAACTGAGCCGCCAGCATCGCGCCGCTCAGGCCGCCGCCGATGATCAGAATGTCTGCATGGCGGATGGCGTCCGTGGCCTGTCCGCTTGGAATTTGAGTCATGAAGTTCTCAGTGTTTACCTAAATAGAAGTCATGCAAGTCGCCCCGTGCCAGCAATTGCTCGGCGCTCCCGGACAAAACCACCCGACCGGTGTCGAGGACGTAAGCCGTCGAGGCGAATTTGAGCGCCACATTAATGTTTTGCTCGGCAATGAGGAAGCTAACCTTTTCATCGCGATTGAGCTGGGCAACGATTTCAAAGATTTCCTGGACGATAATAGGCGCCAAACCCATGGAAGGTTCATCGAGCAGTACCAAAGTAGGACGCGTCATCAATGCCCGCCCGATGGCAACCATCTGCTGCTCGCCCCCGGACGTCAGCCCGGCCTGGGTCTTGCGCTTGGTTTTCAGCCTTGGGAACCAGGCGTAGATCCGCTCCAGGTCCCGGGCCATGTCCTGGCGACTCAAACGCCGGACAAACCCGCCGCTGCGCAGGTTGTCCTCCACCGTCAGTTGCGGGAACACATGCCGGCCCTCCAGCACATGCACCATGCCTTGGCGCACCCGTACGCTCGGATCGACGCCGGCCAAATTACGCCCGAAAAACGCGATGCTGCCGCGACTGACCTCCGCCCGTTCGGCCCGCACCAGCCCGGAAATCGCCTTGAGCGTGGTGCTTTTGCCGGCGCCGTTGGCCCCGAGCAACGCAACGATGCCGCCCTTGGGCACCGTCAGCGAAACCCCGGCCACGGCGAGGATCGCGCCGTCGTAGATCACTTCGATGTCGTTGACCTGCAACAGATCATTGGCAGCAATGTCGCTGGCGGCGTGGCTCATGGTTTATTCATCCCCGGTGCAGGTGCGTGGTGTCAGGCCTTTTTCCTTGGCGAACGCCGCGGACTTCTCGTCGATCAACGGCCGCAGCAACGCACGATCCGCTGCAATCCAGTCGCTGATCAGCGTCCAGTTCGCGCCATCCCACTGCTGCACCCGCGCCGAACCGCCGCCCTCGTGGTCCTTGCACGACAGCTTGAGGTTCTGCATCAGGCCGAAATAGCCCATGTCCTTGAGCCGCGCGTCGTCGATGTTCAAGTGCTCCAGGCCCCAGCGCCCCTCCTCGCCATTCAACGGACGCTTGCCAAACTTGCCTTGGGCCGTGCGGATGGCTTCGACCATCACGGCGGCATTTACCAGCCCGGAGTTGTAGTAGACGCTGCCGAAATTCTTCAGGTCCTTGAGGTCGCTTTTGCCCTTGTCGAGGATGTACTGCTTGAGGCGTTTGTGGATCTCGAAATCGGTGCCTGCCGGGTATGGCGTCAGTGCCAGATAACCTTTGGCGGCGGCGCCGGCCGGCAATACGTCTTCGCTGGAACTGGCCCAGATGTCGCCGACGATATGGTCCACCGGGAAGCCGAAACGCGCAGCAGTCTTGACCGCCACCGGCGTCGACACGCCCCAGGTGCGCAGGAACACCCAATCCGGGTTGAGCTGGCGAATCTGCCGCCATTGTGCGGACTGCTCATTGCCCGGATCGGCCACCGGAATCTGGATGTTCTCGAAGCCGTACTTCTCGGCCAATAACTTCAGCGGACCGAGGGTTTCGCGGCCGTAAGCCGAGTCGTGGTAGACCGTGGCAATCTTCTTGCCCTTGAGCTTGTCGAAGCCGCCCTCCCGTTGCGCGATGTAGTTGATCAGGCTCGACGCCTCGCTGTAGAAGGTCAGCATCACCGGGAAGTTGTAGGGGAACACCGTGCCATCGGTGGCTTCGGTGCGGCCGTAACCGAGGGTGATCAACGGGATCTTGTCGACCTCGGCCCGTTCGCTCAGGGCATAGGCCGCCGGCGCGCCATTAGGGGAATAGATCGCCACCGGCGCGCCGTCCAGGCCTTTCTTGAAGCGCTCATAACACTCGATGCCCTTCTCCGCCGTCCACTCGGTTTCGCATTCCTGCCAAACCAGTTTCACCCCGTTGATCCCGCCTTCTACCTCGTTGATGTAGTTCAGGTAATCGAGCATCCCAGCCCACACCTGCACGCCGCTGGAGGCGTAAGCGCCGACCCGGTAGGTGGCCAACGGGAAAAATTGCTGGTCCGCCGAGGCCTGGACCATCGGCACCGCACTGCCGAAAACCGCCAGCGTCAACGCGGCGCCGGCCAACGAACGTTTCAAGGATGCACGCATGTTGTCTCTCTAAATAGGTTGGGGATTCAGAAGCGCAGCGGCCAGTGACGCAGCCGTTCACGAAGGTTGCTCAGCAGGCGAATCAAGCCTTCCGGTTCCTTGATCAGGAACAGGATGATCAATACGCCAAAGATGATTTTTTGCAGGTTTTGCAATTGCCCGGCGTCCACCGAACCGCCGAACAAGGCTTGCCCGGCGTGGCTGAGCAGAATCGGCAGCAGGCTGATAAACGCCGCGCCGACGAAGTTGCCGGCGATGCTGCCCATGCCGCCGATAATGATGATGAACAGGATCTGGAACGAACGATTGATATCGAAGCTGCTGGCGCTTGCCGTGCCCAGATAGGCGAAGGCCCACAGCGCCCCGGCGATGCCGAGGTAGAACGAACTGACGGCGAACGCGAGGTATTTGTAGCGCACCACCGGGATGCCGATCACGGCGGCGGCGGTGTCCATGTCGCGGATCGCCATCCAGTTGCGGCCGATCTGGCTTTTCACCAGGTTGACCGCGATCCAGGTCAATAGCAGCACCGTGGTCAGGGTCAGCAAATAGCGGCCGACGGGGGTGTTGAGGTTATGGCCGAACAGCGCCAGTTTCGGCGCGGAAATGGTCCCGGACGAGCCGTAGTTGTAGAACCAGGGGAATTTGACGAACAGCCATTCGAGGAAGAATTGCGCCGCCAACGTGGTGACCATCAGGTAAAAACCCTTGATCCGCGAACTCGGCAAGCCGAAGACAAGGCCCACCACCGCACTGATCAATCCGCCGCCCAGCAACGCCACCGGCAAACCCAGTTCGGGCAGTCGCAGCAGAAAACCGTAAGTCGCAAAAGCACCGACCGCCATGAATCCGGCCGCTCCGACCGATGTCTGGCCGGTGTAACCGGTCAGCAGATTCAGCCCGAGCCCGGCCAGAGACAGCACGAGGAACGGAATCAGAATCGCGTTGAGCCAATAGTCATTGCCGGTCAGCGGTACGCCGATGAAGGCGATCAACAGTAAAACGCTGAGCCCAATGGGCACACGACGCTGGACCAGCACCGACGGCGCGGTTTCGCGGGTATGGGAAATCGACATGGGTTCAGACTCGCTCGATGGCGCGCTCGCCGAACAGGCCGGCGGGACGGATGTAGAGGAAGGCCAGGGCCAGGACGTAAGCGAACCACGGCGTGATGCCGCCGCCGATCAGCGGGCCGATGTAGACCTCGGCAAGATTCTCCGCCGCGCCAACAATCAGCCCGCCGACAATCGCCCCGCCAATCGAGGTAAAACCACCAATGATCAACACCGGCAAGGCCTTGAGCACCACCAGCGACAGGGAAAACTGCACCCCTTGCCGCGCGCCCCAGAGCAATCCGGCCACCAACCCGACCACACCGGCCACCGCCCAGACGAGCTGCCAGATGCGGTTGAGGTTGATGCCGATCGACAGCGCGGCGGTGGTGTCATCCGCCACGGCGCGCAGGGACACGCCAATGCGGGTCTTGTTGAACAACAACGCCAGCACCGTCACCAGCACGATGGCCGCAGCGGCGGCGATCAGGTCGAACTGACTGACCATCATCCCGCCGATGAAAATCGGCACGTCGTCGATCCCCAGGTCCAGCGCCCGCACCTGCGAGCCCATCAGCCCCTGGGCCAGGCCTTCGATGATGAACGACAGCCCCAACGTGGCCATGAACAGGGTGATTTGCGAACGATTGACCAAGGGCCTCAGCACCAGCCGTTCGATCAGCAATGCGCCAATGATCATCACCACCACCGTCAGCAACAGCGCCAACGCAAATGGCACGCCTTGATCATGCAGGCTGACGAAGGTCAGCGCGGCGAACAGCAGCATCGCGCCCTGGGCGAAATTGAACACGCCGCTGGCCTTGTAGATCAGCACAAAACCGATGGCGACCAGCGAATACAGGGTGCCGGCGAGCAAGCCGCCGAGCAGGGTTTCGAAGAAGAACGTCATCAGTGCACCACTCCCAGGTACGCCGCGATCACGTCGGGATCGGCCTGCACTTCGGCGGGCGTCCCGTCGCCGACCTTGCGCCCGTAATCAAGCACCACCACATGGTCGGACAGGCCCATGACCACGCTCATGTCGTGTTCGATCAACACCACGGTGGTGCCGAGGTCGCGGTTGATGTCAGCAATGAATCGCGCCATTTCCTGTTTTTCTTCGGCGTTCATCCCGGCCATCGGTTCGTCGAGCAGCAACAGGCGCGGCCCGGCGATCAAGGCACGGCCCAACTCGACACGCTTTTGCAGGCCATAGGACAGATTGCCCACCGGCACGTCGCGATGGGCTTGCAGTTCGAGGAATTCGAGAATGCCTTGGGCCTGCTGGCGGAAATCCTCGGCCTCGCGTCGGGCGCGCGGCAGGTTGAGGGCTTGTTCGATGAAGCGGCTGCGCAAATGTCGGGACAGGCCGGTGAGGATGTTGTCAATCACGCTCATCTTCTTGAACAGTGCGTTGTTCTGGAACGTGCGACCGATGCCCCGGCGGGCGGCGGTCAGCGGGTCGATGCGTTTGAACGGTTGCTGCTCGAAGACGATGGAACCGGCGTCAAAGCGGTACACGCCATTCAGCACATTGAGCAGCGAACTCTTGCCCGCGCCGTTGGGGCCGATCAGCGCGCAGATCTCGCCACGGCGCACGTCGAAGGACAATTCGTTGATCGCCTTCACGCCTTTGAACGACAGGGAAATGCCGCTGACTTGCAGGATGGAATCGGTCGAGCTCATGCGATATCCCGTTTGAATTCGGCGAGCCAGGTCGGCTCGGTGTGAGCGCCGGGGGAGCGGGTCGCTTGCCAGATGAAATCCAGGTTCTGAAAACCCAGCAGCCGGCGAACGCGGTTTTTGATCAGCCGTTGCAGGCCTTTTTCGGGATGGGCGATGGCCCAGTCGCACAGGCGTCGGCGCCAGGTGCCCAGCGGGGCGAGGCGGCTGTCGATGTCGTCGGCCAGCCGTTGCAGGCGTTCGGCGGACAGCAGCAGCCCGGACGGCGCGACTTCCCGGCGATCACGACTGGCGCTGCCGGGGCTTTCCGGGAAGGCCAGGGATTGGCCGCTGGTGAGCCATTGGCCGAGCAACACGCCAAGACCGTCCTGCCACTGGGTGCCCTCTTCGCTCCAGAGCTGGGCGCCGAAAACGCCGAGGCGCAGGCGTTGCGGCGACTCCACCGGGCCAAGCAACTCGGCGAAATCCAGCAACGATTGACCGTGGTTGAGCCACAGTTGCCGGGTTTGCCGCCCCTGGATAAAGGCGTGGGTCGGACGACTGCGCCACAGCGCTGTGTGCAACGCCTCGGTGTCGAGGGTGTCGGGCAGCGTCAGCACTTCTCCGCCGACATGCCGGGCAGCCAATGCCAGCAGCAATAGATCCGGTTCGAAAGCGCCGCTCAGGACCAGCCGTGAATCTTCGGTAAAACCTTGCTGACGCAAGCCATCGGCCAGACGCTCGACATCGCGCAAGGCATCGATCCAGCGCCAGACAAACCACTGACCATGCCGCTTGTGCCGCAGCGCCGGTTGCAACGGACTGACCTGTCCCCAGTGACGCAATTGCTCCAGGGCCTGGGGCACATTGACCTGCCACTCGGCGCTGTCCGCAGTGGGCGGACGTTTGAGTTCGTGCACGCTCATGGGTTGACCTCCTGTTCATGGGCAAAAGCGTGCGGTGGTCCGCTGGGCCGAAATCTGTAGAACAACCGCCATCCAATGTGGGAGCGGGCTTGCTCGCGAAAGCGGTGGATCTGTTGCCATCAATGCTGAATGTGCCGGCCCCTTCGCGAGCAAGCCCGCTCCCACAAGGGGGTGGTGTTGGGCTGCGATGTTTAGGCGGACTGCACTTTTTTCGCCTGCTGGCGCAACCCTGCCAAATCCCGATACCCCGCCCCCGGATGAATCTCCGGCAAGCGCGGCCCGTCGCCGAACAACTTCTCGCGCAAGGTCCCCGGCGCGTATTCGGTTTTGTAGGCCCCGCGTTTTTGCAGCTCAGGCACCAGCAACTCCACGGCGTCGATAAAGGTTTCATGGGTCAACGCGTAGGCCAGGTTGAAGCCGTCCACATCCGTATCCTCGACCCACTCCTGCAACAAATCGGCAACGGTTTCCGGGCTGCCGACGAACAACGGCCCAAACCCACCGATCCCCACCCAGTCGGCCAATTCATTCGGGGTCCAGACCTTGCTCGGGTCCGCCGTGGAAAACGCTTCCACCGCCGATTGAATGGCGTTGGTGTGCACGTGCTTGAGCGGCTCATCCGGTTTGAACTGGCTGAAATCGATGCCGGTCCAGCCCGAAATCAGCGCCATCGCGCCTTCGTAGCTGACCCAGGTTTTGTATTCCTCGAACTTGGCTTTGGCCTTGGCGTCAGTCTCGCCGAGGATCACCGTTTGCAGGTTGAAGATCAGGATCTTCTTCGGATCGCGCCCTGCTTCAGCCGCACGACGACGGATGTCGGCCACGGTTTTCTTCAGCAGCACTTTCGACGGTGCGGCGACAAACACGCACTCGGCATGTTCAGCGGCAAACTGTTTACCGCGACTCGATGCGCCGGCCTGAAACAACACGGGCGTGCGTTGCGGCGACGGCTCGCAAAGGTGAATACCCGGCACCTGGAAGTGCTTGCCGACGTGTTGAATCTCATGAATTTTGCTCGGATCGCTAAAGATCCGCCGCTCACGATCACGCAGGATCGCGCCCTCCTCCCAACTGCCTTCCCAGAGCTTGTAGCAAACCTCCAGGTACTCTTCGGCGAAGTCGTAACGGGCGTCGTGCTCGGTCTGGTTTTTCTGGCCGAGGTTCTTTGCACCGCTTTCCAGGTACGAGGTGACGATGTTCCAGCCGGCGCGGCCCTTGGTCAGGTGATCGAGGGTCGACAGGCGTCGGGCGAACGGGTACGGATGCTCGAAGGACAGCGACGCCGTCAGGCCAAAACCCAAATGCTCGGTGACCAGTGCCATCGGCGGGATCAGTTGCAGCGGATCATTGACCGGCACCTGCGCCGCCTGGCGAATCGCCGCGTCGCCGTTGCCGTTGTAGACGTCATAGATGCCCAGCACGTCGGCAATGAACAACCCGTCGAACTTGCCGCGCTCAAGGATTTTCGCCAGGTCGGTCCAGTATTCGAGGTCCTTGTACTGCCAGGAACGATCTCGCGGGTGCGCCCACAGACCGGGCGATTGATGGCCGACGCAGTTCATGTCGAAGGCGTTAAGACGAATTTCACGGGCCATCAAACAGCACTCCGTAAGCTTGGGGGATGGATGCCATTGAGGCGGAAGTTACCGATCAGGTGCAGTTTCCAGCGCAGCGGGTCGTGCAGCGATCCGTGCAATGCCGTGCGTTGACCGGTGAGTTCGAACTCGGCGTTGCTCACGGCATTCAAGGCGTCGGCGCTGGCCAGATGCGATTCGGCGATGGCGACGCTGATCTCGGTGTCGTCTTCATGACTGTTCAGAAAGTCTTCGGCACGCTCCAGCAACGCCGCCGCGACTTCGATACGAATGTGCAAGTCGCCGAAGCGGCTGATGACGTAAGGATCGTCCGTGGCCTGGGCCTGTTGGCGGACGGCACGCAGGGTGGCGTCGAGCAGGCTGCGGGCGTTGTGCAGGTCATGCTGACTTTTGGTCAGGGGTTGCCCGGCGATAATCGGTTGGGTCAAAGCGTTCATGGTGGGCTCCTCAGTTCCAGGCGTGGCGCGCAGGCTTCACGCCGTTGAGCAGGTAGTTGCCGATCAGGTGGTATTTCCAGCGCGCCGGGTCGTGCAGGGTGTGGGTCCGGGCGTTGCGCCAATGGCGGTCGAGGTTGTACTTGCCGAGCACCGAGCGGGTGCCGGCCAGTTCGAAGAGTTTGCTGCTGGCGAGCAAAGCGATGTCGGCGGACAGGACTTTGGCCTGAGCCACCACCACCGAAGCGTGGGCCACGGTGTCTTCGTTGGCGTTGAGCAACGCAGCGTCGATGGCTTGACCGGCCTTCTTCAGAATCGCTTCGGTGCCGTGGACCCGCCATTCAAGGTCGCCGATGGCGGCGATGCTGAAGGGGTCCTGCCAGCCGTGATCCTGGCCGCTATCGATCCACGGCCGGGCTTCGCGGGCGTAACGCTTGGTTTCTTCCAGGGCGCCGACGGCGATACCGGTGTCCACGGCAGCCTGGATGATTTGTGAGATCGGGCCATCGGCGGTGGGTTCGTCGAAGGCTTTATGCGCTGGGATCACCGCGCTCAACGGCACGGCCACCGCGTTGAGGGTCACACCGCCGCTGGCCGTGGTGCGCTGGCCGAAACCGTCCCAACTGTCGATCACCGTCAGGCCGGGATTGTCGCGCTCGATGAAGGCAATGAATGCCTGATTCTGTCCGTTGACCGCCACCGCCGGCACGATGTGCGCAAACAAGGCGCCGGTGCAGTAGAACTTCTCGCCGTCGATTTGTGCGGTGTCTTTGTCGAAGCGAATACGGGTTTCAAACGCGCCGGCGTTTTTGCTTTTGGATTCGGAGAAGGCGTTGCCGAAACGATAGCCCTGCAGGACTTTGCCGAAGTAATAGTGCTTCTGCTCCTCGGTGGCGGTTTGCAACAGGATGTCGAGCACGCCGAGGTGGTTTTGCGGGATCTGGCCGAGGGACGAGTCGGCGGCGGAAATGATCTTGATCACTTCGGCGACGGTCACATAGGAAACGCCGGCGCCCCCGTAGGCCTTGGGAACGGTGATGCCCCACAAGCCGCTGGCGGAGAATTCGTCGAGCTCGGCCACTGGCAAGCGTCGCTCGCGATCTCGGACACTGGCCTCGATGGCGAAGCGAGCGGCGAGTTTGTGCGCGACGGCGATGGCCTCGGCGTCCGAGCGGATGATATGGGCAGTGCGGGGTGAAGTTGTCATGAGCCGACTCCGTGGTTCCGGGTGAATACCCAAGACCTTTTGCAGGAGTCATGCCTAAATCTAAAAACCTTTATTTTCAGGTAGTTACATAGCTTTCAGAGAAACACCTACAGCTTCAAAACAGCAAAGTGTTTATCCGCTGTTGGCCTGTAAACAGTCAGATCACCACATTACGCACAAACCGCGCTGCCACATTCCCATCATTGCGATAGGCGTGGGGCTGGTTGCTGGCAAACATATAGAACTCACCGGCGGCGATTGCATGGGGGGTGTCGCCGAGCATCAGGGTCAGGCAACCCTCGAAGACGTAGATCTGTTCGCTCCAACCCTCGGCGTCCGGTTGCGAGGGGTAAATCTCGCCCGGTTGCAGGCACCATTCCCATTGCTCCACTTCACGAGTGGCAGTGGCTTTGGAGAGTAAAACCGCTTTGCTGCCGGGAATCGTCCCCGCCCAGGCGACTTCGTTAATTCTGCTCGGATCGCGGGCGTCCGGGGCCTGGATCAGGTCGCTGAAGGCAACGCTCAACGCTTCGGCCACGCGGTCAAGGGTGGTCAGGCTGACATTTTTCTCGCCGGCCTCAATGGCCACCAGCATGCGGCGGCTGACACCGGACTTTTCGGCCAGGGCGGTCTGGCTCATGTCGGCGGCGTGGCGCAGGCGTCGAACGTTCAGGCTGACGTGCTGGAGGACTGAAGCTCGCGGGGTGGAATCTTTGTGCACTATATTGCTCACTTGATGGGGCTGGGCAGTATACTGCGCAACTTCGGGCGCATTGTGCGTCCGCCTCATGTAGCGCGCAAGGTCATGACGTCGGTGAACTCCCCCCAGGCTTCTTCCCGTTTCTCGCGGTTCAGCAAGGCCGAGTGCGTGCTGGTGCTGATTACCATGGTGTGGGGCGGGACCTTTTTACTGGTCCAGCACGCCATGACCGTCAGCGGACCGATGTTTTTCGTCGGCCTGCGTTTTGCGGCGGCGGCGATCATCGTCGCGCTGTTCTCCTGGCGCCAACTGCGGGAACTGACCCTGTTCGAACTCAAGGCCGGGGCCTTCATCGGCGTGGCGATCATGCTCGGGTATGGCTTGCAGACCGTGGGCTTGCAGACAATTCCCAGCAGCCAGTCAGCGTTTATCACCGCGTTGTACGTGCCGTTTGTACCGTTGCTGCAATGGCTGGTGCTGGGACGGCGGCCGGGGCTGATGCCGAGCCTCGGGATCATGCTGGCGTTTACCGGGTTGATGCTGTTGTCGGGGCCTTCCGGGGCTTCTTTCAACTTCAGCCCCGGTGAGATTGCAACGCTGATCAGCGCGGTGGCGATTGCCGCAGAGATCATTCTGATCAGCACCTACGCCGGGCAAGTCGATGTGCGCCGGGTGACCGTGGTGCAACTGGCGACCACGTCGGTGCTGGCATTCTTGATGGTGGTGCCGACGCAAGAGCGCATTCCGGATTTTTCCTGGTTACTGTTGTGCAGCGCGCTGGGCCTGGGCGCCGCGAGTGCGGCGATTCAGGTCGCGATGAACTGGGCGCAGCAAAGCGTCTCGCCGACCCGGGCAACGTTGATTTATGCCGGGGAGCCGGTGTGGGCCGGGATTGTCGGGCGTATCGCCGGGGAGCGCTTGCCGGCGATCGCCTTGCTCGGCGCGGGGTTGATTGTGGCGGCGGTGATTGTCAGTGAGTTGAAGACCAAGGGTAAGGGTGCCGTTGCGGTCGACGATGCATTGGAGCGCGAGGGCGAGCGTTAAAACAGCAAGATCAAAAGATCGCAGCCTTCGGCAGCTCCTACGAGGCTGCGATCTTTGTTCTTTGAACAATGAAAAATCGGCTTTTCCCGCCTACCTTGTATGATCCTGCCACAGGTTGGCGTTTGGCGATCCGGGAGCTGGCACGTATGATGCTTCACAAACTTCCGCAGATTAGAAGCCTATGTCCCTGATAGTTCTACTGCTTCTGCCTTTTATTGGCAGCTGTGTCGCGGCCTTGCTGCCGCACAACGCGCGTAACACCGAATCGCTTCTGGCTGGCCTGGTTGCCTTGATTGGCACCATTCAGGTCGCCCTCCTGTACCCGCAAATCGCCCATGGCGGCGTGATCCGCGAAGAGTTCTTCTGGCTGCCGAGCCTGGGCCTGAACTTCGTCCTGCGCATGGACGGCTTTGCCTGGCTGTTCTCGCTGCTGGTGCTGGGCATCGGCACGCTGGTCTCGCTGTATGCGCGCTACTACATGTCGCCGGACGATCCGGTGCCGCGATTCTTCGCGTTTTTCCTGGCATTCATGGGCGCCATGCTCGGGCTGGTGATTTCCGGCAACCTGATCCAGATCGTATTTTTCTGGGAACTGACCAGCCTCTTCTCGTTCCTGTTGATCGGCTATTGGCACCACCGCGCCGATGCCAGGCGCGGTGCCTACATGGCACTGATGGTCACCGGCGCCGGGGGCTTGTGTTTGCTGGCGGGGGTCATGCTGCTTGGCCATGTGGTCGGCAGCTATGACCTGGACAAGGTCCTGGCCGCCGGCGATCTGATTCGCGCACATGCCCTCTACCCTATCCTGCTCCCGCTGATCCTGATCGGCGCCTTGAGCAAAAGCGCGCAATTCCCCTTCCACTTCTGGCTGCCCCACGCAATGGCGGCGCCGACCCCGGTTTCGGCTTATTTGCACTCGGCGACCATGGTCAAGGCCGGGGTGTTTCTGCTCGCGCGCCTCTGGCCATCGCTGTCCGGCAGTGAAGAATGGTTCTACATCGTCGGCGGCGCCGGTGCCTGCACCCTGTTGCTCGGCGCGTACTGCGCGATGTTCCAGAACGACCTCAAGGGTTTGCTTGCCTATTCGACCATCAGCCACCTGGGCCTGATCACCCTGCTCCTGGGCCTGAACAGTCCGCTGGCCGCCGTGGCCGCGGTGTTCCACATCCTCAACCACGCCACGTTCAAGGCCTCGCTGTTCATGGCCGCCGGGATCATCGACCACGAAAGTGGCACCCGGGACATTCGCAAGCTCAGCGGTCTGATCAAACTCATACCGTTTACCGCCACCCTGGCGATGGTCGCCAGCGCCTCGATGGCTGGCGTGCCGCTGCTAAACGGCTTCCTCTCGAAAGAAATGTTCTTCGCCGAAACCGTGTTCATCAATGCCACTGCCTGGGTCGAGATGAGCCTGCCGATCATCGCCACCATCGCCGGCACGTTCAGCGTCGCCTACTCCCTGCGCTTCACCGTCGACGTCTTTTTCGGCCCCACCGCCACCGATCTGCCGCACACCCCGCACGAACCGCCACGCTGGATGCGCGCACCGGTGGAGCTGCTGGTGTTCACCTGCCTGATCGTCGGGATCTTTCCCGCGCAAGTGGTCGGCCCTTTGCTCGCGGCGGCGGCCTTGCCCGTGGTCGGCGGCACCCTGCCTGAATACAGCCTCGCCATCTGGCACGGCTGGAATGCTCCAATGATCATGAGCCTGATCGCCATGTCCGGCGGCATCGTGCTGTACCTGTTGCTGCGCAATCAGCTCAAACGCGGGCGCTTCAAGTACCCACCGATCATCGGGTTGTTCAATGGCAAGCGCCTGTTCGAACGCAGCCTGGTGATCATGATGCGCCTGGCCCGTCGCCTGGAGCGGCGGATCAGCACCAAGCGCCTGCAAACTCAATTGTTCCTGATGGTGCTCGCCGCCGTGCTGGCCGGGTTGATTCCGATGCTGCATAGCAGCCTGAGCTGGGGCGACCGGCCGAAGATTCCGGGCTCGATCGTGTTCGTGATCCTCTGGCTGCTGGCGATTGCCTGTGCCCTCGGCGCCGCTTGGCAAGCCAAGTATCACCGTCTCGCGGCCCTGACCATGGTCAGCGTTTGCGGGCTGATGACCTGTGTCACCTTCGTCTGGTTCTCGGCGCCGGACCTGGCGCTGACGCAACTGGTGGTCGAAGTGGTAACCACCGTGCTGATTCTGTTGGGCCTGCGCTGGCTGCCTCGACGGATCGAAGAAGTCTCGCCATTGCCGAGCAGCCTGCGCAAGGCGCGCATCCGCCGTATCCGCGACTTGCTGCTGTCGACCGTCGTCGGTGGCGGCATGGCGTTGCTGGCCTACGCGATGCTGACACGGCAGACGCCGAACGACATTTCCTCGTTCTACCTCAGTCGCGCCCTGCCGGAAGGTGGCGGCAGCAACGTGGTCAACGTGATGCTGGTGGATTTCCGTGGCTTCGATACCCTCGGTGAAATCACCGTGCTGGTGGCCGTGGCCCTGACCGTATTCGCCCTGCTGCGACGTTTCCGCCCACCGAAAGAAAGCCTGCAATTGCCGGCCCAGCAGCGTTTGCTCGCGCCCGACGTGGTCACCGACCTGGTCAACCCGCGCCAGGCCAGCGACACCGCCCTCGGTTTCATGATGGTGCCGGCGGTGCTGGTGCGCCTGTTGCTGCCGATTGCCATGGTGATTTCGTTCTACCTGTTCATGCGCGGCCACAACCAACCGGGCGGCGGGTTTGTCGCCGGGCTGGTGATGTCGGTGGCATTCATCCTGCAATACATGGTCGCCGGCACCCAGTGGGTCGAGGCGCAAATGAGCCTGCGGCCGCTGCGCTGGATGGGCACCGGACTGCTGTTCGCCACGGTCACCGGGCTGGGCGCAATGGCGGCCGGGTATCCGTTCCTGACCACCCACACCTGGCATTTCGAATTGCCGGTGCTGGGCGACATTCATATTGCCAGTGCGCTGTTCTTTGACGTCGGCGTGTACGCCGTGGTGGTCGGTTCGACGCTGTTGATCCTCACCGCCCTCGCTCACCAATCGGTTCGGGGCCACAAAACCGCTTCGCAACCTAAATCCGTTGCCGCCAAAGGAGCCGTCTGATGGAAGAAGTCATCGCAATCGCCATCGGCGTCCTGGCCGCGTCCGGCGTCTGGCTGATCCTGCGGCCACGGACTTTCCAGGTGGTCATGGGCCTGTGCCTGCTGTCCTATGGCGTCAACCTGTTCATCTTCAGCATGGGCAGTCTGTTTATCGGACGGGAGCCGATCATCAAGGACGGTGTGCCGCAGGACTTGCTGCATTACACCGACCCGCTGCCGCAAGCTCTGGTGTTGACCGCCATTGTCATCAGCTTCGCCATGACCGCGCTGTTCCTGGTCGTGTTGCTGGCCTCCCGGGGCCTGACCGGGACCGACCACGTGGATGGCCGGGAGCCTAAAGAATGAATGTGATGACGCACCTGATTGCCGCACCGATTCTGCTGCCGCTGCTGACCGCCGCCATCATGCTGATGCTCGGCGAAAAACATCGCCCGCTGAAGGCCAAGATCAATCTGTTCTCCAGCCTGATGGGCCTGGGCATTTCCGTGGCATTGCTGCAATGGACACAAACAACCGGCGTGCCCGGCTCCATTGGCGTTTACCTGCCGGGTAACTGGCAGTTGCCGTTCGGCATTGTGCTGGTGGTGGATCGCCTTTCAGCCATGATGCTGGTCCTGACCGGGATCATCGGCGTCAGCGCCTTGCTGTTCGCCATGGCCCGATGGGATGGCGCTGGCTCGAGTTTCCACGCGTTGTTCCAGATTCAGTTGATGGGTCTGTACGGCGCGTTCCTGACGGCGGACCTGTTCAACCTGTTCGTGTTCTTCGAAGTGCTGCTGGCCGCGTCCTACGGCTTGATGCTGCACGGCTCGGGTCGGGCACGGGTATCGTCGGGGCTGCATTACATCTCGATCAACCTGCTCGCCTCGTCGCTGTTCCTGATTGGCGCCGCGCTGATCTATGGCGTCACCGGCACACTGAACATGGCCGACCTGGCACTGAAGATCCCGTTGGTGCCGGAGGCCGATCGCGGCTTGTTGCATGCCGGCGCGGCGATTCTGGCGGTGGCGTTCCTGGCGAAAGCCGGGATGTGGCCGCTGAACTTCTGGCTGGTGCCGGCCTACTCCGCGGCCAGTGCGCCAGTGGCCGCCATGTTCGCGATCATGACCAAGGTTGGCATCTACACCCTGCTGCGGCTCTGGACGCTGCTGTTTTCCGGCCAGGCCGGGGCTTCCGCTTACTTCGGCGGCAACTGGCTGATCTATGGCGGCATGGCGACCATCGTCTGCGCTGCCGTGGCGATTCTCTGTGCTCAACGCTTGGAGCGCATGGCCAGCCTGAGCATTCTGGTGTCGGCGGGGATTCTGCTATCGGCCATCGGTTTCGCCCAACCGAACCTGATTGGCGCGGCGCTGTTCTACCTGGTCAGCTCGACGCTGGCCTTGAGCGCACTGTTTTTGCTGGCCGAGTTGATCGAACGCTCGCGATCGGTCAATGAAATGCCGCTGTTCGACGACGCCGATCTCATTGCCCGACCGCCGCCATCCCTGCAGCCAACCAAAGGCATCAACCTCGACGACGATCAGAAAGCCGTGGTCGGTCAAGTCATTCCCTGGACCATGGCCTTCCTCGGTTTAAGTTTCATTGCCTGCGCGCTGCTGATTATCGGCATGCCACCACTGTCCGGATTCATCGGCAAGCTCGGTTTACTGAGCGCGCTGCTCAACCCGCTGGGCATGGGCAATAGCGGCGACGTCCCCGTCTCGAACGCAGCGTGGTGCTTGCTGGCGCTGCTGATCCTGTCGGGGCTGGCTTCGTTGATTGCCTTCTCGCGGATGGGCATCCAGCGTTTCTGGACCCCTGAAGAACGGCCATCGCCGCTGCTGCGACGTTTTGAATGCGTGCCGATCATCGCGCTGTTGGGGCTCAGCATTTTGCTCACGTTCAAGGCCGAACCGCTGCTGCGCTACACCCAGGCTGCCGCGACTGCGTTGAATAATCCCGAGCAGTACGTGATGGCCGTGCTCGGCACCCGGGCCGTTCCGAGCCCCGAAGGCAAAGCCGCCATGCTGGAGGTGCAGCCATGAAGCGCCTGTTTCCCGCGCCGTGGTTGTCCCTGGCGCTCTGGCTGTTATGGCTGGTGCTGAACCTGTCGATGAGCCCGGGCAATCTGTTGCTGGGCGCGGTGCTGGGGTTCTGCGCACCGTTGATGATGCGCAAGCTGCGACCACTGCCGATTCGGATTCGGCGACCTGGGGTGATTCTGCGCTTGTTTTTACTGGTCGGTCGCGATGTGGTGGTGTCCAACCTCACGGTGGCCTGGGGCGTGCTCAATGCCGGTCGCCGTCCACCACGCTCGATGTTCATCAAGGTGCCGCTGGACTTGCGCGACGCCAACGGTCTGGCGGCGTTGTCGATGATCTGCACCGTGGTGCCCGGCACGGTCTGGTCGGAATTGGCCCTGGACCGCAGCATTCTGTTGCTGCATGTGTTCGATCTGGATGATGAAACGTCGTTCATCGAGCACTTCAAGACGACCTACGAGCGTCCCTTGATGGAGATTTTCGAATGAGCGCCTTGCTGTCGAACGCGATCCTGCTGAGCCTGTTTGTCTTTTCCCTGGCGATGATCCTGACGCTTATCCGCCTGTTCAAGGGGCCATCGGCCCAAGACCGGGTTCTGGCGCTGGATTACCTGTACATCATCGCCATGCTGATGATGCTTGCGCTGGGTATTCGTTATGCCAGTGACACCTACTTCGAGGCGGCGCTGCTGATCGCCCTGTTCGGCTTCGTCGGCTCGTTTGCCCTGGCCAAATTCCTGCTGCGTGGCGAGGTGATCGAATGAATGGTGAACTGTCGTTGTGGGTCGAGATTCCGGTGGCGATCCTGCTCGTGCTCAGCAGTCTGTTCGCACTGATTGGCGCAATCGGGTTGCTGCGGATGAAGGATTACTTCCAGCGCATGCACCCGCCCGCCCTGGCTTCGACGCTGGGCGCGTGGTGTGTGGCGTTGGCGTCGATCATCTACTTTTCGGCGCTCAAATCCGCGCCGGTACTGCATGCGTGGCTGATTCCGATTTTGCTGGCGATTACAGTGCCGGTGACCACGCTGTTGCTGGCGCGGGCAGCGTTGTTTCGCAAGCGGATGGCCGGGGATGATGTGCCGGCAGAAGTGAGTAGTCGGCGAACCGACACCGGTAGCTAGACGCAAAAAGATCGCAGCCTTCGGCAGCTCCTACGGGTGTACACATCACTATGTAGGAGCTGCCGAAGGCTGCGATCTTTTGATCTTGCTCTACTCGCGACTCAAATCCAGGCAACCGCCAACAACCCGGCCCCCAACACCACGCACAACGGCGAGTAAGCCCAGGTGTCGAGTCGGGCAAACTTCGAATCCTTGACCTGCTTGAAGAACCCCACCAGGTTCGAATCGCCAATCGCCCGGGCGAACATCAGCATCGCAATTGCGCTGATCACCCATTGCAGCGACCAGTGCTGCACCGTCGGCAAATAAAGCCCGACCCGCAGGCAAACCAGCATTGCAATCAGCAGTAACCCCACCGCCACCAGCAACGTGGCAAAGCCCGACGGCTTGAACGCCGGCCTTGATTCCCCCCCTCCCTCTCCAGGGATTCGCGGCACTGCAGCTTCACTCCCAAGTGTGCCTCCCGCCGCCCAATACAAGTGAATCAGGCTGATCAACAGGAAGATTGCAGCAATCCATTGCGCGACCATTAGGCTCATATTCAGACATCCAGCGTGAAATGTCGCAGCAGGATGAACTTCATTTGAGTTTTTTGTAAGGGTATTCGTCATGTGTGGTGGTAAAGTGCGGCCCCATGAAATTCGCCCGAACTGATCGCACATTGATGGCCTGGATGCTTTATTGCTGCGTCCTGTTCAACGTGTTCGCCTGCAGCATCGGTCACGGGCAAATGGTCGGAATGCAGCTCAACGGCCTCGGCGGTCAGTTCTGCACCGTCGACCCGGCAACCCAGGCGCCCGCCTCGTCGCACACGTCCGAGGAGAAGCTGCCGACCCTGTCCAAGGCATTCGGCTGCCCGCTGTGCTCCACCGGTGGCATGGGCCCGGCGTTCAACTCCAGCCTGACCCTGGCGGTTCTCCCGCAACAACACAGCCCGCCGCTGGCCGTGGTTGCCAACCTTGACCTCCCAGCCCGCCACACCTGGCCATCGGCCAACCCTCGCGCCCCGCCTGTCGCCTGAATGACCTCGCCTAACTGATCAGTTCACTTCGCTAACGCGTGGCGTTCGCCTGTGCGCTGTTTCCTAGACAAGCATTCAGGATTCAATCGATGAAACATATTCCTTTATTGGCGAGCCTGTTCGGCTGCCTGTCCGTTAACGCCTGGGCGCAATCCACCGTCGATCTGGCGCCGATCACCATTGAGGGCGAAACCAACGCCGAGCCCGGCTTGAGCCTCGACCAATCCAGTGGCATGGCCTCACGCCTGGGCTTGAGCGTGCGTGAGACCCCGGCGTCGGTGGCCATCGCCAACCGCAACGACATCGAACGCCACGGCGCGCAGAATTTCCAGGACGCCGCCAACAGCCTGCCCGGTGTGAATGTCAGTGCGCCACCCGGTTTCGGCGGTTTTGTTTCCTATCGCGGCTTCACCAACAGCCAGATCACCCAGATGTTTAACGGCATCAACGTATCAAGCGGCCTGGCCCGCCCCGTGGACGCGTGGATTTATGATCGGGTGGAGCTGATCGGCGGCCCTTCGTCGCTGATCAATGGCGCCGGTTCCGTGGGCGGCTCGCTGAACTACGTGACCAAACTGGCGACTCGCGAAGAGCAAGCCGTCGAAGGCCGGGTCAGCTACGGCAGCTACGACACCACCGAGACCGCATTCGGCCTCAACCACGCCCTGAGCGAAGCCGGGGCGGACGTTCAGCACTACGCGCGACTCGACGTCAGCCACAACACCAGCAACGGCTATATCGACCGTCAGGAACGCGATGCCTGGAGCGTGGCGTTCTCGCTGCTCAGCGACCTGACGCCGAACCTGTCCCACACGCTGGCCCTGGAATATCAGGATGAACACGAGGACAGCCCTTACTGGGGCACGCCAGTGCTCAATCCCAAGGCCGGCGAGTTGAAGATCGACAAACACAATCGCTTCAACAACTACAACGTCGAGGACGGGCGCTACGAGCAGCGCACGATCTGGGTTCGCTCGATCATCGATTACCGGATCAACGACAGCACGACGCTACGCAACACCCTGTACCACCTCGACAGCCAGCGCGATTACCGCAACCTGGAAACCTATCAGTACAACGCCGACAACAGCGCGGTGAACCGCTCCACGGCGTATCAAGTGCGACACCAGGGAGAGCAGAACGGCAACCAGTTCGAGTTGCGCCACGACGATACGCTGCTGGGCCTCGACACTACGTGGTCCGGCGGTTTCGAGTACAAGGTCAACCAGACCACCAATTCGCCGCTGAACATCAAAGGCGCCAGCACGGTTGATCCGGACAACTTTGAGCCGGGGCACTTCTATGACATCCCGGGCACCAATCCGAAACTGATCAGCGACAAGACCAACGAGGTCACCACTAAAGCACTGTTCGCCGAGAATCGCCTGGCATTGACCGACAAACTGGCGCTGCTGACCGGTCTGCGTTACGACGACATCGGCCTGGACGTGACCAATCACCGCGCTGTAACCGCCAGCAATCCAAAACACCTCAAGCGCAGTTGGGAGCCGGTCACTGGCCGGGTCGGCCTGACTTACCAGTTCATTCCCACAGCCAACGTCTACGTGCAATACAGCACCGCCGCCGAACAGCCCAGCGGCACGCAGGATTTCGACGTATCCACCGGCAAGCAGTGGGAGGTCGGCAGCAAGTTCGATTATCTGGACGGTCGTGGTTCGGCAACCGTGGCGGCGTACACCATCGAGCGCAAGGATTTCGCGGTGACCGACCCGCTGGACCCGACCCAAAGCATCCCGGTGGGTCAGCAAACCTCCAACGGTATCGAGTTGGCCAGTTCCTTCAGGATTACCGACAAGCTGTTGGCTGAAGGCAACTTCGCCTGGGTCGATGCGCAGTACGACGAGTTCACCGAGAAAAACGCCGCAGGCGTGGTGGTGTCGCGCAAGGGCAACACACCGACTAACGTGCCGGACCGGGTCGGCAACCTATGGTTGACCTATGACTTCGCCCCGCAATGGCAGGCGGGCGTCGATGCGCGATACGTGGCCTCGGTGTTTGCCGACAGCGCCAACACCATGACCGTACCGTCTTACACGCTGTACGGATCGTTCCTCAGTTACAAGGTTGATCAGCACACCACCGTCACCGGCCGGGTGCGCAACCTGACCAACGAGGTGTATGCCGAGTTTGCCCATGTGTCGCCGGCGTATTACCTCGGCACGCCGCGAACCTTTGAATTGGCAGTACAAACAAGGTTCTAATCGACACCGCCCCCCGTAGGAGCTGCCGAAGGCTGCGATCTTTTGATCTTGCTTTTAAAAAGATCAAGATCAAAAGATCGCAGCCTTCGGCAGCTCCTACGGGGGGCATTTTTTATTTCAATTCGGCGCTGACTTTATCCGCCACATCCTTCGACACCCAAGCCTGCCACACCTCCGGATGCGCCTTCATGAACGCTTCGGCCGCCTGACGCGGTGCGGTGTGTTTCTCGCTCATCTCGGCCAGGGCCTTATTCAACGGCCCAATCGGCAAATCAACCTTGCTGAAGAATGCGGCAATCTCCGGATATTGCTTCTGGAATGGCGTGGACACGCCAATCGACAGCTTCGATGCCAGCGACCGGGTCGGTTTCGGATTCGGGTTGTCGGCGTCGGTGAGGGTTTTCCACGCCTCGGCATCAAACGGCGGTTCTTCCAGCTGAATCAGCTTGAAGCGCCCAAGCAGAGGCGTCGGCGACCAGTAATAAAACAGCACCGGTTTGCCACGACGGATCGACGAGGTGATTTCCGCGTCCAGCGCAGCCCCCGAGCCACTGCGGAAATTCACAAAACTGTCGTTCAACCCATAGGCCGTCAACTTCTGCTTGTTGACCACTTCCGAGGTCCAGCCGATCGGGCTATTGAGAAAGCGGCCCTTGCCCGGGGTTTCCGGATCGCTGAACACGTCCTTGTAGCGCGGCAGGTCACTGACACTGCGCAGGTCCGGCGCCAAAGGCTTGATGCCTTTGGCCGGGTCGCCCTTGATCACGTATTCCGGCACCCACCAGCCTTCGGTGGCGCCCTTGACCGTATCGCCAAGGCTCGTGACCTTGCCTTCGGCCTCAGCCTTGACCCACACCGGGCTGCGTCCGGCCCACTCCTCGCCAATGACCTGAATGTCATTGTTGGCCAGGGCGGTCTCCAGGGTGATGGTGGTTCCCGGCAGCGTATCGGTCGGCAAGCCATAGCCCTTCTCGACGATGATCCGCAGGATATCGGTGATCAGGCTGCCGCTTTCCCAATTGAGGTCGGCGAAGTGGATCGGGGCCTGGGCAGCGAATACCGGGACCGGTGCCATCAACAACCCAAACGTGGCCAGGGTGGCGGCCAGCAACCGTCGAAGTCCTTTCATGCTTTTGCACCTCGTGCTGTTCACAGCAATAGCAGGATGGCCTGGCAGACAAGACTGCAAGCCTCTGAATACTCAGTCCACTGACTGTAGTAGAGGTTCCTGCTTTTTACGGTGAGACGAGGCGCCGGATTATTTTTCAGAAGGTTGCTGCAAGCTCGCCAGCTCCCTTCGCACCATGCTGGCGTACTCCGCCGGCCGCAAGGTGTAAAGCTGTGACGCCACCCAGGTCAGCCAACCACCTTGCAGAACGGCCTTTTGTGCGAACAGGCGCTGGGCTTCGGCTTGTGCACTGGCAAGGTTCTGCTCGTGGAAATCGGCGCGGGTAAGGGGCATTACTCGCTGGCCTTGAAGGTCACCAGTTCGCCTTTGCGCCACTTGGCGGCCTTGGCGGTAACGGCTTTCAGGGTTTTAGTCAGGCCTTCCTGCAATTGCTGGTGGGCGGCAAACACCATCACCACACTGTGACCTTCCTTGAACACAATCCCGTGACCGTCAGCGGTGGTCACAAAGGCGTAATCGCCCAACCCGTAAACGGTCAGTTTGATTTCGCGGAACTTGATGTCCAGCTTGCCGCCTTCACGACTGGGCAATACCGAAGCGCTGAAATGATCGCCGACCTTGAGCTTGAGGCCTGGCTTGTCGTCCACCACCAGCGCTTCTTCGGTATCGATTTCGGCAATGTAAATGCCTTCGGCGTTCTGTTCGGTGACATAAACAAAACGGGACTGAAACTGCTTGACCAACTTTGCGCGCAAATCACCCAGAACAAACAGCGCATGCATATCGAGATTACTTACTGCCAAGGAAACATCCCCACATCTGAAAATGATGCCGCACGCAGGAAAAACGCACAGCAGAAAAAGCGGCCATGGCGAATGTGTTGCCGAATGGGCCGGGTTGAAATCCTGAATTGAGCACAGGGCTCATTTCTCGCGAGGTCAGTGAGAGTACTGGATTGTCACTCGCGCCGTCCTGCCTGACGTTCGCCAGATGTTGAAGGAAAAGACCTTTCTGGCAGCCAGAAAAAACGGATTACCGACTTTAGGGAAAAAACTCTTTAAAAAAAGCACTTTTCCGACATATCGCAAGTAAAAAATTGCTTTAGATGAATGCCAATCGCCAACCGGTGACGGCGATTCTAGAGCAGCCATGCTCACAGAGACTACTCAAAACGACGCACACACGTCGGTTAAACCTAGAAAAGGACTTCTTATGTGCACGATGACCCACTTTGCGCATCACTCAACGGATCACACTCACCACGCTGCAACCCCGCATCCAGTGGGGTTTCAAGCCCATGTGCGGTCCCTTCAGGACCTTGCCCTGCCACGTTTTCAGGTGGTGCCCGCCGGCAAGGCATTTTTCCATATCAAGGAAACTTCCACCGGTCGTGTAAGAGGTTTCCGCGCTCAGCATAACGAAGCCTGCGCCCTCGCCCGTTCTCTGGAGGTGCACAACTGAGTTATTCCCAATACATACCTTAATGACGTTTCGTCACGCCGATGACTTATCTCAGCCGTCGGCCGGCAACTACTGCCATACTGCGCGCCCCATGAAACCCGTCCCTTCGGCGGACGGCTTTCACTACAACAGACTATTTCCAAGGGAAGGCTGCTACGTGACGGAATTTGATATCGGCGAATTTTTTATCCGGGGCGAAGCCAGAGAGGTCGAAGGCGAATTCCAGGCTGTCATTGTGATGCGTGCCAAACCACCCTTGACCACCGTGACCTATCATCAGGTCGAGAAGGACCGCTGGTTCAAGACCTCGGACGTTGCCGCGGTTGCCGCCCAGGAAGCCGCCCAGGCTCTGAAGGTTGCCGTCGATGAGGGCGCATTGAAAGCCTGAGTCAGGTTTGCCGTCTATGCTCTCTCCTGCTTTCGAACATCGCCATCGAACTCCTGAAGCGCGGCCCCCTCAGATGCAGTGAAGCCGCCCTCAGATCTCGCACTCGACGCGACCCGCAAGGAGATGAACATGGATTCACCTACACACGACTTGAAAGGTTTGTTTGATCAGCTCGGCCTGGACTCCAGCGAGAAGGCCATAGACGATTTCATCGCCAGCCATTCGCCGCTGGCCGACGATAAAAAGCTTATCGACGCCGAGTTCTGGACCCCGCAACAAGCCGGTTTCCTGAAAGAACAACTGCGTGAAGACGCCGACTGGGCGCGGGTGGTCGATGACCTGAACCTGCGCATGCACCAGATTCACTAGCCCGCCCACGAAAATCTTCGGCCAAGTGTTTTCCTATGGCCAAGTGCTTGCTTGCCCCGGTTGGGTCGCGAAGCGGCCCCTGCATCCGTTCAGAAAGACCGCGCGGCCTGGATTGACGACTGCTGCGCAGCCGAACGGGGGCAAGCCCCCTCGCCACAAATCCACAAGCCGAAAGCCAAAAGCCGCGTACCTAGCGCGGCTTTTCCGGTTTGTAACCCAACCGCAACCCACCCCAATGCCGGCCCTTGAGCATGATCGGCACCGACAGATCGTGCATCAGCTCGCCGGTGTCGCGGGTATACGTCTGCAACAGCACCGGTTGCTGATGGCTGCCGCAGCGGATGCCGGTGCGGTCGGCGAACTTGCGTTTGGTGCGGTTTTGCAAGGTATCGACCTGCGCATCACCGGTCAGCGGCTGGCTGAACACGGTGTTATGGGTCGGCACGTAGCCCTGTTGGGTGCAGGCGATAGCGAACACCAGGCCTTCATGACGCGGCAGCAGCGGTTCCTGAATCGCCGGCAGCACCTGATCGGTGTAGCGGTCGAAACGGGTCTGGAACTTGGCCGGGCTGGTGTTGGGAATCGCCTGGTAATTACGATCGAACAGATCATCGAGGCTGACCCGGCCCTGGTCGATATCCGCCTCAAAACGCACGGCAATCTGGCTCGCGCCTTCGCGGGCGAGGTCATAAATCCGCTGGTGATAGTCATCCAGACCGACTTCCGCCAGGCGTTCGCTGATGGTCTCGGCCTGGCCTTCCATCTGTACGGCAGCCTTGGCCAGATGCTGGGTTTGCTGATCGCTGATCGCCAGGTCACTGCGCATCTGCTCGATGGCGTGAAACAGGCTGTCCAGTTGCTCACGGTTGGTTTCCGCGCCCCGGGCGATTTCGCCGACCTGGTTTTCCACACCCGCCGCCAGGCGTGCGATGTTTTCCAGGTGTTGACCGGTGTGCTCGACCTGCGCGACACCGATGTCCAGGTCACTGGAGAGCTGACGGATCTGCTCCACCACTTGCGCCGTGCGCTGATGGATGTCGGCGACCATTTCCCCGACCTCGCCAGTCGCGGTCGCCGTGCGGGCGGCCAAGCCACGCACCTCATCCGCCACTACCGCAAACCCGCGACCGTGTTCCCCGGCCCGGGCGGCTTCGATGGCGGCATTGAGTGCCAACAGGTTGGTCTGGCTGGCGATGGACTGGATCACCAGGGTGACCCGCTGAATATCGTCGCTGCGCAAACTCAGGGCTTCGATCAATTCACGGCTGTTACTGGCGCGCTGGCTGAGCTGATGCATGCGCGCAATCGACTCAATCAGTTCGGTCCGCCCCGCCGCGCTGCTCTGATGGGCCTCGCTGGCCGCGCTCAAGGCTTCTCGACTGAGTGTCGAGGTCGCTTGTTCGGTGGTGATCATCACCTCGGCATTGCTGACAATCCGTTTGGCTGCGTCGAGTTGCGATTGCACTTTATCGGCCAGTTGCTTGACCGAAAACGCCACGCCAGCAGCGGACAGCGCGTTATGACTGGTGGTGTAGGAAAGGTCGCGGGTCAGCTCAGCAATGGCGCTGGCATTATCGACGGGCGTTGAATCGGGGATCGCGCGCGAACGCAGGCGTGGCAGCCAGATGATCAGCACGGCCACTGGCAAGCCGATATAAAGCGACGCGCCGCCCAGGGACATGCCACAGAGCAACAGCACCAAGGCGATGGTTTGCAACGTCGGAGTCAGCCAAAGGTTTTTTGGCGCTGGCACGGGTGCAGAAACTGCCCCGACCAGAGATCCGTCTCTCGTCATCTTCGTCACCCCACGCATCTTCTATTTGTTGTGACTGCATTAAACGCCACTAGTGGGCCATTATCCATGGTCCGTTAGTAGCGGATGTTGCAGCAGGTCAACAGAAGTGCGGGGGTTTCGCAGACGTCGAAAAGCAAAGATCGCAGCCTTCGGCAGCTCCTACGGGGTC
>Ga0302175_10000128_pt1 | contig 30133 bp, 20 predicted proteins | sample I_Fen_N3_3_FD_198791 | JGI IMG/M metagenome (GOLD analysis project Ga0302175, IMG submission 198791) | Peat permafrost microbial communities from Stordalen Mire near Abisko, Sweden - I_Fen_N3_3 | ecosystem: Environmental > Terrestrial > Soil > Wetlands > Permafrost | place: Sweden: Abisko... | reverse complement strand
AGGCCAACAGCTTCAACGCCATGGCCCAGTATTACGAAGGCAAGGCCGACATGCCCGGCGGCCTGAACGTCGCCGATTACGAGGCCGACCCGTACCAGTCCACGCGCCCCAAAGACCAGTTCTGGGGCCGTCGCACGATGTTCAATTTCGGCTATCGCTATCAGGAAGATCGCCGCGAGTTCACCGCCAACACCTTCTTCACCAAAACCTTGCGCAGCGGCTATCTGGACCAGGGCACGTTCCTGTCGCTGTCGCCGCGTGAATATTGGGTACGTGGCCTCGAAACCCGCTTCGCCCAAGGCTTCGACCTCGGCCCGACCAGCCATGAAGTCGGGGTCGGCTATCGCTACATCAACGAGGCCGGCCACGAACTGCGTTATCGCACGCCGATCGCCAGCAATGAACTGCCGACCACCAACAGCCGCAATGACCGCGACACCCGTGGCGGCACCGAAGCCAATGCGTTCTTCGTCGATGACCGGATCGACATCGGCAAGTGGACCCTCACGCCAGGCGTGCGCTACGAGATGATCGAATCGCAACAGACCAACAACCTGACCAACGTGAAATACAAGGGTGACTACAACACCGCGCTGCCTGCGTTGAACGTGCTCTATCACCTGACCGACAGCTGGAATCTCTACGCCAACACCGAAGGCTCGTTCGGCAGCGTGCAATACAGTCAGATGCCGAATCGGGTGACCAGCGGTGAAGTCAAACCGGAGAAGGCCCGCACCTGGGAGCTCGGCACCCGGTATGACAACGGTGCACTGCGGGCGGAGATCGGCGCGTTCCTGATCAACTTCGACAACCAGTACGAAAGCAACCAGACCAACGACTCGGTGATCGCCCGGGGTGAAACGCGCCATCAAGGTATCGAGTCGAGCATCAACTATGCCCTCGATGACTTGAGCCCGGCATTGGCTGGTTTTGATGTCTACGCCACCTACGCCTATGTGGACGCGACCATCCGCGAAGACGGGCCGAACAAGGGCAATCGTGTGCCGTTCTCCTCCAGACACAAAGGCACGCTGGGCGTCGGTTACACCGAAGGTGCATGGAAGCTGAACCTGGACAGCAGCTACCAGAGCGACCAGTTCGCCGATAACGCCAACACCAGCAAAGAAAGCGCTGACGGCAGCACCGGTCGGATTCCGGGCTACATGCTGTTCAGCAGCCGCGCGGCGTATGACTTCGGGCCCAAGTTGTCGGACCTGAACGTGGCGGTGGGGGTGAAGAACATCCTCAACCACCAGTACTTCACCCGCTCGTTCGATGACAACAACAAGGGCAAGTACGTCGGTGAACCGCGCACGGTTTATCTGCAGACTTCGGTAGCGTTCTGACGGGCCGCGCCTGGATCGATCCTCAAAGACCAGCCCCGAGGGGCTGGGCCGGCGGCGTCGGTCCAGGTGTTGTTTCCAGCGGTGCAGGGACGAGTCGGCCCTTTACCCTTTGTTCGTAGTCGTAGGCATAGGCGAGCAACTGCCCCTCACTCCACATGCGCCCGACAAAGATCAACGAAAAGGGCTGGCCTTGCGGATAGGCGCCACTGGGCACTACGACGCCCGGAATACCGGCAATATTGATGGCCGATGAAGTGGTCGCGTCGATGAAACTTTCATACAGGTCGCCCACGGGGTCGACCATCTGCGGGAAGACCAGTGCATCCAGGTTGTTTTCATCCATGACATGATTGAACACCCGCAAGTAGTCTTCTCGTAGCTGGCCAAATCCGGAAAGGTCCGGGGCGGTGGCGGGTGTTTTGTAGGTCTTGCGCAGTACCGCCAGTTGGTCGGTGTAGTAATCGAGCGGTCCGCCCTTTTCGAAGAGATTGAGCCCCAACTTGTCCTGCAACTCTTCAAGCGAATGAACGGCTGCACTTTTTCCGAGTTTTTTAAGATAGCGATCAAAGTCATAGGCATGCGCCTCGGACCCTCGCGGATCATAGCTGCCGTCAGCCGGCGCCAAATCAACAAAACCTGAACCAACGAAAGGATCTGCAACTGCGATAGCGCCCAGGGACTCAAGCTGCGCTATGGCTTGGTGATACTCCGCGTTTGTCGCGGGTGACAAATGCCCGAAGGTCGTACTCCAGCCGGGCCCCAGCAGCCCGATGCGCTTACCTTTCAGCGCCCCGACTTTAAGACCCGACGTGTACCCGCGTTGCGGGATATTGCCAAAAGCGGCCGTGGTTTTAGGGTCCTCCAGGGTGTAACCCGCCAACACGTCGAGGGTCATTGCCGCGTCGCGCACGTTGCGGGCGATCGGCCCGATGACATCTCGTGTGGAGCCCGCCTGCGGGATGACTCCGGAGTTCGGAACCAGGCCAAACGTGGGTTTGATGCCCACCACGCTCTGCGCACCCGCCGGGTTTTGAATAGAGCCGCCGGTTTCTTCAGCCAGCCCCACCACGGCAAAATTCGCCGCGACAGCGGTGCCCGTACCGGCGGACGATCCCCCGGGCGACCATGAGCGATTAAGTGCGTTGTAAGTCGCGCCAGCCCAACTGTCATTGGCATTGGCGGGGTTTCCGGAGAACACCGGGACATTGGTTTTCGCCAGAATGATTGCACCGGCCGCCCGCAAGCGTTGCACGACCGCCGAATCCTTTTCAGGAATCAGATCGAAGCCGCCCGCTCTCGATGAGAGGGGTGCATAACCCGCCGTGGAGGGAAGGCCAGCCATGTCCATGGTGTCTTTCACGACAACCGGAACGCCGGCCAGCGGCCCGAGTTTTTCTCCGGCGTTACGCCGACGATCTATCTCCCGCGCATCATCCAGCGCCTTTGAATTCATCGACGTAAAAGCGTTGTAGTACGGATTGAATTGCTCGATGCGAGCGAGGAAGACTGTCGTCAGTTGTTCTGACGTGTAGACCCCGCTCTCAAGTGCTTTTTCGATCTCGGGAATCGTGATTTCCTGAATATTGATCTCGGCACTTTTAACGCTGGGGCTGTTAACCCCGACAACGACGGCAGCCAACACCGACAACATCAACCGTTGCGGGTTATTGATGGTCTTTTTCAATCGAACTGTCCCTGTCTTACACAGCTTCTCTCTTGAAACGATGCACATTTGTTTCCTGCCGGACATCAACAAGATCAAACACGCGCTGCATCAATTAACGTAATACGCTCAGCGAAATTTATAGAGGCCGACTATGGCCGTTTCAGGGCAGGGGAAAACAGCCTGCAACAATCACCTGCACCACAAACAAAAACGGGCCTGCATAAGCAGGCCCGTTTGTCGGTGGAAAGGTAAAAAGTGAATCAGGCTTCAGCCGTTTTGCGCAGCCTGTTCGTTCTCGAGAAACTCGTCTTCCAGCAGCGCATCGGCTGCGACTCTCTCGAACGGCACGACAGCGGCACGTGGTTTGCCCCGCAGTTTGCCGAACAGATGTTCCAGGGCATGTTCGAGTTTTTCGGCCGCCCCGTCGATCGCTTGCTCCAGGGTGTCGGCTTTATGGGTGACGGAAATCGGTTGATGGCCTTTTGGCCGCGCTTCCAGCTGGCAGCGCATGTCATGCGGTCCGGGCTTGTCGCCGTTCTCGTCCCGCAGATGAACCTCGACGCGGGTCAGGTCCTCTTCATAACGTTCGAGCGTGCTCTCAATGGTAGTACGTACCCACTCCTCCAGTCGGATGCTGCTTTGAATATGGTTATCACTGTTGACTTGGATTTGCATAGTTCATCCCTTATTTCAGCTAGCTCGCGAGAGGCCGGTCGGCTTGCCCTTGGGCGTCATCACCGTGGCCTCTTACTTACACAATCGGTCTGTGCGCCGAACATTTCAACCCCTAAAAAAAGATAAATTTTCATTCGCAAAAAAAGCCGGACAAGGAGCAAAAGCGCTGTTAAGGTCGGGAGTTGGGTCGCTTCACTTCTTTGTCATAATTGCTCACATCTGCTGCTCCGCCAGCGGATGCAGACTGCGAAAACCCCCCGCCTCTTCCACCAGCCAGTCATGCACCGCCCGCACGCCCGGATGGCTCAAAGCCCCCGGCGCATAGAGCAGCATGTAGCGTTTGTGATTGGGCACCGCCAAGCCAAACGGTACGATCAACGTCCCCCGCTCCAGCTCATCGTTCAGCAATGTCCGCCGCGCAATCGCCACGCCCATCCCGGCAATCGCCGCTTCGATGGTCAGGTGATTGCGATTGAAGGTGTGCCCACGCCGCACGTCGGCGCCTTCGAAGCCGATGGCGTTGAGGTAGAACTCCCACTCCGCGTATTCGTAACTGCCGCGCCAGGCCGTGATGTCGTGCAGCAGCGGGAAATGCATCAAGTCCGCCGGACCGTGCAGCGGCGGCCGGCCACGCAACAGGCCCGGAGCGCAGACCGGAAAGATCTGCTCGTCGAGCAAGGCTGTGGATAACAATCCGGGGTAACTGCCGTCGTTCAGGTCGATGGCCAGGTCGAAGTCGCCCTCATGCAACGGCACGCTGCTGTCCTCGGCCACCAGCCGCAGTTGAATGTCCGGGAAGCGCTGCTGCAAGCGCGGCAGGCGCGGGGTCAGCCACTTGCTCAGGAACGATGGAATCGAGCGCACCCGCAACGTCCCGCTGATCATTCCGGCGTCCAGTCGGCGCAGTTCAGCGTCGATGCTGCCGTAAGCCTCGTTGACGGTGATGGCCAGTCGCTGGCCTTCAGCGCTCAGCTCCACACCGCGAGCACGCCGATGAAAAAGCCGAAAACCCAAACGCTCTTCCAGTTGACGGATTTGCTGGCTGACCGCCCCCGGTGTGATGTGCAGTTCTTCGGCGCAACGGGTGAACGACAAGTGCCGCGCGGCACAGGAAAACACGTGCAGCCAGACGTAGGTCTGGCCGTGCAATTGACGACTCATCGTTTAGTCCTGCTAAAGGCTGTCTTAGAAAGTTTCGTTGGTCAGGGTGGACCGGGGCAGGCAGTATCGCCGACATTGCGCTTGTCCTACAAAACATGGCAGCGATTTCTCTTCCATTGCTTGTATAGGCTTTAGCATGGCTATCAGTGTTTTCGATCTCTTCAAAGTCGGCATCGGTCCGTCCAGTTCCCACACCGTCGGCCCCATGCGCGCCGCCGCGACCTTCGCCCAAGCCCTGATCGACCAACATTTACTGAACGATGTTCGGCGAGTCGAAATTCGCCTTTATGGCTCCCTGTCGGCAACCGGCATCGGTCACGCCACCGACCGCGCCTGCGTCATGGGCCTGATGGGCGAAAGGCCGGACAGCATTGATCCCTCCTCCATCGACAGGCGAATCCAGACGCTGCGCGAAACCGGCGAATTATCGCTGGCAGGCAAAACGACCATTGCCTTCAACTGGCAACGCGATCTCCTGCTGCTCGACGAGCGTTTGCCCTACCACCCCAATGCGATGTCTCTGACAGCCTTCGGCGAAACCGGTGAACTGTTCGAGCAAACGTACTACTCGGTCGGCGGTGGTTTCATCATCGAGTCGGCCGAAGCCGAGTCCGGGATCGCACCGACCAGCGACGTGGTGCTGCCGTACGATTTTTCCAGCGCCGCTGAATTGCTCAGGCTTTGCCATCAGCATGGCTTGCGGGTTTGCGAGTTGATGATGGCCAACGAGCGAGCCTGGCGCAGCGACGCCGAGATCCGTCAGGGCCTGCTGCACATCTGGTCGGTGATGCGTGAATGCGTCGAGCAAGGTCTGCGTCACGAAGGCATCCTGCCCGGCGGTCTGAATGTTCCGCGCCGCGCGGCGAAATTGCACCGCAGCCTGTTGGAAATCGGCAAGCCGAATGTCATTACCTCGACCCTGTCGGCCATGGAGTGGATCAACCTGTTCGCCCTCGCCGTGAACGAAGAAAACGCCGCCGGCGGACGCATGGTCACCGCACCGACCAACGGCGCGGCCGGGATCATTCCGGCAGTGTTGCACTACTACATGAAGTTCAACCCCGACGCGTCGGACGATGACGTGGTCGCATTCTTTCTGGCCGCAGCCGCCGTGGGCATTCTCTGCAAGAAAAACGCTTCGATCTCCGGCGCCGAAGTGGGTTGCCAGGGCGAAGTCGGCTCGGCCTGCGCCATGGCGGCGGCGGGGCTGGCGGAGGTGCTCGGCGCCACCCCCGAGCAACTGGAAAACGCCGCTGAAATCGGCCTGGAACACAACCTCGGCCTGACCTGCGACCCGGTCGGCGGCCTGGTGCAAGTGCCGTGCATCGAACGCAACGCCATCGCGGCGGTGAAAGCGATCAACGCCACGCAAATGGCCCTGCGCGGTGATGGCAAACATTTCATCTCGCTGGACCGGGTGATCCGCACCATGCGCGACACCGGCGCCGACATGCAGGACAAATACAAGGAAACTTCACGCGGTGGCCTGGCGGTGAGTTGGGTGGAGTGCTGAGGCGCACTCACTGACGTTTTAAAACGTGAGCTGCGCAAGAATAACAACAAGGCCAAAACGACGACTGATGTACATAGACCTTTTCCGACAATGCCTTTAACGTCGGCCCAAAAGCTGTTGCGCCAGTCGCGTCTTTGATGCGTTACATCAAGTTACTTCATCGACACTTCCAATTCGCACAACCAAACTTTTAGCCAATGTTTTTCAGAAAAAAATGATAGCCTTGCAACTTTGCTTTATTGGTATAAGGACATTCCAGTGATAAGAAACATCTTATTACCTTTTTGCACTTTACTTCTTTTGGCCGGTTGCCAGGCACAGTCAATCCCGCTTCCGAAAAGCGAGAAGCTCTCCCCCGACAAAGTCGCCCGGATTGCAGTAACTATCGAGAACAAATACTCGAAACTATCCGCTGACGTTCGCGAAAAGCTGCTGAATACCGTGGTGCGCTCTTTGGACAATATGGTGTTTGTCGAAGGTGGCGAATTTCAGATGGGGGATTTTGGCTGGGTGTATGACGATGACCCCGCGAATATGTGTGACTGGCCTTGCGGTGTGGAGCCGGAACGGATGGGGCGGATCAGTATGGACGGGGACGATGATTTTGTTCATCCGGTTAAGCTGAGCGGCTATTACCTTTCAAAATTTCAAACAACGATGGGGGATTTTGATTTGTTTTTTATTGCTCATGGCAAGCCGTTGTTTGATGCGGAATATCGTGAGCGAGAAAATTTAAAAATTAAGCTTTACGCGCCCAACCTTCCTGCGCCCGTTAAAACTTGGCAGGAGTCCAAGGACTACTGTGGATGGCTGGGTGAACTCAGTGGTTATTCGGTAGATTTGCCCACCGAGTCTCAATGGGAATATGCCGCGCGCAACCGCGGCCAGTATGTGGCGTTTCCTACCGACAACGGTAGCTTAAACTATGGCCGTAACTTTCCTGCGTCAGGTAAAGGTAAACGTCTGACCTTTGCGGTGGATAGTTTTGTCCCTAACCCCCTAGGAATCTACAACCTTTCCGGCAATGCTACCGACTGGATTAATGATTGGTACGACAAGGACTATTATCGTCACTCACAACTGGAAAACCCTACCGGCCCCGAAACGGGCACACTGCGAATTCGTAGGGGATCAGGGTATGGTGAAGACCCGTTACTTTCTGCTAGCACTGTCCGACGCTGGGCGGATAAGCCAGTGAAAAATGGGTATTTCGCTGGCTCTGGTTTTCGCTGTGCTATTCAATCCGATCAGCCCCTGTAAACCAGCAAATAATAAGGGGGCTTTCAACGCACCCTTATTATTTTTTCAGCGCTTAGACCAAACCTTCAAACTGACCGCTGTTCTGTGCCGCTACCAGCACTTTCTCCTTGCGCCAGGCATTGCTCGGCACCCAAGCCACCCGCGTCGAAAGATCGGATGAATTATTAAACGCCAAACTGTCAATAAAACGATTGAATTGATCTTGTTCGTAACCATTTAGCAAAGCGTTAATTCTCTCCAGACTTTGCATTGCATTGACCTTAGTCCCGTCAAGTGAGCAATGCTCCAGCACTTTGATAAAATGCCGCCAGCGCCGAACCTCGGAAAGCAGAATGATCAAGGCCTTTTCTTGTTTTTCGTTGAAACTGCCAATCCCCTTTGCGGCCACCCCTTCCGTCAACAGGTAGGCCATGGGACCAACGGTTTCAGGGGGCAATGCACTCAAGGGGATATCTTCTTCCTTTACCCGCATGATTCTATCGCGCTCGTGAGCAATGAGATAATCGGCCAGCGCTTCAGCTTCAACCCTTGTTGCGATCCTCTGCCCCCACCAAATAGTCATCTCATCAAGGCCTCTTTCAAACGCTTGGCTGACTGTCGCAACTGGAGAAATTGCCACTCGGTACAACCCCCAAGCCACATAGCTAAAAGCCTCCCCAGTCACCCCCAACAAATACCGATACTCCACATCCGCCAACGCATTACAAAACAGCAACGCCAACTTACCGATCTGTTCAACATCCACCATCGTCGCAAACCCACCCCCTGCCCCCGGACCGAATACCAGCGAACCTTTACAGTTAAACGCCAACCGGTCTTTCGAGATGCTAAGACCAAACTCACCACTCCCCCCAATCCCCAACGCGACATTCCCCTCGACCTTGATCTCTGCCAGCTTCACCCAGTTGCTGCTGGCATTAGCCTGGCCAACGATGGATTTCCCCGTGCCATGTTTGTCGGGCGCCACCCAATCGAAGGAGCCACTCAAGGCGCCCCCGCTTTGGGCACCTACAAAAGCGCCACACTTGAGGCCGATGTTGCCGCTGGGGCCAACCTCCATGTTTGGAGTCCCCAGCAACGCGGTAGCGCCTGCGGGTGTTTCAGTGGGTTTGTATTGGGTTTTGACGCCAGCCTCACTCTGCAACTTGGCGCCCACAAAACACGACAGCTCCACCTTGCCACTTACACGAAACACGCCCATGGGATGAACGACTTCCTGGCCTTCGGCATTGCGGTACGCCATGTTCGCGACGTACCCGCCTTGACCGGGGAAATACGAATTCAGGGCCACTGAGGCCTCCGCCAGCGAGAATGCCGCGCTGCCTTTGACGCCGACCTCGATACTCCCTTCCCTGGGGTTCCAGCTGTTCACTCCAGCGCTGGCACTGGCGGCAAAACGCAGGGCATGGGCTTCGCTGGACACCGCGTAGCGCGCCGCATCGTGCTGGTTGGAGGTCCACGCTACTTGCTGATGCAGTGCATTGAGCAGGTTGTCTTCCGGACTGGTCCAACTGCTGATCTTGAGTTCCAGGCTGCCCAGCGGTCCGGCGTTACGTCCTGCGCCAACCGCCTTTTGGATGTCTTTTATCAGGTCGCCGGCCAATGGTTTGTCAAACGGTTTTCCGGCCATGACACTGGTGCTGACACGGACACTCCAGCGGGTCGTATCGCGGTATCGAACCGGGACGTAGTGCCGTCGGGAGGGGTCGCTAAACAGAATGATCTCCACCACGGTGAGGCCACTTTTGCTTTGCTTGCCGCGTTGTACTTCACCGCTGAGACCTTTGCCCTGTTTCAGACCGGGCTCGGCACTCTTGGCATTGGTTGAACTGCTTCCGGGCCGAGGCGGACGCTGGGCCGCCAACTGGGTACGCAAGCGGTTGATTTCCTGATCCAGCTCAAGGGTCTTCTTGTCCTGCAATGACTTCCAGTTGGATTCAAATTGCGTGGCCCCGAAAAAATTGGGCTTGTAGTGCTGATACCAGTCGCGAACCTGCTGCAAGCTCCTGAGCTGCCCCTGCAAATCGTTTGCGCTGGTCAGTGGCGCGGCGGCTAGGGGCCTGGTTTCACGGATCAGTAAGCCGGCGCCTTCAGCCTTGACTGCCCACGCTTCTTTCACACAACCGGCGCATGCGCAAATGGCTTCAGGGTCTTGAAGCTTGTTGCACTGGCTGATGGGCAAGGCTTTGGCGAGGTTCTGATGCAATTCATCCATCAGTTTCTGAACCGCGTTGATTTCCCGCTTCAGTTCCCTGGATTGTTTGTCGGTCAAGACATAGAAGTCTGGCTCGCCGGTGATGTGAGCCACATCGACCAGGTCTTCATCGCACTCGGGTTGCCCCTCCAGTGCAGTGGAGCTGATGCTGTCCGTATGCATCGGTGGCGGCAGGGTTGTTTGGCGCGCTGTCGCGGGGAGCTTCAATTCCCAACCGGGCCTGATGTCGTTCGGGTTGCTAATGATCGGGTTGAGCGCCTGAATTTCAGCCGCTTTAGCGCCGTTTTGCCGGGCGATCGCTCCCAACGTATCGCCGTTTTTTACCGTGTAGGTGCTGTTCATTCATCATCGTCCTGATTCAGAGCCGCTCAAGCTCGACAAGCTTGTCGCCAAGGCCAAGGTCCTCACGGGCCAATAGTTCGTTGTCAGGGAAACGGCTCCAGAAGCCATCGCCCTGAATAAGCGCCAGGCGCAGCCAACGTTCCTGCTCGGCCAATTGCAGATAACCCGCTTGCCGGGCCGCCACGAGTTGCCGATACACGAACTCCACGGGTTCGGGCATGGGCAATACCGCCCGATAGTCCTGAGCGAATCGTCCGGCCAGCACCTTCAAACGGTATTGCCCCATCAGTTCCTGACGCTTCGGACTCAGGTGCAATCCGCCAGGCAGCTGAACGTCGGCGGTTGGGCCGGGTCGAGGATTAGCCAAGTGACGCCAGCCCATTTCGTTGCGCCAAGCGAGGTCGGTGATTGGCCCCATAAACTGCAAAAGCTCTGTTTCATTGAGGCTGCTTATCAGCGGTTCCAACCAGCGCGGTTCAAAAAAACGCATCATCCGGGCGGGTGTGTCGTCCGTGCTGACCGTAAGTAACTGACGCCAATGCGCGATGGCCTGCGCAAAAGACCGTGCATCCTCCAGATAGGCCACACAACCGGCATCGGCCCGCTCCAACAACGCGCAGGCATACTCACTCAAGGCACCGCCGGCTGGACACAGCAACGCGAACGGCCCGGCAGCTTGAAGACCTGCATAGCGCGTGTCGTCCAATAGCGGGACACACTGCTCGGCGGCATAACCGATGGCCTGATTGAGTGAGGCCTTTAAGTACGGATCAAAACTGCCATCCAGAATGACGCAGCGCACGCCAGGCGTAACAGGTACCTGAAAGGGTGAATCGATGGATTTGATCATGCGGGCTGACCCTGCGGGTGGATGGGGCAATGGCCTGAGGCCTCAAGCTGACAGCACGGAACCGGCAAGAGAGCCCCAGCCACCGATTGCTCTTGATAAGAAGACAGGTCGGGAAGCGGCAACGGCCGAGGCGCCGCCAGCGCTCCCGGCAACACCGCAGAAGAGGCGATGCCCGCCAACGGCGCCCCGCCCTCCACAATGGCCACGCTGCTGAAAATCCCGCTGGCGTTGATCACGATGTGCTGACCGCCCGCTGACAACGTGAGGCTGATACCCGCCTCAATCACCACATTCGTGGCGTTGAGATGCACCTGCGATCCGGCCTGAACCACTAACGTTCCAGCCGTCGTGGTGCTGCTATTACCGCTGATGCTGATCAGTTCGTCGCCGCCGATCACTGTGCTGCGTTCACCTTCAGTGGTGTGCAGCTCATCGCCCTTGATCAGGCTGGCGCTGTGGTGGTCCACCTGCTCAAAACGGTCATGGCCGATCAGGCTGTGGCTGTCGCGGGTGATCTGTTCGCGGCGGTCGTTGCCGATTTGGGTGTCGCTGTCGTTGAGGATCAGGTGCTCGATATCGCGTTGGGCCCGCAGGTAGATTTTTTCCTGCCCGGCGCGATCTTCCAGCGACAGTTCGTTGTAGCCGCCGGTGTGCGGCGAGCTGTGGCTGCGCAGCACGGTTTTGGTTTTGTGCTCGGGCAAGGTGTACGGCACGGAGGTGATTTTGTTGGCGACGCAGCCGGTGATCAGGGGGTTATCGGGGTCGCCTTCGAGGAAGGTCACCACCACTTCCATGCCGATACGCGGGATGGTCACCGCGCCGAAACCCTCGCCTGCCCAACTGGACGAAACCCGGAGCCAGCAACTGCTTTTTTCGCTGTTGAGTTCGGCTCGATCCCACGAAAACTCCACACGAACGCGGCCATATTCATCGCAGTAGATTTCTTCGCCGACGGGGCCGGTGACGCGGGCGGTCTGGGTGACCAATTGCGTCTTTCGAGGGCGCAGCGGTGGGCGGTAAAACACGTCCCACGGGATGGCGCTGAAATGGTTGCGATAGCCTTGGGTGAAGCCGTCTTGCGGTTTGGCGTCGCTGGTGACGGTCTCTTCCAGCACCTGCGGTTGTTTCCCGATGTGCGTCACACTCAGCAACAACCACAGATCGTTGGCGGTTTTACGCGGGTGCTCGGTCAGGTCAAAAAAGTGGCCGCTGCGCAGGGTCGGCTGATCGCTTCGGCCCTCGACCAACTGGTAATCCGTGCGGTGCCGCTCCAGGGCTTGCCGGGCCAGTTGTTTGCCGCGTTTTTCATTCTTGATCGGGGCCGGGTAGCGATAGTCTTCCAGCTCGGGCGTGAACTCGGCGGTAAAGCGGCTTTCCAGCGACAGGCTCGGTCGCTGGAAATCGTAGTGCCGACGCGTGGCCGCGCTGGTGCGAGTGCGAATGCCCATGGCGAACTGGCTGACCACCGGATGCTCCGCGACCATGCCGGAGTCCTGCTGATAAGGCGTTTCGCCCAGCTTGGGGAAGAACGTCTGATCATCGGTGAACACCAGCCGATGACCGTCCGGCGAATGCTGGTGATGCCAGGCGATGCCGTCCTCGGCGCACAGTCTTTGGAGAAAATCGAAGTTCGACTCCCCGTATTGCGTGCAGTACTCGCGTTCGGGGCTGGTGCTGACATGGAAGGTAAACCCATCGCTCAGGATGCCGTGCCCTTTGAGCACCTGCGTGATGATCTGCGGCACGGTCAGGTGCTGGAAAATCCGTTGATCGTGACTGAACTGCAAATAATGCAGCGCCGGCACCAGCGTCAGGTGATAACGGGTCAGGCGTTTGCCGGCCTCACCGACCCAGACGTCTTCGATACGACCGTGAAGGCCCTCGCCATTGAAACCAAACTGCAGAAACGCCGGTTGGCTGAGCAGGCTCTCCAGATCGAAATCCGGGTGTTCACTGACCAGTTCAACCTTGATGGCGTACAAGGCGCTGATCGCCTCAACACCGTCGAAGGCCAGCACCTTGAAATCATGACGAATAGCGGGAATTGACAGCGCAAACTGCGCTGTATTGGCCGGCCCGAACATACGCTTATCCTTAAGCACACAGGAAATAAAGCGCGATATCCAAACCGTCCATGGTCTGTGCACGCGAGATTGGCGGGCACGTTAACAATGAGAAAAAAGGATTGATGTAGGACGAATCGCCAAGCTCGGTCCGAAGCTTCCCTATTTCGAAATATTGCTTCAAAGAAGAAGGGGGCGCGTACGGGTGATGCCCAACTCCGCCAACGAAATCTTTCGGTTCCGAAAACAGAAAAAGCGGCTGTTATCTGACGTCGGTCAAGTTGCACCTCAATCAAACGCCCTTATATAAATGGGTTCGAGCGGGCTCAACCGCGAATACGTGATGCTGATCGGTTTGATTGCACTGTCTGCGATCATCCATTCATTCCTGCCCTGAATCGGGCAGGCAAAAAGAAGGCGGGCCTCAGTGCCCGCCGCTTTTTTACCGTGTTCATTGTCCGACAGTTTTCCCGGCATGCCCCTTGCTACACCCCCCGTAGGAACTGCCGAAGGCCGCGATCTTTTGATCTGTAGCGCTTAAATCAAAAGACCGCAGCCTCCGGCAGCACCCACGCGACACGGATGAAAGCTCATGAACATGGAATGCCGATGGTCTGGTAGTGCGAACCAACCCGATCATGGCCGGTCAACAACTGCACGTTCAATCAGGCGGTGACGCATTATGGACAACCCTTTTCAGCTCATTACCGATGCGTTTGCACCGGATTATCAGATCAACCTGAGCATTCAGGGTCTGGACGGCAGCATCATGCTGACCCTGTCCAACAGTGGCCGTGTGGTCGCCAAACGGATGATCAGCGCCGATCAGCGCAACGACCCCAAGCGCCTCAAGCGCCTGGTGCAAAGCATTCAGTTTGGCATCGCCATCGAACAGGGCCACAGCGCCGTGGCCATCCTTGAAGCGATGACGGACGGCGACAATCGCAACCTGCCGCCGCCACTCGTCAAAGGCCAAAGCCGCCCAGCCATGGGGCTTTAAAGTTCGCCCTTCTCCACCTCTGGATGTTCACCGGAACCCTCGCCGATCTTGCGCTGCGGGTGTTCGATCTTCACCGAAGGGAATTGCGACGACGCGTAACGCACCACCAGGATCGAAAACGCCAGCAGCAGAATGCCGCCGCACAGATAGATGATGCCGATGTCCGGAGGGTTGTGGTGCGAGACGTTGGAGATCAGCAAGCGCGTCAACGCGGTGATCGCCACGTAGATCAGGAAACGCACCGGCATGTGGTTGGTCTTGAAGTAAATCCCGACCATCGCCCCCAGTTCGAGGTAGATGAACAACAGCAAGATGTCATCGATCTTGATGTGCCCTGCCTCGATCATCTGCAAAAACTCCATCACCGCCGCCCACGCGGTCACCGCACCGATGGCGAACAACGCCATGTAGTGGAAGGTCTCGACGAACAGATTGCCCAGGGACTCGGCCAGTTGGTGCACGTTCTGCCGCAGGTTCTCGGCCCAGTTGATTTTCACGATGATTCTTCCTTAGCTCGGTTCGAGCGGATGATGCGGGTTGGACGTGACGGTTGTTCTGCATGCAGAAAAAAGGCCAGAGGCTGTGGTTTGAGATGGCGATGGGCTGCTACTCGGCACTTTTTGTGGTGTCTGGACGGGCGCCTTCGCGGGCAAGCCTCGCTTCTACGGATCACACCGACCTGTAGGAGCAAGGCTTGCCCGCAAATGAAGCACCACGGTTTCCCTGACAAACGCCAATTTCGGTCTACATTAAAAAGCCACTACCCAAAAGGCAGGGATTCGCTTATCCTTTTCGCTGTATATAAATACAGTAGTCGCAAAGACAACTTAATGTGAAGGCATGTGAGGTGGTGAATGGCCGTCGAAGTGGTATACCGCAGCAGCCGAGATCTGGAGCGCTTGTTCATGGATAAAGCCGAAGCTGACCGTCATGACAAAATGCTCGAACTGGCCGAATTGCTGGCTGAAGTGTTGCAAAAAGCCGTTCCGTCCCTGAGCGAGCAGCAAGTGGAAGAAGCCGGGATCTACATGGCGAAGAACCGCGATGTGTTTGCCAAGGCGTTCAAGAGCCAGCCGGATGCGTTGTCCGAGTTGCTGAGCGCGCCGGTTGAAGTGGCTGAAACTGTTGCGCCAAGCGAGCCAGCGGAAGACGCTGAGCCCGCCAAGCCTGCGAAGCCGGCCAAAGCCGCGAAGTAAGCGATGCCCGAATTGAATAGGCCCTGAGTCGAATGGCTCAGGGCCTTTTTCATGGCTGAAAATCAAAAGATCAAGATCAAAAGATCGCAGCCTTCGGCAGCTCCTACGGGGGGTTACCGGTATAGGACCTTCTCTGCCAACTCATCCGCCACTCTCGCCGGGGAGCGTTTTTCCGCCTGGGCGTGGGCGAAGACTTCGGTGAGCCGCGAGGCGATTTTCGACAGGTGCGCGGTGATGGTCGGCAACTCTTCGCCCCGGTGTTTGAGCGAGACGTAGATCAACCCGCCGGAATTGATCACATAGTCCGGCGCATACAGGATGCCGCGCCGCTCAAGCTGATCGGCAACGTCCAGGTGCGTCAGTTGATTGTTCGCCGAGCCGGCCACCGCCGAGCAGCGCAGTTGCGTCACGCTGTGGCTGTTGAGCACACCGCCCAGGCCGCACGGCGCGAGGATGTCGCACGGGGTGCTGAGCAGCGCATCGTTGGCGATCGGATGAGCGCCAAGTTGCTCCATGGCCAGTTGCACCTTGCCGTGATCGATGTCGCTGACCAACAGTTCGGCGCCCGCCGCGTGCAGTTGTTCGGCCAGGGCATAACCCACATTGCCCAGGCCCTGGATGGCCACACGCAAACCTTCGAGGTTGTCGCTGCCCAGTCGGGCCATGGCGGTGGCCCGAATGCCGGTAAACACCCCCATCGCCGCGTGAGGCGCAGGATCGCCCGCCGAGGTGGTGCTGGTGACGTGTTGGGTTTGTTGGGCGATGCAATCCATGTCCGCCACTGAGGTGCCGCTGTCGATGGCGGTGATGTAGCGGCCGTCGAGCTGATTGATGCAGCGCCCGAAGGCTTCGAACAGTGCGCCACGGTTTTCCACGTGGGCCGGGCGGACAATCACCGCCACACCGCCACCCTGGGCCAGGCCGGCCAGCGCCGCTTTGTAGCTCATGCCCTGAGCGAGGCGCATGGCGTCCTCGACTGCGGACTCGTCGCTGGGGTAGGCCAGGTAACGACAGCCGCCCAGAGCAGGCCCCAGACGGCTGTTATGAATGGCAATCACCGCCTTCAACCCGGTGACCGGGTCTACGCTCAGGTGCAGCGATTCAAGGCGAGTGCTTTGCATGAGAGCGAACATCGTCGGGCTCCCCGAATCACTTCTTGTAGTCGCCAGTATAGGCTTGCGCCTGAAAATTGCTGGAGCGCACCGGAATAAGCAGCTCGTCCGTGAGGGCTTTCGGACATAACCTGTAACCGCCAGCGTTCGACACTGGACGAAAACCTGTGGCGGGGCTAAAACGAGGCATGCCCCGGAGATTTTGATGACCCCGCGCCAACGCTTCTTCGCCTGCCTGCAACGCTCACCGCCCGCCCTGTTCGAGGCGGCGCTGTGGATTGCGGCCGAACATGATGCGCAGTTGAACCCCGAGGCACTGCTGGTGGACTTCAAGGAGCTGCAGCAGCGAGTGAGTTCCGGCTTGCCGATGCTGCCGGTGAGCGAACTGGCGCAGCCGTTATTGCGGCGCATGAATGACCTGGGGTTCGCCCAGGACGATTTCACCCCGTTGCGCCCGCAAGCCGCGTTAATCCACAAGGTGCTGGAACGCCGACGGGGCCAGCCGCTGGCCTTGGGGCTGATTGCGCTGGAGCTGGCCAGAAGGCTGGAGATCCCGATGGTCGGGGTCAACTTCCCGGGGCATTTCCTGCTGCGGGTGCAAGGCGCCGATCATCTGCTGGACCCTTGCGGCGGGCGCCGCTTGTACCCCAACGACTGCCGTGAACTGCTGCAACGCCAGTACGGCCCGAACATTAAACTCAGCGCCGAGCATTTGCTCACCGCCGAACCGCTGCACATGCTCCAGCGGCTGTCACGCAACCTGCGCCAGTTGCACCTGGCCAACGATGACTACATCGGCGCCCTGGTGGACGCCGAGCGCGTGCTGGAACTGGGCAACGGTAACGCCGCCGATTACCTGGCCCGGGCCAGCCTCTATCAACGGCTCGATTGCCCGAACGCCGAGCGTTTCGACCTGGAGCATGCGCTGATGCTCAGTGATGACCCGATCCAGCGGATTCGCCTGACCGAACGGCTGGGGCATTTGCCACCGAATTCTGTGGTTCATTAAAAGCCAAAAGATCGCAGCCTTCGGCAGCTCCTACGTGGCGTACACCCTGTAGGAGCTGCCGAAGGCTACGATCTTTTGATCTTCAGGATTTAACCACCACCCCCGCCGCATCATCCGATACTGCATCAACCGGCGAACGCACCTGAATGATGAACAACGCCGCAATCACCGCCGGAATCGCGCAGAAGAAGAAAATCTGCTGCACCGGGATGTGCATCGCCAGCAGCATGCTGCCAAACAGCGGCCCGAGGATCGAACCGAATCGCCCCACCCCCAGCGCCCAACCGGTGCCGGTGGCGCGCACGTGCGCCGGGTAGAAGTTACTGGCGAAGGCATTAAGCGTCAGTTGCCCGCCGATGATGCAGAACCCGGCGGCAAACACGCTGGCCACCAGATAACGCGGATTGTCGTGATTGAGCCCCAGTGCAATTGTGCACAGCGCCGCTGCGGCCAAGACACACGACAGCAGTCGAACTTTGCTTTTGAGGCGGTCGGCGAACCAGGCCATGCATATCGCACCGATGGTGCCGGCGAACAGGAACATCGACGTCACCAGGTTGGCTTCATTGAGTTTCAAACCACTTTCCAGCAGCAGCGTCGGCAACCAACTGATCATGAAATACAGCAGGATCAGGCTGACAAAAAACGTCGCCCAGATCAGCAGCGTCGGCCGCGCATAACCGTGGCGAAACAACTCCAGCACCGTCAGTTTGCTGCCCTGTTCCTGCTCGTTTTGCGCAACCGACGCGGCGGGCGGTTGCCAGTCCGGGAGCATCCGCGCGGTGACTTTGCGCAGACGCGCGTAGGGCGGCGCATCGCGCAACAGACGCGGCAAGGACTCGGGAAGAAACCAGGCCAGGAATGGAAACAGCAGCAACGGCGTGACACCGCCCGCGAGGAATACCGCTTGCCAGCCGAAGCGGTCGATAAACCCTGCCGCGACAAACCCGCCCGCCGCACCGCCGAACGAAAACCCGCAAGCGGCCAAGGTCACCATCAAGGTGCGCAGGCGTGGTGGCGAGTATTCCGACATCAGTGCCATGGCGCTGGGCATCGCCCCGCCCATGCCGATCCCGCAAATGAACCGCGCGGCCATCAACGTATTCAGGGAATCGGCAAAAACCATCAGCACGGTGAGGGTGGCGTAGATCAGCACACAACACAGGAGAATCCGCCGCACACCAAAGCGATCCGCCAACGGCGTGACGGCCAGTGAACCGAGGGTCAAGCCCAACAGGTTGGCGCTGAACACTGGGCCGAACGCGGCTTTTTCCAGGCCCCAATCCTGGGCCAGGGCCGGGACCACGTAGCCCAGGACTTGCGCGTCGTAGCCGTCAGTCACCAGCAACAACGCCAGCAGCAAAAGGAGTAACCACTGATAACGGGACACAGGACGGGCGTCGAGTGCCGCCCGGAAGCTGGCAATCTGGTTGTGCATCGCAAGGTACCTGTTTTGTTTTTATAGGTATTGGGAATATCGACCGCATCCCCCGTAGGAGCGAGGCTCGCCCGCGAAAGCGGTGTATCAGTAGACATTCATGTCGCTGACAAACCGCTTTCGCGGGCAAGCCTCGCTCCTACAGGGGGGAGGTGTGAAGTTTAAGCAGGAGTGTCGGGCTGGTTCGCCGGATGCGCCTTGATGAACGCCGGGTGTGTCGCCGCCAGCGCCGCGACCCGGCGAATCCGTGGATACGCCTCCAGTGAAATAGTGAAACGCTCCGCCGCATACAACTGCGGGATCAGGTAAACGTCCGCCAGCCCCGGTTGATCGCCGAAGCAGTAACCGGCCTCACCGATCAACTGCTCCACGGTCGCCAGGCCCTGGCTGATCCAGTGCCCGATCCACTCCACCACTTGCGGTTCATCGTGGCCCAACTGGCGCAATTTATTCAGCACGGCGACGTTGTGCAGCGGGTGCACATCGCAGCCGATCACCGCTGCCACACCGCGCTCGTGAGCACGGGCGGCGAGATCTTTGGCCAGCAGCGGCACCTGTGGATAACGCTCCTCCAGGTACTCGATGATCGCGGGCGACTGGATCAGCAATTCACCTTCATCGGTACGCAAGGCCGGCACCCGCCCCTGCGGATTGATCGCCAGGTACGGCGGCTGTCGATGCTCGCCGCCGGGCGGCGCGATCAGGTTGACCGGCAGCGCCTGATAATCCAGCCCCTTCAGCGCCAGCGCAATGCGCACGCGGTAAGACGAGGTCGAACGGTAGTAGGTATAGAGTTCCATGACCCGATCCTCTTAACGCGCCGGCACGACTTTGCCACGGCACTCGCCGAAACCGATGGAGGCAAAACCGTCACGGCTGCAACGGGCGCGCAGGATGACTTCGTCACCGTCTTCAAGGAACTTGCGCACCTCGCCGGAGGCCAGTTCGATCGGCTTTTTACCGCCCTCGGTGATTTCCAGCAGGCTGCCGAACTGACCGCTCTCAGGCCCGGACAACGTGCCCGAACCGAACAGGTCACCGGCCTGCAACTGGCAACCGTTGACGCTGTGGTGCGCGACCATTTGCGCCACGGTCCAGTACATGTGCCGGGTGTTGCTCAGGGTCAGGCGATGGGCCGGCAGGTTTTGCTCGCGCATGGTTTCGGTGAGCAGCAGCACTTCCAGTTCGATGTCGAAGGCACCGCCCTCCTGATCGCGCTTATCGGTCAGGTATTGCAGCGGCAGCGGATCGCCTTCCGGGCGGGCCGGTTGCGCACGACGGAACGGTTCCAGCGCTTCGGCCGTCACCACCCAAGGCGAGATGCTGGTGATGAAACTTTTCGATAGAAACGGCCCCAGTGGCTGGTATTCCCAAGCCTGGATGTCCCGCGCCGACCAGTCGTTGAGCAGGCAGAAACCGGCGATGTGATCCGCCGCGTTGCCGATGGCGATGGAGTCGCCCATCTCGTTGCCCTGGCCGATCCAGATGCCCAGCTCCAGTTCGTAATCCAGACGTGCGCAGGGCCCGAAGGTTGGCTCGGTCTGACCGGCCGGCAGGGTCTGGCCCTTTGGACGACGCACGTCAGTACCGGAGGGGCGAATGGTCGAGGCGCGGCCGTGATAACCGATCGGCACGTACTTGTAGTTCGGCAGCAGCGGGTTGTCGGGGCGGAACAGTTTGCCGACGTTTTGTGCGTGCTCGATGCCGACGTAGAAGTCGGTGTAGTCGTTGATCTTCGCCGGCAGGTGCATCACGCAATTCGCCGCCAGTGGCAGCAGTTTTGTGCCTTGGGCTTCGATTTTTCCATGCAGGGTGCTGCCTTCGGTGAACAGTTCCAGCAGGCGTTCGCGCAGGGCCACGCGGGCCTCGCGGCCCAGTTCGAAGAAGGCATTCAACTGACCGCCACGGGTCGCTTCGACCGCCGTGCGTGCAACGCCATCAAACAGGCCAGCGTCCAGCGCCGCTTCCAGATCGAAAATATGTTCGCCGATGGCCACGCCGCTGCGGGGCGCGGAGCCGTTCACGCTGAACACGCCCAGCGGCAGGTTTTGCAGCGGGAAATCAGTGTGGCCGTTGGCGGAGGCAACCCAGCTACGAGGGATGGAAGTCTGAGTCATGGGTTATCTCCGGGTCGGGTCGAAAGTGACGGGCAGCGTGGCCCAGCAGGCATCGTAGTTGGTTTGCAGTTGCGGGCATTCGAGGGCGAACTGGCTCGGGCGCAGCACTTGGCTGGTCTCGAACATGAAGGCCATGGTGTTGTCGATTTTCGCCGGGGCCAGTTCGGCGTTGATCGCTTTGGTGCAGCTCTCGCCGTCCGGGCCGTGGGCGCTCATGCAACTGTGCAACGAGGCGCCGCCGGGCACGAAACCTTCGGCCTTGGCGTCGTAGGCACCCTGGATCAGGCCCATGAATTCGTTCATCAGGTTGCGGTGGAACCACGGCGGCCGGAAGGTGTTCTCGGCCACCATCCAGCGCGGCGGGAAGATCACGAAGTCCAGATTGGCCAAGCCATGCACGCTGGTCGGCGAAGTCAACACGGTGAAAATCGACGGGTCCGGGTGGTCGAAACTCACGGTGCCGATGGTGTTGAAACGGCGCAGATCATATTTGTACGGCACGTTATTACCGTGCCAGGCCACCACGTTCAGCGGCGAGTGATCGAGCTCGCAGCCCCACAACTGGCCGAGGAATTTCTGCACCAGGGTGGTCGGTTGCTTGAGGTCTTCGTAATGGGACACCGGGGTCAGGAAGTCCCGTGGGTTAGCCAGGCCATTGCTGCCGATTGGCCCGAGGTCCGGCAGACGCAGAGGCGCGCCGTGGTTTTCGGCGATGTAGCCGCGAGCCTGTGGGTCGAGCAGTTCGACGCGAAATTTCAGCCCGCGCGGCAGCACGGCGATTTCCAGGGGTTCGAGGTCCAGCACACCGAGTTCAGTGGCAATGCGCAAACGGCCCAGTTCCGGCACCAGCAGCAGTTCGCCGTCGGCGTTGAAGAACACCCGCTCCATGGAACGGTTGGCGCGGTAGCTGTAGAGGCTGATTCCGGACGGTTTTTCCGCACCCGCGTTGGCGGCCATGCTCACCAGACCGTCGATGAAATCAGTGGGTTCGCTCGGGATGTCCAACGGGTTCCAGCGCAACCGGTTGGGGGTCACTTCACCCAAAGGGCCGCCGGCCAGTTGCCGGTCCAGTTTGACGAACGCCGGGTGATTGGCCGATGGCTGAATGCGGTACATCCAGGTGCGCCGCGCTTCGCTGCGGACCATGGTAAACGCAGTGCCGGAGAACAATTCGGTGTAGAGACCGTAGGGGACTTTTTGCGGGGAGTTCTGGCCGACGGGCAGTGCGCCGGGCAACGCTTCACTGCTGAATTCGTTGCCGAAGCCTGACTGATAAGCCAGCGCTGGCGCCGTTGAATCGAGGTTCATGGAGCCTCCTGAACAGGGAGTAGGCATGGCCTGTCGCTCTGTCTCAGAGGTCTTGGCACGCCAGGGTTATTTTTATCGTAATCCAATTACGCATAACGTAATTTGATTGGTATTGACCGTCAAGCTATAAAGACGCCCATTCGTCCCGGGATCACACCGCCTCCATGGAAAAGCCGCGCAGCAACGATAAACAGAAAGTCCGCTCGGCCGAGGTCGGCACTGACATCCTCAAGGCCCTGGCCGAACTGTCGCCCTCGACCTCGTTGTCGCGCCTGGCCGAACACGTGCAGATGCCCGCGAGCAAGGTTCACCGCTACTTGCAGGCGCTGATCGCCAGTGGTTTTGCCGAGCAGAACCCCGCCACCAACCACTACGGCCTCGGTCGTGAAGCCCTGCGCGTGGGCCTCGCCGCGCTCAACAGTATGGACGTTCTGAAAGTCGCCGCCCTGCCCTTGGCCGAGTTGCGCGATGAGTTGAACGAGACCTGCTTTTTGGCGGTGTGGGGCAATCAGGGGGCGACGGTGGTGCACATCGAGCCGGCGGTGCGCGCCGTGACGGTGGTGACGCAATTGGGCTCGGTGCTGCCGTTGCTGAGTTCTTCGACCGGCCTGGTGTTCAGTGCTTTTCTGCCGAATCGGGAAACCGTGGAATTGCGCGAGCTGGAAATCCAGGCCAGCGCCGCCCATGCCCTGGCGGACGCTCAGGTCTACGCGACCTTGTGCGAACAAATCCGCGAACGTGGCTTGCACTATGTTCACGGTTTGCTGATGCCCGGCGTGGACGCGTTGTCCGCGCCGGTGTTCAACGCCGTGGGTAACGTCGCCGCCGTGCTGACCATCGTCGGCCCGACGTCGCTGTTCCACGCCGATGAAAACGGCCCGGCGGCGCAGCACTTGCTGGCGGCGACCCGGGCCGTGAGTTGGCGGATGGGTTACTTACCTGAACAGTAACGTTCAGATAAAGCCGTCCTGAAAAATAATCCATTTAAATAGCTATCTTTCAGAAACAGTAAACTTTAAATCAATCGATATATCAGGTTTGGTTGGATACAAATGGAAAACAGGTCAATCGGCAACATACGTAATATACCCGACGCCCACTGGCACGCCCGTCATCGTCGATACGATACCTGCCATATCCTCAATACGTGAAAGCATATCGAATCCTGCCGCCCCGCCCCCGATGGGCGCGATAGCGCCTAAGTAAATTTTGATACCCTGAACCCAGGCTGCAGCAAAATAAGCGTTGGCAGCCTTATCATCACCATTGCTGTACGCAATGACACCGTTAACGACTCCACGAATAACTCGTGCAACTCCAGCCACCAGACCAACCGGCGGGAAAAACAGAGAAACGATATCAGCAACCAAATCAACGACAACCAAAACGTCGGCGATAATTTTTTCAGAGAAACTGACCGTTGCACTATCGACATCGGTAATAATCCGGTTCACACCCCGAACAAACTCGCCCCGGTAAAAGTTAACCAAGTGATTCTGTCCCTCTGTAAAAACATCCCACGACACACCGACCAAACTTTTCTTATCAAAATAGCTGTCTACCGCGCCGCGGTCTTTTGCGCTGACGCCATTGAGAATGGCCGTTTGTACTTCTCTACTAATAAAATCTTTCGAAAATGACTCAAACGAACGAAAACGCTTAACACCCGAAGCGCCGGGAAGATAAAGAAGGTGCTCTGACTTACCCATGTCGACATTGCTAAATATATAGGCCCCCTCCACGCGCTTACCCGCAATATGAAACGCGCGAATTCCAGTATTCCCAGGTTTTGGAGACCACGCCCAAGGAGTTGTACCCGGGTCCAGATGCAAATCATCGATGATGTCTTTTAACCACTCGAATTGCGTATCGCTCAGCGCATGTTGCATTTTTTGTTCAAGTGCATCCATCAGCATTTCATTCTGCTTCAAACGAGCGTAGAACATGCAGCGATATTCCAATAACGACGCATCGGAGGTGGCTGTAAAGCCCTTCAAATACTTGACGTACTCATCTGCCGGCCGCAAGACAATAAATCGATTAATCAGACTATAAGGCAATCCTTGCATATCATTCCCATCAACTGTTTTTAGCGACGAGACATTGGGAAAACTGGAGTCGGGAAGATTTGCCATCGACCCACCAACCACACTGACCCGTTCCCACAATTGCCAGTTTATAAACAGCTGAGTGAGCGTCATATATTCCTGACCTTTCAACTTGATGATGACCTGATCAGGGTCCACCTCCACGCGTCCGCCCTGGCGGCGCAACTCATCGTTGATGACTTTATGTACCAAGTTTCGCGAGAACGTGTTCAGCGATTCGACACCTATCCATTTCTTGGCGCGCTCACGAATGATTTTTTTCTCGGTGCCCAACCGGGTATGCAAATGACGATCCGCGAGCTGTGCTGTTCGATACCACGCAGGGGTGGCAAGCTCTTCTTCCGCAGCGCCCCAGGCAATAAAGTTCTGGACGGTAGCTAATAAAGCTTTTTCCGGATTGGCGTAATCACCGATCAGCTTATATTGCTTATGAAAATAATTGTCATAGATATATTCACTAAGACTTAGTCCTTCGATACTTTGGGGATCGCGATTTCCAGCGTGAGTCTGGCGATTCAAGTATTCCCTGCCAGGAACAGAGAGGCGTAGTTCGAGGATTTTTTTCTGCAAGTCTTTCAAACTATTAAACTCAAACCACTCGCGACCAAGCGAACAACCGGGCATATACAACACATAGATTTTCGGCTCTGGCGCGGTACCTCTTTCGGAATAAACTACCACGTCCCTCAGAGGTTGGTTTGCTCCTACCGTTACGCAAAACCTGGTATTGACCGAATTGCCTAAATGGTAAGACTCGACCAGTTTAAAAGCAGCCGCCCCCAGATGCTTTTGTAGGCCAGCCCTAAATAAGCTCAGCGCGGTGACACAACTCAGGTTGGCCAGCATGGCTTCCTGCACTGATCGCAAGCCATAAACCTTTTGCCGATGAGCCGCGTATTTAACCCGTAGATCCAGAAATTTAATCGCATCGAGCAGAAATGTCGGCGTCAAGGAAGGGAAGGCCTCGGCCGCTTCCAGTTTCAGTTCATAAAGGTATTCCTCATCATGTGCGCCCCACATGAAAACCTCTGTCAACGATCTCCGATCTCCTACCCCTTCTCGAACACTCTCACCAACACTTATCTCATAACGTGTTAATACAAAAATATAATCAGGGTCAACTTTCAAGCCACGAGCAGAAAACAGAAAATCTGCCACCGACGCACGCGCAAAAGCCTTGAACGATGAAGCCGTTTTAGTTTCTTCATAAAGGGCAACGTCGCTTTCAAGGTGCGCACTTTCTAACGCTTTATGACGGGACTGATCAATTGCGGAGGCGGCTTTTAACCATTGTGGCCAGGCATTTTTGGTGGCCTGTTGCAAATACCGGGCGGCACGCGCGCGACTATTGAGCACCACACGGTTCAGACATTGCGCGCGGTGGATTGCATCCGTGACGGCTGAAAAGTCATTCTCGGCTTGCTGTGCTTTCTTCCAATAGTGGGCAATGTCCAGCATTTGCTTTTCGAACTGCCCAGCCGCGCAGAACTTGAAAAGATCTTCTTTGATACTCAAAAACCGTACCTTAAGCGTCCCCTTTAAGGAGCTGGCCCCCTCAACAGGTAACTCCTCAAGCAATGCCTGACGGCTATTATCAACGCTCAACAGGTCTGTAAAGGCTCGGTGAAGACTTTGAGCGTCTGCAAATCTCCTGATCCCATCGTTTGGCAGATAAAGCGCACAGGCACGTCCGTCATTACCAGAGACAAGTTCATTCTGGGTAGCGCCATCAATTTGTATAACAAATGCACCAGGTAGAACCTGCGGCTGCCCGCCACTCCCGACAAGAGACACATTAAAAATTGATTGAGGCCAGATACGGGATGCGGAATATATTTTATCGATCCATCCTTGTTCATAGGCTGTAAAACTTCCGTTGTGTACCACCACATCGAGTTCAGCCCAAAAGGCCTTGGCATAAAGCTGCTCCATCCGCTCATTCGGTGGCAGTAAGCGCCGCCCCTGAGCATCATTACCCACGGCCTTTACCCAATAGTCATTCAGAGTAAAACCATAACCGGGAACCAGGTTGACAAGTAAGTTCTCAACCAGTTTTTCGACGTTGTAGATACTCAGATTTTTGACTTGCGCCGAGAGGGACGTCGAGTCCGGCTGATCGTACACGCCATAGACGCCAATCGTGTATTGGGGTTTCTGCCTCCGTTCAAGACAATCCTGGAACACCTGAAACAGCGAGCCCTGCGGTTGATAAACACCTTTAGGGTCTGCGGCCACTTTAGTGATGTAAATTTTATTCATATCAAGTTGGGGATTCAGATTGCGCAACGCATCCGCTACCAGAGTGCGAAGCACCGCTTCAACCCCCGGTACGGAATTGCATTCAGCGGCTATATCCAAATTCACATTGCTCAGCGCGATCATCTTTTCGCGGACAATCGAAGACTGCTTACTTTCATTACTCATAGCACATTCCTTTGATAAAACGGAAATGACGCCCTGTCATCTCCTTGAATGCGCAGACTTTATAAATATAAAAACCAGAAAAGAAGTCAAAACCTATTTCAAACTATATGTAATAAACAATGAAACTTTTGCCCAATCAATCAATAATAGTCATCCATCATTTTGACTATCCGACAATATACCCAAGCTCTTGGCCTTTGCCACTGCCTGCGTCCTGCGTGCGACCCCCAACTTTCCGTGAATCCTTCGTGCATGGGTTTTTACGGTATGCAACGATATATACAATTGCTCGGCAATTTGTTGATTGGAATTACCCAAGGCAATTAACTCAAGTACCTCTCGTTCTCGCACACTCAGGAGATTTTCACCGCTCACTGGACGAGTTAACGCGGCCTTCGAATCCTGCCCACACAGTAGTCGAACACATTCGGGTTGACGCAAACTCGCATCGCTCAATGCTTGCTGCAGGTTCCAGCGGGAGATCAACTCTTGAGCGTTTTCCCAAACCTCGCGCGCTGTCGTTTCATCGCCAGCCAACCAGGCAAGTTCTGCCTGTGCCAGGCGCAATTCCGTTTCAAGGCTCGCCATGCCGCAATGCCGGGCGTGACGGAGCAGATCGTCAAGTTGCACGTGAGGTACTTGTCCCAATTGGACCTGCGCCAATACCAGCAAACATTCAATCCGTGGAATCAACTCCAATGTCGCCGGCGGCGCCTGCCGTGCATTCGGGCCACGGTAATGACGCATTACTCGCGTCAGCGCCTCGCAGGCCAACTCCGGTCGTCCTTGCTGCAACCAGAACTGGCTGCTGACCTGCAACAGCACCCCGCGATAAACCGTGTCGGGAATTTGCCGCTGCTGCATCAGGCGCTCGGCGTCGCGCAAGCGGATAAAGGCCTGGGCGTAGTCACCCTGATTGGCCGCCAATTGCGCCTGACCAAGGAAACCGTACAACACACGCTTGTCCTGGCTGCGCAGGCAGGCGTGCAGGCCCGTATCAAAGAACTCGGCCGCCAGTTCGTCGAGTCCCTGGCTCAGGGCCAGACGCCCTCGGCGCAGGGCGATTCGACCCAGCAGCGGTGTTGCGGGGTCGGCTTGCTGACTCAGCAGTTCGTGAATGTTGGCCAGCAGGCTTTCAGCGCGCCCGGCGGCGCCGCGTTGCTCCAGCAATTGCGCGTGATCGAGTTCCAGCAACCCTTCGAACAGCAGCGAATTGTGCGCCCGCGCCAGGCACAGCGCTTCACGATTGAGGGCCTGGGCGGTTTCAAGGTCGGCGTTCAGCAGGGCTTGCTGGGTCAGGCCAGACAGGCACAACAATCGCGCCGACCACGCCTCCACGCCAAGCTCCGTCAGTGCTTCGAGAAAATGCGCGCGGGCCGGCTCCATCAGCCCCTGTAAATGCAGCAACCAGCCCATCTGCGCCTGCCATCGCGCCAGCAATTGGCGCTGCTGTGCGGCCGTCGGTTGCGGGGCGAAACGCTCCAGTTGCTCGATACACGTGGACGCCTGCTCAAAGCGCCCGGCAAACAGCAATGCCGCCGTGATGAGTCCAACCAATTGCGGCGAACCGAGCGTCAGGTCATCGCCCTGTTGCTCATGCAGGCGCAACAGCAACACCACGTTCTGGCCCTGGAACAAATGCTCGAGATTGAAATGCTGCAACAAGCTGACCGCCACCTCGAACGCTTCCGCCAGCAGCGCCTGCTCGAATGCCGCTTGCCAGTCCTCCTGGGCGCAAAACCACTGACAGGCCCGTCGATGCCAGGAGCGCCCGGCCGGCCAGGGTTCATCACGCATCAATTGGCTCAACGGGGCGTACACCTGCAACCACTCGGGTGACCCGTCCCAGGCCTCGATGAAACAGCCACGGGCTTGCAGGTCGTGCATCCACCGCGCGCCCTCCCCGGCACCGAACAGGTGCTCGCACAGGCTGGCGTTGAACCGTGGCATATGGGCAAGTACCAGCCAGGCTTCGGCCAGTTCGGCAGGCAAAGTGCTGAAGAGTTCGTGTTGCAAGTAATCAAGCAGCGTTGCCGAACGGCCAAGGTAATTCTGCTCCTTGGCCCATTGGCAGCCATCGAGCAGGGCAATGCGTACTGCGGCGCACCAGCCACCGCTGCGCTGGAAAATCCGTCGGGCGGTTTTCGCCGCCAGCGGTGCCTCGACGTGCCGCAGCAATTGCTCGATCTCGACCGTCGTCAACGCCAGCGTCCGGCCTTCGAATTCGTGCAGCTCATCATCCAGCAACAGCCGCGGCCAGTTGCAGTGGGGTCTTCGCCGGCCGCTCAGCCACCAGGTGATCGCCAGATTGCTGACGGCCAGGAGTTGATCGAGCAAGCCATCGAGTTCCGATGCCGGCACTCGGCAGTAGTCATCGACAAATAACCAGATGGGTGTCTGCACCCGCGCCAGGTGCGCCAGCAACGTCGGCTCATCCGCCGCCGGCAACTCAAGTGCCTCAGCCAACCGCCGACAAAAATCGGCCCGGCTCAATGCCACGCCCGACAACGCCAGCCACACCACGCGACACGACGGTGGGGCCTGCAACAAGCACTCGGCCAGCAATGCACTCTTGCCACTGCCGGCCGGCGCGCACAGCAACTTGACCCGCGCCGACGATGCCAGCAGCGGTTCGCTCAGCCGTAGGCGCGGCAGGTGATGGGACGACAGGCGAGGAAGGAATCCGGGACGATCCAGACACGGGGTCATGGCGGTCATTGCGGCGTGCCTTTTTATAGTTGTGCCGCCACCCTAGCCCTCTCCCAAGCGCTTGTTGAGAAACATTCAGCACGCTGATTGGTGCCCATAAAAAAAGGCGACTCACCGGTCACCCGCAATCCCGCAGGAGCAAAGCTTGCTCGCGAAGGCGGCGTGCCAGTCAACATTATTGTTGAATGTAACGCCGCCTTCGCGAGCAAGCTTCGCTCCTACGGGGGTGTGGTGTTTCCTTAGCGAACACCCTCGGCGCGCAGGGCCGATGGCGTGTAGTCAGCCGCCTTGGCTTCGAAGCCGAATTCGAAACTGTGCTTCTCTTCGTTCTTCATGCCCAGGGCAATGTAGCGACCGGCAATGATGTCGTAGAGCGCTTCGAGGGTGTAGGCCTGGGCCTGGTGATCGTAGTAGTACTGGGCGTGACCTTCGGCCACACGCCATAGCTGACCGCGACCGTCGTAGTGATCCACCAGTGCCACTTGCCAACTGTCTTCGTCGATGTACATGTGGCGTTTGGCGTAGATGTGCCGCTCGCTCGGCTTGACCGTGCCGACCACTTCCCAGACCCGGTGCAGTTCATAACGGGTCAGGTCCTGGTTGATGTGCCCGGCCTTGATG
>Ga0302175_10000127_pt1 | contig 30152 bp, 25 predicted proteins | sample I_Fen_N3_3_FD_198791 | JGI IMG/M metagenome (GOLD analysis project Ga0302175, IMG submission 198791) | Peat permafrost microbial communities from Stordalen Mire near Abisko, Sweden - I_Fen_N3_3 | ecosystem: Environmental > Terrestrial > Soil > Wetlands > Permafrost | place: Sweden: Abisko... | reverse complement strand
TGACGCTTACTCGTTCGCCTTCGGCCAGGTAGCGATAGCTTTCCGAGTCATTGGTGATCAGCTTGCCCATCAGCGGCATGAAGGCGAACGAGTAAGCGTCATAGGCCTTGGACATCAGCGCGTTGGTCGGCTTGGAGAACTCCAGCACCAGCAAGCGGCCACCAGGCTTGAGTACGCGCAGCATCGAGCGCAGGGCGTCTTCCTTGTGGGTGACGTTGCGCAGGCCGAAGGCGATGGTCACGCAGTCGAAATGGTTGTCCGGGAACGGCAGTTTTTCCGCATCGGCCTGGACGAATTCGACATTGCCGGCCACGCCGAGGTCCAGCAGGCGGTCGCGACCGACCTTAAGCATGGATGCGTTGATATCAGCCAGTACTACCTGGCCGGTCGGGCCGACCAGGTGCGAGAACTTCTTGGTCAGGTCGCCAGTGCCGCCGGCGATGTCCAACACACGGTTACCGCTGCGTACGCCAGACAATTCGATGGCGAAGCGCTTCCACAAACGGTGCATCCCGCCCGACAGCAGGTCGTTCATCAGGTCGTACTTGGCGGCTACCGAGTGGAACACCTCAGCGACTTTTTCCGCCTTTTGGCTTTCTGGAACGTTCTTGAAGCCGAAGTGTGTGGTGGGTTCGGCATCGCTGCCTTTGCGCTGATCAGTCATATCGCTGTCACCAAAAGAGAATGCGGGACATTCTAATCCCGGTGGCGGCCTTTGTCTTGGCAAGGCTGAATGTAAGATAGTGCGCCGCCGAGACGTTTTGACGCAGCCACGGTCAAGATGCTTCAGGCAGGTCCCGATAAATCAGGAGTTATTTAATGGCCCGTATTAGTGTTGAACGTGCCCATGGCCTGGGCAAGGAAGCAGCCCGTGAAAAGGCTGAGCAACTGGCGCAGAAACTGGCCGATCAGTATGGACTCGAACCCAAGTGGGCGGGTGACACCCTGAACCTCAAGCGTTCCGGCGTCAAAGGCACGGTGCAGGTGGGCGAAGCGTTGATCCGGATCGATGTCGAACTGGGCCTGTTGATGTCCGCCATGAGCGGCACCATCAAGTCGGAAATCGAAAAGGCTCTGGATAAAGCCCTAGCCTGATTGGCTGTTACAGCAACTGGCTTGCCGGCCATCCCAGGCGTTGCAATGGCGCTGATCGAACATCACCGGTAAGCCAGCATCCCACAGCAAGTTGCTTCACTGTTTTGTTGCAGTGGTTAGGGTGCCGATTCTAATTTTTCTCACTACTTTGTGCTTCAGCCCCATTTTCTGTGGGCAGTTCCTCCAACCTTTTGCGCGTGAGGTGCACCATGGCCAAAGTAATTCTGAAGAAAAAAGTTGATGTTTCATCGACTGCTCTGAGTGAAGTCAAATCCTATGCCCGCAAGATCTGGCTGGCAGGCCTGGGTGCCTACGCCAAGGTCGGCCAGGAAGGTAGCGAGTACTTCCAGGAACTCATCAAGGCAGGTCAAGTTGTTGAAAAGAAGGGCAAAAAAGTTGTGACTGAACAACTTGATGCTGCCAACAGTCAAATCGACAACGTCAAGGGTGATGTCACCAGTCTCAAAGGCAAAGTTGAAGTGCAGTTGGATAAAGTCGAGAAGGCTTTTGACACGCGCGTCGCAAGTGCCTTGAATCGCATCGGCATTCCGTCTAAACATGACGTTGAGACACTCTCTGCTAAGCTCGATGAGCTGACGGCATTGCTCGAACGTGTCGCGCGTAAACATTAAGGAGAACGGGATGGCTGGTAAAAAGAATACTGAAAAAGAAGGCAGCTCGTGGATTGGGAAAGTCGAAGACTACTCCCGCAAAATCTGGCTTGCTGGTTTAGGCGTGTACTCGAAGATTGACACTGACGGCAGCAAACTCTTCGAGACCCTGGTCAAAGATGGCGAGAAAGCTGAGAAGCTGACTAAAAGTGCGGTCGGCAAGAAAGTTGAATCCGCCAAGGATTCCGCCAGCTCTGCCAAGTCGCGTATCAGCGATGTAAAAGATCGTGCACTGGGCAAGTGGGACGAACTCGAAGGTGCTTTCGACAAGCGTCTGAACAGCGCCATCTCGCGCCTGGGCGTGCCAAGTCGCAATGAGGTCAAGGCCCTGCACAGCAAGGTCGATACCCTGACCAAGCAAATCGAAAAACTAACCGGTGCCAAAGTGGCTCCCGTGGCGGCGAAAACCGCAGCGGCTAAACCCGCTGCCAAGCCACTGGTCAAGGCTGCTGCTAAACCTGCCGCCAAGCCGGCAGCCAAGACCGCAGCGGCCAAACCTGCCGCCAAGACCGCCGCAGCGAAACCCGCGGCCAAACCAGTAGCTGCCAAACCGGCCGCCAAGCCAGCGGCTAAACCTGCTGCAAAGCCCGCCGCTAAAACAGCCGCCGCCAAACCTGCGGTCAAACCGGCTGCGGCGAAAAAGCCGGTAGCCAAGAAGCCCGCCGCTCCAAAAGCTGCGGCGCCAAAGCCAGCTGTTGCAGCAAAACCTGCTGCCCCGGTCAGCCCTGCGAACACCTCGACGGCCCCGACCCCGGTTGCAACCCCGACTGCCGCGCCAGCTCCAGCGACGCCAACCAGCCAGACCTGATCTTTTCAGGTTTTGCAAAAACGCCCGGCCTGCAAAGGTCGGGCGTTTTTGTTGCTGCCCGCCAGGGCTTGAATCCTTGGCGGCATTGCCTGCCGGTCAGCACGACTGGCAGTGGCTTATTCGTGCTGGTCCAGATACTGGCGTGCCATCTGTTCGGTCGCCATCTTGGCCGGCGGCAGCAAGTGTGGCGCCACCAGCATCATGATCTGGTACACCACCAGCCGCACCTCGCCTGCGCGGTCGAGGATCCGCTGGTAATCCAGGGAAAACAGCAAGGTCATGGTGATCTGCTCCACCAGTTGGCCCAGGGCCTGGGTGTCGCTGACCAATTGGCCGGCTGCCTTGAGCCGTGCCAGCAAGGACGCCAGGGTGCGCTTAAGGGCATTGAGCAGCTGGCGAATGCCCCTGGCCAGTTTCGGCAGGCGCCCGGCCAGGTTCGACAGGTCCTGGAACAGGAAGCGGTAGTGCGCCAGGCGCTCGACGATCAGGTGCAGAAACAGCCAATAGTCTTCCGGCGCCAGCAGCGCATCGGCGGGGGGGTCCAGCAAAGGAGTCAGCTCGTTCTGGAAGCGTTCGAACAGGCCCAGGATCAACGGCTCCTTGCCGTGGAAGTGGTAATAGAGGTTGCCGGGGCTGATCCCCATTTCGTTGGCAACTTCCATGGTCGAGACGTTGGGTTCGCCCTTTTGGTTGAACAGTTGCAGGGCACATTCGAGGATCCGGTCGCGGGTTTTCATCCAGTCTTCTTGATTGTTCCGTCAGGCCACGGCCCGTTGGTGGGCGTGGCGCCAGGGTTGTTCAGCGCACGTGCACGTAAGTGCCGGGTGCCGCTTCCATGGGTGGGTAGTTCTGGTTGCCGAGGCTCATTTGGGTTTCGCGCTGGGCGCCGGAGCGCTCTTGAATCCAGCCCAGCCACTGATTCCACCAACTGCCGTCGACGTGCTTGGCGTCGTAGTACCAGGCTCGCGGGTCGCTGCTGAGCTTGGGGTTTTCGACGTAGTTGGCCTTGGGGTTGCTCGGCGGGTTGAGGATGCTCTGCACGTGGCCGCTGTTGGACAGCACGAAGCGTCGCACGCCGCCCAGCAACAAAGTCGAGCGATACACCGCGTCCCAGGGCGTGATGTGATCGTTGATCCCGGCCACGCTGAAGCTGTCGACATTGACCTTCTGCAGGTCGATCGGTGTGCCGCAGACCTCCAGGCCGCCGGCATGGCTCAACGGGTTGTGCTTGAAGAAGTCCAGCAGGTCGCCGTGCAGCGCGGCCGGCAGGCGCGTGTTGTCGTTGTTCCAGTAGAGGATGTCGAAAGCTGGTGGCTCTTTGCCCAACAGGTAGTTGTTGATCCAGTAATTCCAGATCAAGTCGTTGGGGCGCATCCAGGCGAAGACCTTGGCCATGTCCCGACCGTCCAGCACCCCTTGCTGATAGGAGCGGCGCTTGGCGGCCTCCAGGGTCTGTTCGTCGGCGAACAGGGTCGCCGGGCTGTCCATCTGGCTATCGAGCAGGCTGACCAGGTAGCTGGCGCTGGAGACGCGACGCAACTGACGCTTGGCCTGCAAGTGGCCTTGCAGTGCAGCGATGGTCAGGCCGCCGGCGCAGGCGCCCATTAGGTTCACTTCGCGACTGCCGGTGATCGCCCGGCACACATTCATCGCTTCTTCGGCCGCCTCGACGTAGCTGGAGAGCCCCCATTCGCGGTGGCGGATATCCGGGTTGCGCCAACTGATCATGAAGGTTTGCAAGCCGTTTTTCAGGGCGAACTGGACGAAGCTGTTGGTCGGGCTGAGGTCGAAAATATAGTACTTGTTGATTTGCGGCGGCACGATCAGCAAGGGCTTGGCGTACTGTTTCTCGCTCATTGGCTTGTATTGGATCAGCTCCAGCAGCTCGTTGCGAAACACCACCGAGCCTGGTGTGGTGGCCAGGGTCTTGCCAATCTCGAAGGCTTGCTTGGTGACCTGGCTGGGCAGGCCGTTGTTGTGCAGCAGGTCGTCCACCAGGTGGCCAAGGCCGCGGACCACGCTGTTGCCGCCGGAGTTGAACAGCTCCTTGATCGCCAGCGGGTTGAGCAAGGTATTGGAGGGGGCGACGGCGTCATTGAGCAAGGTGAAGGCGAAATGCGCGCGGGCGCGGTCGTCATCGCTCATACCACTGTCGTCGATCCAACTCCTGGCTTGCTTTTGCCAGCTCAGGTAGGCCTGCAGGCTGCGTCGGTAGAACGGGTTCAGGCTCCAGGTCGGGTCGGCGAACCGGCTGTCCTGGGGGTTGGGTTTATGCAGGGTCTCGCCCAGCAATACCCGACCCAACTGGCCGCCCAGGGCCAGTGCGTGCCGGGCGCTGTGCAGGGGGTTGCGCAGACCGTGAGCGGCCACGCTGCGCAGCGTCGACAACAGATCCCGGCCGCGCAGGCCAGTGATCGCGCTTTGAGCATTGATAAACGCGGCGGGCGTCGTCAACGAGCCTGTCGCTGGTTTGTCTCGCATGAGTCAACACTCCTTCGTCACCATCAACAAGCACACCAATCCAAGACAGACAACATAGTCGGTCCCGGGCCAACTTGCGCGCGAAGTCCTGTTCGGCGGGCGCCTTCTTACGTACCGCTGAAAGGCGTCGGGTGCGGATGCATCACCGCCCGCTGCCGTTCCTCCTGCAGGAATTTCATGATGATCGGGGCAACCGCTTCGGCCCGAGTGATCAGAAACAGATGGCCATCGTCGATGATGTGCAACTGAGCATTGGGGATGCGCCAGGCGAGCAGGCGCATATTGACCAGCGGGATCAGCGGGTCGTCGTCACCGGCCAGCACCAGGGTCGGCTGGTGGATCTTGTGCAGCCAGTGGATGCTGGTCCAGCCCATGCCGGCGAACAATTGCCAGTAGTAGCCCAGCTTGCCCGCCGAGCGCACCTTGGCCGCGTGTTCTGCGGCCAGGGACGGATCGCGGCGGAAGGCGCCGCCGTAGATCATCGGTGCGATGCGAATCACGTGGGAGGGCTGAATGTAGCGCCGTGGACTGGCCATCATCCACAGTACCTTGGGTTTGCCCGGGACCATAAAGGCGCCGGCGGCGGTGGCGGCCAGCACCAGCTTCTTGCAGCGCTCGGGATAGTCGTAGGCAAACTGCTGGGCCAGCGCACCGCCCCACGACACGCCCACCACGTTGACCTGGCCATAGTCGAGGTAATCGAGCATGCGCGCGGTCAGTTTGGCCAGGCCGGGAAAGCGGTAGGGGTGGCTGGGCGTCGAGGAGCCGCCGACCCCGGGCACATCGAACGCGATGACTTCCAGGTCCGGGTCGAGGGCCTGGACGAACGGAAACACCAGCTCCAGGTTGGCGCCGATGCCGTTGAAGATCAGCAGCGGGGTCAAGTGAGACTTGCCGGGGCGTACGGCGGTGCGGATGGTCTGTCCATCCAGATCGACGGTACGAAATATGAACGGTTGAGGCATGCCTGGACCCTGTGAATTAAACCGCCGGTGCAGCCATCGTGGCTGCATCCGGATTACCCGAGGCGGGTGTCTGCCTCGTCGAACAAGTAGGGCTGACGGCACCTCCAGGTGCCGGGTTGGTCATAGTCGGCGGATCGCTTAACGCTCGTGTACATAGGTGCCGGGTGCTGCTTCGGCGGCGGCGAATTTCTTGTTGCCCAGGGCGGTCGGCGACGCTTTCAGCTTGCCCGAGCGCTCGGCCTGCCAGGTCTGCCAGTGCAGCCACCAGGAGTCGGTGTGCTTGGTGGAGTTTTCCTGCCAGTCGTCGGCTTTGGCGGTCATTTCGGTGCCGGTCATGTAGCGCGACTTGGGGTTGCCCGGCGGGTTGAGAATGCTCTGGATATGGCCGCTGCTGGACAGCACGAATTCGACATTGCCGCCAAACAGCTGGGCTGACTTGTAGCAGGACTTCCATGGCGTGATGTGGTCGTTGGTGCCAGCCAGGGAGAAGATGTCGGCGGTGACTTGTTTCAGGTCGATCGGCGTGCCGCACACTTCCAGTGCATTGGGGCGGATCAATGGGTTGTTCTTGAACATCTCGATCAGGTCGCCGTGAAACGCCGCCGGCAACCGGGTGGTGTCGTTGTTCCAGAACAGGATGTCGAACACCGGAGGCTCGTTGCCCAGCAGGTAGTTGTTGACCCAGTAGTTCCAGATCAGGTCGTTGGGACGCATCCAGGCGAAGACTTTCGCCATGTCGCGCCCTTCCAGGACGCCGGCCTGGTAGGAGTGGCGCTTGGCCGCCTCCAGTGTTTGCTCGTCGACGAAAAGCGCCACATCGCTGTCCAGGGTGGTGTCGAGCACGCTGACCAGCAAGGTCAGGGCGTTGACCTTCTTCTCGCCGATCGCGGCGTAGTGCCCGAGCAGTGCAGTGCAGGTAATGCCGCCGGAGCAGGCGCCGAGCATGTTCACGTCTTTGCTGCCGGTGATCGCGGTGACCACGTCGACCGCTTCCTTGAGTGCCTCGATATAGGTCGACAGGCCCCACTCGCGCTGGGCTTTGGTCGGGTTACGCCAGCTGACGATAAAGGTCTGCACGTTATTGCGCAGGCAGAAGCGCGCCAGGCTTTTGTCCGGGCTGAGGTCGAAGACGTAGAATTTGTTGATCTGCGGTGGCACCACCAGCAGGGGGCGCTCGTACACCTGTTCGGTGATCGGGCGGTACTGGATCAGCTCCAGCACGTCGTTGCGAAACACCACCGCGCCTTCGCTGGTGCCCAGGTTCTTGCCGACTTCGAAGGCGTCCATGTTGACCTGGCTGGGCATGCCGCCGTTGTGCACCAGGTCCTTGGCCAAATGGGACAGGCCGTCGAGCAGGCTTTTGCCGCCGGTTTCGAAGAAGCGCTTGACCGCTGCCGGGTTGGCCGCACTGTTGGTCGGGGCCATGGCCTCGGTCATCAGGTTGATCACGAAATGCCCACGGCTGATGTCTTTGGGCGAAAGGTTACTGTCGTCGATCCAGTCGTGGAGCTCCTTGCGCCACGCCAGGTAGGTTTGCAGGTAACGCTTATAGAGCGGGTTCTGGCTCCAGGCCGGATCATTGAAGCGGCGGTCATCGCCAGCCGGTTGCAATTGCGATTTGCCGAACAGCACGTTCTTCAGTTCGAGGCCGAAATGGGTGACGTGCTTGACGCTGTGAAGCGGTTGTTTGATGGCCTGGGTGAGTACCATGCGAGCAGAGCCAAGAAGATCCTTTCGACGCAAGCCAATGACCGGATTAAGCCCCAGGGTGTTTTCCGAGGCTTGGGCTTTCAGGTCATCGTTATTCTTGTTACTCATCTACGACGCTCCATTGTCCTGAGACGAGTACCAGACCTGCTGTGTAGTCACACAGCACAAATGCCAGGTACTACTGCTCGGGTGACCGTTGATTCCACAGCGCTGCTTTTCTACTGCACAAAGCATTGCAGGGAGCTTGCCAGCTCCATTGGTTACCCGAGTTTAATTTTTTTCGCAAGCAGGCCAATGCATGGCGCTGCCGCCAGGCATTCAAACAGATGAAATTAGAAAATGCGCTCTAATCAGTTGCAGGCTTGATTTAGAGCATCAGCTTGACGATCGACTCGCTGGGATCGCGGGATTTTCCAGCGGCTTTGAGCTCGGCCAAATAATCGTTCCACAGCGTTTCTTGGCGCACAGCCAACTGGTACAGGTAGTCCCAGGTGAACAGGCCACTGTCATGACCGTCGTCGAAGGTCAATTTCAGTGCGTACTGGCCGGCCGGTTCGACCTTGGTCAGGCCGACGTTGATCTTGCCCCATTGCAGGATGGGTTTGCCGTGGCCCTGAACCTCGGCGGAAGGAGAGTGCACGCGCAACAGTTCGGCGGGCAGGTGATAGACCTCGTCCGGCCCATAAGTCAGGGTCAGGGTTTTCGAGGCTTTGTGCAGGTTGATGGCAGTCGGGAGTTTGGTCATGGGGAGGCAGCTTAAAGCTGCAAGCTGCAAGCCACAAGATGACCGCGGTCAACTTGTAGCTTGTCGCTCGCCACTGGTCGCTTAAAGAATGTAGCGCGACAGGTCTTCGTTCTGCGCCAATTCGCCGAGGTGGCTGTTGACGTAGGCGGCGTCGATGCGGATCGGTTCTTCGCCATGGGCGCTGGCCAGGTCGCCGGCGCTGAACGACACCTCTTCGAGCAGGCGCTCAAGCAGGGTGTGCAGGCGGCGAGCACCGATGTTCTCGGTCTTCTCGTTGACCTGCCAGGCGATTTCCGCCAGACGCTTGATGCCGTCGGGCAGGAACTCAATGGCCAGGCCTTCGGTTTTCAACAGCTCGCGATACTGCTCGGTCAATGAGGCATGGGGTTCGCTGAGAATGCGCTCGAAGTCGCCGGGGGTCAGTGCCTTGAGTTCGACGCGAATCGGCAGCCGGCCTTGCAGCTCAGGTACCAGGTCGCTTGGTTTGCTCAAGTGGAAGGCGCCAGAGGCGATGAACAGGATGTGGTCGGTCTTGACCATGCCCAGCTTGGTATTGACCGTGCAGCCTTCGATCAGTGGCAGCAGATCGCGCTGTACGCCTTCTCGGGAGACGTCGACGCCGCCCGAGTTGCCGCGCTTGGCGACCTTGTCGATTTCATCGATGAAGACGATGCCGTGCTGCTCGACCGCTTCCAGGGCCTTGGCTTTCAATTCTTCATCGTTGACCAGGCGCCCGGCTTCTTCGTCGCGCACCAGTTTCAGGGCTTCCTTGACCTTGAGCTTGCGGTTCTTGCGCTTGCCCTTGCCCATGTTGGCGAACAGGCTTTGCAGCTGGTTGGTCATTTCTTCCATGCCTGGTGGCGCAGAGATGTCGACGCCGGCGCTTTCGGCCACTTCGATCTCGATCTCTTTGTCATCCAGTTGCCCTTCGCGCAGGCGCTTGCGGAACAGCTGGCGGGTGTTGGAGTCCTGGGCGGGAGCGTCGTCGCTGCTGAACCCCATGCGGGCCGGGGGCAGCAGGGCGTCGAGAATGCGCTCTTCGGCAGCATCTTCGGCGCGATGGCGAACCTTGATGATTTCCTGCTCGCGAAACAGCTTGATCGCGGCATCGGCCAGGTCACGAATGATCGACTCGACGTCGCGGCCCACATAGCCGACTTCGGTGAATTTGGTCGCTTCGACCTTGATGAACGGCGCGTTGGCCAGCTTGGCCAGGCGGCGGGCGATTTCGGTCTTGCCGACACCGGTCGGGCCGATCATCAGGATGTTCTTGGGGGTCACTTCAACGCGCAGCTCTTCCGGCAGCTGCATCCGGCGCCAGCGGTTACGCAGGGCGATGGCGACGGCGCGCTTGGCATCGTCCTGGCCGATGATATGGCGGTTGAGTTCGTGGACGATTTCGCGGGGAGTCATGGACATAGTAGTTGGCGGTCCTCAAGCAAGAATAAATACCGTGGCCCTGGGCCGGTACCGGATTTATTCCGCGAGATCCTGCTCCTCAATGGTGATGTTGTGGTTGGTGAATACGCAGATGTCGCCGGCGATGCCCAGGGCGGTTTCAACGATTTCCCGGGCCGACAGGTCGGTTTTCTTCAGCAGGGCGCTGGCTGCGGCCTGGGCGAAAGCCCCGCCGGAACCCATGGCGATCAGGCCGTCTTCGGGTTCGACCACGTCACCGTTGCCGGTGATGATCAGGGAAGCGTCTTTGTTGGCCACGGCGAGCATGGCCTCCAGGCGGCTCAGGGAGCGGTCGGTACGCCATTCCTTGGCCAGCTCGACAGCGGCGCGGACCAGATGGCCCTGGTGTTTTTCCAACTGGCCTTCAAAGCGCTCGAACAGGGTGAAGGCGTCAGCGGTGGCACCGGCGAAGCCGGCAATGACTTCACCGTGGTACAGGCGACGCACTTTTTTGGCGTTGCCTTTCATCACGGTATTGCCCAGAGAAACCTGGCCGTCGCCGCCCATGACGACTTTGCCGTGGCGGCGAACTGAAACGATGGTGGTCAAGGGAGAGTCTCCACGCTGCGGGGCGAAAATGCCCTGATGGAAACTCATATGGGGGTGGTGAGAGGTTTTTCAACCGTACGGTGGGGATAGAGACGAGCGGTGAGGCGGGTCTAATGTCACAGAGTGTGACTTGCCGGACAGCGCAGCCGCCCGTCGTAGCCGGGAGGGACGGCGGGGTTATCACTGACACTCTAGTGGCGGTCCTAATGGCCAACGCAAGCGGTTACAGGCGAATGCTGTGGCGAGGGTGTCGAGCCATACCCCCGCCACGGATGGCCTCAGCGGCTTTGGCGCTGTTGGAGCAGCAGGTTGCTGAAACCGGCGCCCGACAGTTGTTTCTGTGCCGTGGTCAGTTGTTCGCGGTTGCTGAACGGGCCGACCAGGACTCGGTACCAGGTTTCGTCCTTGACCGTGCCCGACTCTACGGCGACCGACTGCCCGAGCAGGATGATCTGTGCGCGCACCTTGTCGGCGTCGGCTTCCTTGCGGAACGAACCGGCCTGCAGGAAAAACTTGGTGACCGCAGCGGCTTTTGCCACGGGCGGTGGCGGCGGCGGGGTGATGCCGGCCAGCGCCGCCTGGGCGCGGGCGGTGTCGATCTTCGCCGCTTCGGCCGGGGTGACCGGGGTGACCGGGGTGGTCTGCGGTGTCGGCAGGGTTTTCTCCGGTACGGCCTCGGGCGGTACGATCACTTCCGACTCCGGCAGCAGGGTGTAGAAGTCGTATTTCGGCTTCACCGGTTGCTGCGGGCTTGGCGGGGTCTTGTTGGCCTCGGCGATCTTGCTGGCCTTTTGCTGCTCCAGCTTTTCCCGCTTGACGTTATCGCCCTTGCCCGGCTCCAGCTTCATCAGGAACACGATAAACGCGCCGACGGTCAGGCCGATGGCCAGCCACAGCCAGCCCGGGATCGGTTTCTTCGCTGGAGCTTGGTAACGGCTGGCGCCACGCTTGGGTGCAGGTTTTTTCTTGGCAGCCAACTTACATGCGCTCCAGAGTTTCCAGACCCAGCAGTTCCAGGCCTTGCTTGAGTGTGCGGCCGGTCAGTGCGGCGAGGCGCAAGCGGCTCTGCATCTGAGCCGGAGTGTCGGCGTTCAGGATCGGGCAGTTCTCGTAGAAGCTGGAGAACAGGCCGGCCACATCGTACAGGTAGGTGCACAGGATGTGCGGCGTGCCTTTTTCGCCAACGCTATTGAGTACTTCTGCGAACTGCGCCAGCTTTGCCGCCAGTTCCTGCTCGTGAGCGGCCTCGAGCACGATCTGCCCGTCGACCTGGCTGAAGTCCTTGCCCAGTTTGCGGAATACGCCAGCAACACGGGTGTAGGCGTACAGCAGGTAAGGCGCGGTGTTGCCTTCGAAGTTGAGCATCAGGTCGAAGTTGAAGCTGTAGTCGCTGGTGCGGTGCTTGGACAGGTCGGCGTACTTGACCGCGCCAATGCCCACCACGCGGGCGATGTTGCGCAATTCGTCCTCGGCCAGTTCTGGGTTCTTTTCCTTGACCAAGGTGTAGGCTCGTTCCCGGGCTTCGGTCAGCAGGTCGATCAGCTTCACGGTGCCGCCGTCGCGGGTCTTGAACGGACGGCCGTCGGCGCCGTTCATGGTGCCGAAGCCCATGTGCTCCATTTCCATCGGGTGGGTCACGAAGCCGGCCTTGCGGGCTACCGCGAACACCTGCTGGAAGTGCAGGGCCTGGCGCTGATCGACGAAATACAGCGCGCGGTCGGCCTTGAGCACGCCGCTGCGGTAGCGCACGGCGGCCAGGTCGGTGGTGGCGTAGAGGTAGCCGCCGTCGGCCTTGACGATGATCACCGGCAGCGGCTCGCCATCAGCATCCTTGAACTCGTCGAGGAACACGCACTGGGCGCCTTTGCTCTCGACCAGCATGCCCTGGGCCTTGAGGTCATTGACCACGTTGATCAGGTCGTCGTTGTAGGCGCTTTCGCCCATCACGTCGGCCATGGTCAGCTTGACGTTGAGCAGTTCGTAGATCTTCTGGCAGTGGGACAGCGAGATGTCCTTGAACTTGGTCCACAGCGCCAGGCAGTCCGGGTCGCCGGCTTGCAGCTTGACCACCAGCCCACGGGCGCGGTCGGCGAACTCCGGGGACTCGTCGAAACGCTGCTTGGCGGCGCGGTAGAAGTTCTCCAGGTCCGACAGCTCTTCGCTGGTGATCGGATTTTCCTGCAGGTAGGCCATCAGCATGCCGAACTGGGTGCCCCAGTCGCCGACGTGGTTCTGGCGGATCACGGTGTCGCCGAGGAACTCCAGGACCCGCGCCACGCCGTCGCCGATGATGGTCGAACGCAGGTGGCCAACGTGCATTTCCTTGGCCAGGTTCGGCGCCGAGAGGTCGACCACCGTGCGTTGTAGCGGGCCAGTCTTGCGCACGCCGACCTGCTCGTCGGCCAGGGCCACGTCCAGCCGGCTGGCCAGGGCCTGGGTGTTCTGGAAGAAGTTGATAAAGCCGGGGCCGGCAATTTCGGCCTTGGTCACGCTGTCATCGGCCGGCAGCGCGGCGATGATTTTTTCCGCCAGGTCCCGCGGTTTCATGCCGGCCGGCTTGGCCAGCATCATGGCGATATTGCTGGCGAAATCGCCGTGGGTCTTGTCGCGAGTGTTTTCTACCTGGATCGCCGGCGTCAGGCCTTCTGGCAACACACCGTCGTTGACGAGTTGGGTGATGGCTTGCTGGATGAGCTGGCGAATGGTGTCTTTCATGGTCTTCTCTTTCGACCGCAGGCGCGGCGGCGCTTGATGCGCAGGTGGAAAAACTGGGCATTATCCGTTGCTGGGGCGGGCTTGCCAACCTTCGCACGACCCGGACGGACGATTAACCGGTGCCGAGGGAGCAAGCCCCCGCGCCACAGGCTTTTCAATACAGATCGACGGGATCCACATCCAGCGACCAGCGCACCTGGCGCCCGCTGGGCATCTGCTCCAGCACCAGCAGCCAACTGCTCAGCAGGCGATGCAGGGGCGCGCGGGCGTTGGCCTGCAGCAGCAACTGCGCGCGATAACGCCCGGCGCGGCGCTCCATCGGCGCAGGCACCGGCCCCAGCAGCTCGATACCGCCCAGGTTGTGTTCGGCGAGCAGGCGCTCGGCTTCGCTGCAGGCTTCATCGAGAAACCCCTCGGCCTGCCCCGGCTTGTGAGCTTCGGCCCGCAGCAGCGCCAGGTGCGCGAAAGGCGGTAGCCCGGCGGCGCGGCGCTCGCTCAGGGCCTGTTCGGCAAAGGCGAAATAACCCTGTTCGGTCAATTGCACCAGCAATGGGTGGTCGGCGAGGTGGGTCTGGATGATCACCTTGCCCGGCTCCTCGGCGCGTCCCGCACGTCCGGCGACCTGGACGATCAACTGGGCCATGCGCTCGCTGGCGCGGAAGTCGCCGGAAAACAGCCCACCGTCGGCATCCAGAATCGACACCAGGGTCACCCGGGGGAAGTGATGGCCCTTTGCAAGCATCTGCGTGCCGACCAAGATGCACGGATGCCCCTTCTGGATGGTGGCAAATAGCTGGTTCATCGCGTCCTTGCGCGAGGTGCTGTCGCGATCGACTCGCAGCACGGGGAAATCGGGAAACAGAATCCCCAGGCGCTCCTCGGCGCGCTCGGTGCCAGCGCCCACCGGACGCAAATCGACCTTGCCGCATTGCGGGCAGTGCCGGGGAACCCGCTCGACATGCCCGCAATGGTGGCAGCGCAGCTCGCCCGAGCGCTGGTGCACGGTCATCCGCGCATCACAGCGGTTGCATTCGGACATCCAGCCGCAGTCGTGGCACAGCAGGGTCGGCGCAAAACCACGGCGATTGAGAAACACCAGCACCTGCTGGCCGGCAGCGAGGGTCTGGCCGATGGCCTGTTGCATCGGTCCGGAGATGCCGCTGTCCAGGGGGCGGCTTTTGACATCCAGGCGCAAAAAGCGCGGTTGCTTGGCGCCGCCCGCGCGCTCTGTCAGGCGCAGCAGGCCATAACGGCCGGTGTAGGCGTTATGCAGGCTTTCCAGGGACGGCGTGGCGGAGCCCAAGACGATCGGAATGTTTTCCTGGCGCGCACGCACCAGGGCCAGATCACGGGCGTGGTAGCGCAGGCCTTCCTGCTGTTTATAGGAGCCGTCGTGTTCTTCATCGATGATGATCAGCCCGGGATTCTTCATCGGCGTGAACAGCGCCGAGCGGGTGCCGATAATAATGTCGGCATCGCCGTCCCGCGCCGCGAGCCAGGCGTCCAGGCGTTCACGGTCATTGACTGCCGAGTGCAGCAGGGCGATGCGGGCATTGAAGCGTTGTTCGAAGCGCGCCAGGGTCTGGGGTCCGAGGTTGATCTCGGGGATCAGCACCAGGGCCTGCTTGCCGGCTTCCAGGGTTTCGCGGATCAGTTGCAGGTAGACCTCGGTCTTGCCACTGCCGGTAACGCCTGCGAGCAGAAACGCGTGGTAGCTGTCGAAACCTGCGCGAATGGCCTCGTAGGCGGCGCGCTGTTCGTGGTTGAGGGGCAGTTCCGGCTGCGCCAGCCAGTGCTCATGACGCGCTTCGGGGGCGTGCTTGCGGATTTCCACCTGGACCAGTTCCTTGGCCAGCAACAGGTCGAGGCTGTCCTTGCTCAGCATCAACTTGCTCAGCAACGGGTGGGCGACGCCGTGGGGGTGCTGGGCCAGCGTCGCCAGGGCTTCCCGCTGGCGTGGTGCGCGGGCGATACGCGGATCGTCCAGCTTGGCGCCGGGGCTGACCGACCAGAAGCGCTCCTGGCGCGCTTCTGCCAGCTCGCCCTGGCGCAGCAGCACCGGCAGCGCCCAGCTCAGGGTGTCGCCGAGGCTGTGCTGGTAGTACTGCGAAGTCCACAGGCACAGTTTGAACAGCGCAGGGGGCAGCGGCGGCGTGGCGTCGAGCAGAGCCAGGGCCGGTTTGAGCTTTTCGGCCGGAACTTCGCTGCTGTCGGCGATTTCCACCAGGATGCCGATCATTTCCCGGCGGCCAAAGGGCACCCGCAGGCGCATGCCCGGGTGCAGCTGGGCACGCAGGACACCGGCCGGGGCGCGGTAGTCGAACAGGCGGCGCAGGGGCGAAGGCAGGGCGAGGCGCAAGATGGCGTCGAGCACGCGGGGAAATCTCATGAACGGGCGGTAAAGAAGGCCCGGAGCCTAGCAGACGACCGGTGTAAGGGACAGCTTGCGTGATTGACGAGCTCTGGTAGAATCCGCGGCCTAATTACGTGCGGTATTCAACAATAGTGTTGGGTGGCGGCACGCTAGCCTGAGGAAGACATCATGAAAGCCGATATCCATCCAGTATACGAAGCCATTACCGCTACTTGCAGCTGCGGTAACGTCATCGAAACTCGCTCCACCCTGGCCAAGCCTCTGAGCCTGGACGTGTGCAACGAGTGCCACCCGTTCTACACCGGTAAGCAAAAAACTCTGGACGTTGGCGGCCGTGTCGACAAGTTCAAGTCGCGCTTCGGTGCTTTCGGCGCAACGAAAAAAGCCTAAGGCTGATCGTTCTGGAAAGCCAATACGGCCTTTCCTCGCTGATGAAAAAGGCGTCCCTAGTGGGCGCCTTTTTTGTGTCCGCGATTTGGCTGACAACCGCCCAGGCATTTTGCCCAGCCCCCAGCGGCCTGGCGCCGGCCGTGGTGCAGCGGGTGGTCGATGGCGACACCTTGCGTCTGAAAGACGGCCGCAGCGTGCGCCTGATCGGCCTCAATGCGCCGGAGTTGGCGCGCCGCGGTCGTCCTGCCGAGCCTTTCGCGACGGCGGCTCGCGTGCGTTTGCAGGCGTTGGTCAGGCAAGGCGGCGGACGAGTGGGCTTGCGCCTTGGGGTCGAGACCAGGGACCGGTACGGGCGGACTCTGGCCTACGTCTACGGTGCCGATGGCAGTAACTTGGCCGCCCGGTTGCTGGCCGAGGGCCTGGCCTATCAGATTGCGATTGCCCCCAACGTCGCCTTGGCGTCCTGCCAGCGGGCTGCGGAAAACAGCGCGCGCCAGGCTCGGCTAGGGCTGTGGCGCCAGGCATCTGTACTGAAAGCGCAACAGATCAGGGCGCCGGGCTTTGCGCTGTTCAAGGGGCGTGTGAGCAAGGTCCAACGCAATCGCGGTGGGGTTTGGATCGAGTTGCAGGGCTCGGTTGTATTGCACATTGCGCCCAAACGGCTGGCTAACTTCGATGCTTCGCTGCTGGATCGCCTCCAGGGGAGGGAAATCGAGGCGCGGGGCTGGGTCGTGGATCGTGTGCGCAAGGCGCCGGTCAAGCCGGGACAGGTTCGCTGGATGTTGCCGCTGACTGACCCGACGATGCTCGGATTGTTCTGATTAATAAAAATTGTAGACATTTTTTATTTGGATTGTGAACAGTTGTAGGCCTTGTGTTCCGTGGCTCTTGGGCCAAAGTCGTATGCCAGGGCCCTTGACAGGGGTGACTGGTCAGTCTTGTGGGGACTTTGCGAGACGAGTATCCTCGGCGATCCGTCTGTCCAACAGTAAAAGCGGAATGCCCACATGTCTGATTTGAAAACTGCCGCTCTCGAATATCATGCCCATCCTCGTCCAGGAAAGCTGAGTGTCGAGCTCACCAAGGCCACTGCTACCGCTCGCGACCTCGCGCTGGCCTACAGTCCCGGCGTAGCCGAGCCAGTACGCGAAATCGCCCGCGATCCTGAACTGGCCTACAAATACACCGGCAAGGGCAACCTGGTTGCAGTCATTTCCGATGGCACCGCGATTCTCGGCCTGGGTAACCTCGGTCCATTGGCTTCCAAACCAGTCATGGAAGGCAAGGGCGTGCTGTTCAAGCGCTTCGCTGGCATCGACGTGTTCGACATCGAAGTCGACTCCGAAAGCCCGCAAGCCTTCATCGACACCGTTAAGCGTATCTCCATCACCTTCGGCGGGATCAACCTGGAAGACATCAAGGCGCCTGAGTGCTTTGAGATCGAACGAGCTCTGATCGAGCAGTGCGACATTCCGGTATTCCACGATGACCAGCACGGCACCGCGATCGTGACCGCGGCCGGCATGATCAACGCCCTGGAAATCGCTGGCAAAACCCTGCCTGAAGCGAAAATCGTCTGCCTCGGCGCAGGCGCAGCGGCCATCTCCTGCATGAAGTTGCTGGTGAGCATGGGCGCCAATATCGAAAACATCTTCATGGTTGACCGTACCGGCGTGATCCACTCCGGCCGTGACGACCTGAACCAGTACAAAGCGGTGTTCGCCCACGCTACCGACAAGCGCAGCCTGGCTGACGCCCTGCAAGGCGCTGACGTGTTCGTCGGCCTGTCCGGCCCGAACCTGCTGAGCGCTGAAGGCCTGAAGGCGATGGCCGCCAACCCGATCGTGTTCGCCTGCTCGAACCCGGATCCGGAAATCGCTCCAGAGCTGGCGCACGCTACTCGTGACGACGTGATCATGGCCACCGGTCGTTCCGACTACCCGAACCAGGTCAACAACGTACTGGGCTTCCCGTTCATCTTCCGTGGTGCCCTGGACGTTCGCGCCAAGCGCATCAACGAAGAAATGAAAGTTGCCGCCGCCAACGCCCTGCGTGAGCTGGCCAAGCTGCCAGTGCCACAGGAAGTCTGCGACGCCTATGGCGGCATCAAGCTGGAGTTCGGCCGTGAGTACATCATCCCGAAACCAATGGACGCCCGCCTGATCACCGTGATCTCCGATGCCGTGGCCAAGGCCGCGATCGAGACCGGTGTCGCGACCCTGCCGTATCCGAAGAACTACCCGCTCAAAAGCGTGGATGACGTGTTTAACGGTTAATCGCAGCCCATAAAAAAGCCCGGCCTTTGAGCCGGGTTTTTTTATGGGAGTTTTGAGCCGCAAGCTCCAAGAAAGAAGGTGCACTGCTTCTCTCTTGCAGCTTGAAGCTAACAGCTTGCCGCTGCCCCTTAGAACAAATCGGCTGGCGCTGATTCGTCGGCGGGCAGCGGGCTGCCTGGCACGTTGCCGTTGCCCAGTTCGTTGACCGACGGTGGGCTGTCTTCGCTTTTGAACAGCTCGAAGTAGGCGTTTGGCGTGCCCGGGGTCGCGGCGCGGCCGCTGAGCGGGTCGACCCGCAGGCTGAGAATGCCTTCCGGTTCAGGCTGGGTGTGTGGCGGCCGGCCCTTGAGCGCGGCGCCCATGTAGTTCATCCAGATCGGCAGGGCCACGGTGCCGCCGAACTCACGGCGACCGAGGCTTTCCGGCTGGTCGAAGCCAGTCCACACGGTGGTCACGTAATCAGCGTTGTAACCGGAGAACCAGGCATCCTTGGACTCGTTGGTGGTGCCGGTCTTGCCTGCCAGGTCGGTGCGGCCCAAGGCCAGGGCGCGGCGCCCGGTGCCGAGCTTGATCACGTCCTCAAGCATGCTGTTGAGGATGTAGGTGGTACGTCCGTCGACAATCCGCTCGGCAACGGCCGGGGCCTGGACCACTGGCTGAGCCGGGTGTTCGCCGCCGACCTGGTCGACGGTGAAGGTCTGTTCGCTCGGCACCGCGATGCCGCTGCTGGCGCTGACGCTGTTGGGCACGCTGGGCGGGTTGGCGGTGAACAGGTTTTCGCCGTTGCGGCTTTCGATCTTGTCGATGATGTACGGCGAGATCTTGTAGCCGCCATTGGCAAAGGTGCTCCAGCCTGTGGCGATTTCCATCGGGGTCAGGGTCGCGGTGCCCAGGGCCAGGGACAGGTTGCGTGGCAGGTCCTGCTTGTTGAAGCCGAACTTGCTGATGTAGTCGATGGTGCGGTCGATCCCCATGCTTTGCAGGAGGCGGATCGATACCAGGTTGCGCGACTTGTACAGCGCCTCGCGCATACGGATCGGGCCGAGGAAGGTATTGGTGTCGTTTTTCGGGCGCCAGACCTTGTCCAGGTATTCATCGACGAACACGATTGGCGCGTCGTTCACCATGCTGGCGGCGGTGTAGCCGCTATCCAGGGCCGCGCTGTAGACGAACGGCTTGAAGCTTGAGCCGGGCTGGCGCTTGGCCTGCATGGCGCGGTTGTAATTGCTCTGCTCGAAGGCGAAGCCGCCAACCAAGGCGCGAATAGCCCCGTTCTGTGGGTCCAGGGACACCAGGGCGCCCTGGGCCACAGGAACCTGGCTGAACTTCAGTGAGTTGTCAGCCTGGCGTTGCACACGAATCAGGTCGCCGACCTGGGCCACGTCCGACGGCTGCTTGGGCGTCGGGCCCATGCTGTTGGTGTTGAGGAAGGGGCGGGCCCATTTCATGCTGTCCCAGCTCACATGCTCTTCACCGGTGCGCGTCAGGACCTGCACGCCAGTCTTGTCGACCTGGGTGACGATGGCCGGCTCAAGCCCGCTGATGGGGCGTTGCTTGGTCAGCTCCGAGGCCCAGGCTGCCTGGGTCTTGCCCGGCAGGCGCGATTCCGGCCCACGGTAGCCGTGGCGCTGGTCGTAGCTGATCAGGCCTTCATGGACGGCGGTGTTGGCCATTTCCTGGAGGTTGCTCGGCACCGTGGTGGTGACGCGGAAACCTTCGGTGTAGGCGTCGCTGCCGTAGCGCCCGACCATCTCGGCACGGGCCATTTCGGCGATGTACGGTGCATTAACTTCAGGCGTCGGTACGTGGTAGCTGGCGTTGAGCGGCTCGTTGATCGCGGTGGTGTAAGCCGCCTCGTCGATTTTTCCGAGCTTGTACATACGGCCCAGGATCCAGTCGCGCCGTTCCTTGCTGCGCGCCGGGTTGGCCAGCGGGTTGAAGCGCGACGGCGCCTTGGGCAGGCCGGCAATCATCGCCATCTGCGCCAGGCTCACGTCACGAATCGACTTACCGTAATACACCTGCGCTGCCGCCTCGATCCCGTAAGCACGGTTGCCCAGGTAGATCTTGTTGACGTACAGCTCGAGGATCTCGTCCTTGGTCAACTGGCGTTCGATCTGCAGGGCCAGGAGGATTTCCGTGGTCTTGCGCGAGAAGCTGCGTTCGCTGGTCAGGAAGAAGTTTTTTGCGACCTGCATGGTGATGGTGCTGCCGCCGGACTGGATGTGGCCACTCTTGACCAATTGGGTCGCGGCACGCATCAGGCTGCTGGGGTCAACGCCGTAATGGTTAGCAAAGTTGTCGTCTTCAGCACTTAGTAACGCATTGATGAAGTTGGGGGGAATGTCGGCGAAACGTATCGGTGTACGGCGCATTTCGCCAAATTCTGCGATCAACTTGCCGTCGCTGCTATAGACCCGGAGGGGAATCTGCAACTGGATACTTCTGAGCGCCTCTACGGACGGTAACCCAGGACTAAGATAGAGAAACGCGCCGGACAGAGCCAAAAGCAGCCCGCAGAACACAGCGACGATGGACCACCCGAAAAACTTCAGCAGACGAATCAAGGCTTTTGGATTTCCAGAGAAAGGAATGAATTAGGCGTCAGGGCATTCACAGCAAGTATTCACGGTAAATGGGATCGACCCACGCGGCAGGCAAAGCGGAAAAAAACGCTGGGCATTATAAGCATTTTCCGCCAAGGGCGTCATTTGCCGGTCTGTCAAGGCGCGGTGATTGAACGCAATGGGCATTAGGGAGTCCGTAAGTCACGGAAAGTCATAGGGAATGGGTAGTGCTAGGACTCTTCAGCAAAAAGGCGAGTTCCCTCCTGGGGATCGATATCAGTTCCACCTCGGTCAAGCTGGTCCAATTGAGCCGCGTCGGCGCTCGCCACCGGGTCGAGGCCTACGCCGTGGAGCCGCTGCCTCACAGCGCGGTGGTCGAGAAGCGGATCGTCGAGCTTGAGGTGGTCGGGCAGGCCCTTTCCCGGGTAGTGCTCAAGGCCGGTTCGCTCGGCAAGGGCGCGGCGGTGGCGATGGCCGGTTCGGCGGTCATCAGCAAACTTATCCAGATGCCCGCCGGACTTTCCGACGAAGCGTTGGAAAACCAGCTCAAGGTCGAGGCCGGCCAATACATTCCCTATCCCCTGGACGAGGTCGCCCTCGACTTTGAGGTCCAGGGGGTTTCTGTGCACCAGCCGGATCAGGTGGATGTGCTGCTGGTGGCCTGCCGCAAGGAGCACGTCGAGGCGCGGGAAGCCGTCCTGGCACTGGCGGGGTTGGCGGCGCGGGTGGTTGATATCGAGGTCGCGGCACTTGAGCGCGTCCTGGCATTGCAGGCTGTGGCGCAGGGGCGGACTTCGGCGCTGGTCGATATCGGCGCCAGCATGACCACCCTCAGCGTGCTGCACGACGGCCGGGTCATCTATAGCCGCGAACAGTTGTTTGGCGGGCGCCAGTTGAACGAAGCCATCCAGCGGCGCTATGGCCTGTCGGCTGATGAGGCCGAGCGGGCGAAGCACGGCGGGCGATTGCCGGACGATTACCCCGATCAGGTCCTGCAACCGTTTTGCCAGGAGCTGGTGCAGCAGGTCGCGCGTTCCCTGCAGTTTTTCGCCGAGTCGCCCCAGGCCCGGGCGCTGAATGAACTGCTACTGGCAGGCGGCAGTGCCGGGTTGCCGGGTTTGGGGGAGGTGCTGAGCCACCAACTGGGTGTTGCGGTTCGTGTAGCTGACCCCTTCGCCGGCATGGTCATCGGCGACAAGGTCGATGCGTTGGCCCTGCAGCGTGACGGGCCGATGTTGATGATCGCCTGTGGCCTGGCGTTGCGAGGGTTCGACTGATGGCGCGGATCAACCTGCTGCCCTGGCGTGAAGAATTGCGCGAGGCGCGGCGCAAGCGTTTTTTCCTGACCATCGGCGCAGTGCTGGTGGGCGGCGTGGGGTTGGTGCTGGTGGCCGAGCGCACCATCGATGCTTCGATCGAGCGCCAACTGGCCCGTAACAACCACCTGAGCCAGCAGGCCGCCCATCTCGATCAGCGGATCGTGCAGATCAACGCACTCAAGGCCCATCGCCAGCAACTGATGGAGCGGATGAAGATCATCGAGGACCTGCAGGGTAATCGCTCGATCAGCGCGCGGGTCTTCGACCAGTTGGTGCGGACCCTGCCTGACGGCGTGTATTTCACCGATGTTTCCCAGGTCGGCACCACGCTGGCGATTTCCGGGTCTGCCGAGTCCAATGATCGGATCTCCGAACTGATGCGTCATCTGGATCGCTCCGAGTGGTTTGACGCGCCAGTGCTTGATGAGGTCAAGGGAACTGCGGCCGAAGGTGCGGGCCAGGGCAGTCGCTTCCAACTCAGCGTGCGTCAGACCCGCCATGCCGCGCCGGAGGACCTGCAATGAGCGCCAGTCACTGGTTTACCGCGTTGCGCAGGACGCAATGGAGCGAGCTGGGTATGCACAACATTGGTTCCTGGCCGGTCATGGTCAAGGCGGCGGTGGCAAGCCTGGTGATGCTGGTGGTGCTGGCCACGGGCTACAACCTTTATCTTCGCGATTCGCTGGAGCAACTGGAGCGCAAGCGCGGGGAGGAGATCCAGCTCAAGCAGCAGTTCGCCAGCAAGGCCCGCCAGGCCGCGAACCTTGAGCGTTATGGCGAACAGTTACATGTCATGCAGAACGCCTTCGGGGTTTTGCTGCGCCAATTACCCAGCGATACCGAGGTGCCCGGCTTGCTCGAAGACATCAGTCGGACCGGGCTGGGCAGTGGCCTGGAGTTCGAGGAGATCAAGCTGTTGCCGGAGGTGACGCGACCGTTTTACATCGAGCTGCCGATCCAGATCACCGTGACCGGTGCCTACCATGACCTGGCCACCTTCGTCAGCGGTGTCTCCGGACTGCCGCGCATCGTGACCCTGCATGATTTCGAGATCAAACCGCTGGTGGCGGGCGACGGCTCGCGGCTGCGCATGAGTATCCAGGCTCGGACCTATCGCTATAACGGCCAGGAGTCGCAGCGATGAGCGTGCGGCAGTGGGTCCTCATGTTGGTGCTGGGCAGCAGTTTGAGCGGCTGCGGTGACAGCGATGACTTCAGTGATCTGGACGCCTACATGAACCAGATGCGCCTGCAGCCGCCGGCGCAGATTGAACCAACGCCGGCAATCCGGTCTTACCCTCCATTCACCTACAACGCAGTGTCGTTGCGCAGCCCGTTCCAGCCGCCACTCAGGGTCGATCCGGCGGGACGCCTTCGGGGTTCGAGCAACGTGGCGCCGGACCCGGCTCGGGTGAAGCAGTTTCTTGAAGGGTTCGGCATTGAACAGTTTGAGATGGTCGGGACCCTTTCCAACGCTTCCGAATCCTTTGCATTGCTGCGTGGTGCGGGCGGTGTGTACCGGCTGAAAGTCGGTGACTACCTGGGACGCAACGATGGCAGGGTCATCGCTATCAGCGATTCACAGGTCGAGGTGGTCGAGATTGTTCCCGATGGAGCGGGAGCTTGGCTGGAGCGACCACGGACGATTCCCTTGAAAGAGCACTCTTAGTGGAACTCGAATAATGAACAGGATTCTTTCAGCCTTCGGCACCGCGCTATGGATAGCGCTGCTGTCGCCCACGGCCTTTGCCGCCAGCCCCAAGACCCAGGATGCCTCGGTCCAGGGTCGAGCCATCAACAGCCTGGATTTCCAGCGTGGCGATCACGGCGAGGGCAATGTGCAGATCCAGTTGTCCGACCCGGGTATCAGTGCGGACGTCCAGCGACAGGATGGCAAGATCGTCCTCAGGTTCAGTCGGGTCCAATTGCCCGAGCGCCAGCGGGTGCGGCTCGACGTCAAGGATTTCGCCACCCCGGTGCAATTCGTCAACGCCACGGCCAAAGCCGATCAGGTGACCATCAGCATCGACGCCGGCGGCGAATTTGATTTTTCGACCTATCAGACTGACCGCCTGCTGACGGTCAGCGTTCGTCCCCTGAATGATAAAGATCGGCAAAAGCGTGCCGCGACGCCAGCCTACAGTGGTGAAAAGCTGTCGCTGAATTTCCAGAACATCGAGGTGCGTTCAGTGTTGCAACTGATCGCCGATTTCACCGGGCTCAACCTGGTGGCCAGTGACACGGTGCAGGGCGGCATAACCTTGCGCTTGCAGAATGTGCCCTGGGACCAGGCGCTGGACCTGGTGCTCAAGACTAAGGGGCTGGACCAGCGCAAGATCGGCAACGTGCTGCTGGTGGCGCCGGCGGATGAAATTGCCTCCCGCGAACGCCAGGAGCTGGAGTCGCAGAAGCAGCTGGATGACCTGGCGCCGCTACGTCGGGAGTTGCTGCAGGTCAACTACGCCAAGGCGGCGGATATTGCCAAGCTGTTCCAGTCGGTCACCAGCGTCGAAGAAAAGGCCGAAGAGCGCGGCTCGATCACGGTCGATGACCGGACCAACAACATCATTGCCTACCAGACCCAGGAACGCCTCGACGAGCTGCGGCGGATCGTGGCGCAGCTGGATATTCCAGTGCGCCAGGTGATGATCGAGGCGCGCATCGTCGAAGCCAACGTCGACTATGACAAAAGCCTGGGGGTGCGCTGGGGCGGTTCGGTGCAGAACCAGGGCAACTGGAATGCCTCCGGGGTACAGAACGGTGCCAATGGTTCATCGACCATCGGCACACCGGGCAGCACCAGCAGTAACGCGCCCTTCGTCGATCTGGGGGCGGTGGCCAACACCTCGGGGATCGGCATCGCTTACATCACCGATAACGTGTTGCTCGATCTGGAGCTGACCGCCATGGAAAAGACCGGCAACGGGGAAATTGTCTCGCAACCCAAGGTGGTCACCTCCGACAAGGAAACCGCCAAGATCCTCAAGGGCACAGAGATTCCCTACCAGGAGGCCAGCTCCAGCGGCGCCACGTCGGTGGCGTTCAAGGAGGCTTCGTTATCGTTGGAAGTGACGCCGCAGATCACCCCGGACAACCGCATCATCATGGAGGTCAAGGTCACCAAGGATGAGCCGGACTACCTCAACAAGGTCCAGGAGGTGCCGCCCATCAGGAAAAACGAGGTCAACGCCAAGGTTCTGGTCAACGACGGGGTGACGATCGTCATCGGTGGGGTTTTTTCAAATACGCAAAGCAAGGTTGTAGATAAAGTGCCATTTCTTGGCGATGTGCCGTATCTTGGCCGCCTTTTCCGGCGTGACGTGGTGTCGGAGAAAAAATCCGAGCTACTGGTATTTCTCACTCCGCGTATCATGAATAACCAGGCGATTGCTGTGAGTCGTTGATTCTGTGCGAAATTTGATTCTTGTTGGGCCGATGGGGGCTGGAAAAAGCACCATCGGTCGCTTGCTGGCCAAAGAGCTGCGCCTGCCATTCAAAGATTCCGATAAGGAAATTGAACTGCGCACGGGCGCCAATATCCCGTGGATCTTCGATAAGGAAGGCGAGCCCGGCTTTCGTGATCGCGAGCAGGCGATGATTGCCGAGCTGTGCGGATCCGACGGCGTGGTGCTTGCCACCGGCGGCGGCGCGGTCATGCGGGAAGCCAATCGTCGAGCCCTGCACGAAGGCGGGCGCGTGGTCTATCTGCATGCTTCGGTGGAGCAGCAGGTGGGGCGTACCGCGCGGGACCGCAATCGTCCGCTGCTGCGCACTGCCGACCCAGCGAAAACCCTTCGCGACCTGCTGACGATCCGCGATCCGCTTTATCGGGAAATCGCCGATCTGGTGGTGGAAACCGATGAGCGGCCGCCGCGAATGGTGGTTCTGGACATACTGGAGCGCTTGCAGCAGCTTCCTCCCCGTTAATGCGCCGAGCGAAATGCGCTATCCTCGGCGTCGCGCTTTGACCGCCTGAGGTCGTGGCGTAGAGCCATCAGAGAGCGTCAGAACACCAGGCAATGCCAGCCGTTGATACCGGGCTCGGCGCCTGCTTTCATCTTCACTGTGGGGACACATGCAGACACTTAAGGTCGACCTGGGCGAGCGCAGCTACCCGATTCATATTGGCGAAGGTTTGTTGGATCAACCCGAGCTGCTGGTACCGCATATCGCCGGGCGGCAAGTGGCGATCATTTCCAATGAAACTGTCGCGCCGCTGTACCTTGAGCGTCTGACCCGCAGCCTGGCGCAGTTTTCCGTGATCTCGGTGATTCTGCCGGATGGCGAAGCCTTCAAGAACTGGGAAACCCTGCAGCTGATTTTCGACGGCCTGCTGACCGCACGACATGATCGGCGTACCACGGTCATCGCCCTGGGGGGCGGGGTTATCGGCGATATGGCCGGTTTCGCGGCAGCTTGCTATCAGCGCGGTGTCGACTTCATCCAGATTCCCACCACCCTGCTGTCGCAAGTGGATTCCTCGGTCGGCGGCAAGACCGGAATCAACCATCCCCTGGGCAAGAACATGGTTGGTGCGTTCTATCAGCCCAATGTCGTGCTGATCGATACCACCAGTCTCAATACCCTGCCGCCGCGCGAGCTTTCGGCGGGCCTGGCGGAAGTGATCAAGTACGGACTGATCTGCGATGAGCCGTTTCTCACCTGGCTTGAAGAAAACGTCGATCGACTGCGGGCCCTGGACCAGCAGGCACTGACCTACGCCATCGAACGTTCCTGCGCGGCCAAGGCGGCCGTGGTGGGCGCCGACGAGCGTGAGTCCGGCGTACGCGCCACGTTGAACCTGGGGCACACCTTTGGCCATGCCATCGAAACCCACATGGGTTATGGCGTATGGCTACATGGCGAGGCGGTGGCTGCGGGCACCGTCATGGCCCTGGAAATGTCCGCGCGCCTGGGCTGGATTTCCGCCCAGGAGCGTGACCGCGGTATTCGCCTGTTCCAGCGTGCAGGCTTGCCGGTCGTCCCTCCTGAAGAGATGACCGAAGCGGATTTTCTCGAACATATGGCAATTGACAAGAAAGTGATCGACGGTCGTTTGCGTCTGGTGCTGTTGCGCCGCATGGGCGAAGCCGTAGTGACCGACGATTATCCGAAAGAGGTTTTACAGGCCACGCTGGGAGCGGATTACCGCGTTCTGGCTCAGCTTAAAGGTTAATAAGATCCCCATGACTAGTTTGCACGCCGACGAGGCTTTCCTCGGCCATTACCAGTTAAGCCACGACCCTTTTGCACCGCGGGTTCCTGGTTTCAAATTTTTCCCGGCCCAACGCAAGCCGGTGCTGGGACAGTTGCATCACCTGGCGCGCTATAGCCAGCTGTTGCTGGTGGTCACAGGTCCCCAAGGCAGCGGCAAGACCCTGTTGCGCCAGGCCCTGGTGGCCAGTACCAACAAACAGTCGGTGCAGAGCGTGGTGGTGTCCGCCCGTGGCGCCGGCGATGCGGCCGGCGTGTTGCGCCAGGTGGCGCAGGCGTTGAATGTGGCTCAGGCCGAGGTTGGGCCGATCCTGTCCCAGGTGGTGCAACTGGCACTGACTGGTCAGGAAGTCTACCTGCTGGTGGATGACGCCGAGCAACTCGACGAATCAGCCCTGGAAGCCTTGCTGGCCCTGGCCGCTGGTGCGCCGGAAGGGCGGCCGCATGTGTTCCTGTTTGGCGAGTCGTCGCTGATTGCCGTCCTGGAGCAGCTGAGTACCGAGGAAGAGCGCTTCCACGTCATCGAATTGCAGCCCTACAGCGAAGAAGAAACTCGCGAATACCTGGCTCAGCGTCTTGAGGGGGCAGGCCAGGGGATCGAACTTTTCTCTGCGGATCAGATCACTGATATTCACGAAAGCTCCGATGGCTGGCCTGGCAACATCAACCAGGTCGCTCGCGATGCAATGATCGAAGCCATGATTGCCAGCCGCTCAGCGGTCAAGCGTCCAAGTATGGGGTTCAACATGCCGAAGAAACACGTATTGGCGATATCCGCAGTAGTGGTTGTCGCGGTGGCCGCAGCCTGGTTGATGCCGGGTCGCAGCAAGGCGCCGGCGACCGGCGCACCTGCCACTGAACAAGCGCAACTGCCCCTCGGGCAGACGCCGACACCCAACAGTGGTACAAGCCCGGCGGTCGAATTCGCCGGCTCTTCGCAGCCCATGCCGCTGCCGCTGGTAGGCCAGTCGCAACCGGTCATGCGCGGCCCTCTGGCCGAGGCGGCAGGTGGCATCAGCGAAGGCGACGATGGGGTGCCGGTCGAAGGCTCCAGCGCCACGCCACCGACCGTGACCACCACCGCGCCGCCTAGCGGCATGGCAGCGGGCCCGGCGCCGACTCCGGCCGCGCGTCCTACCCCGGCACCGACCCAGGTTGCCACCGCCAAGCCTGTGCCTGCTGCCAAGCCCGCTGAGAAGCCGGTCGCCGCAGCCAAGCCGGCTGCGCCTGCCAAACCTGCCGAGAAACCGGTGGTGGTGGCCAAGGCCGCCGGTGGTAGCTGGTACGCTGGCCAGGCGCCGGGTAACTATGTGGTGCAGATCCTCGGCACCAGCTCGGAAACCGCAGCCCAGAGCTTCGTCAAGGAGCAAGGTGGCGAGTACCGTTACTTCAAGAAAGTCCTCAACGGCAAGCCGCTTTACGTGATCACTTACGGCAACTTCTCCAGCCGTGATGCCGCTGTAAACGCCATCAAAGCCTTGCCAGCGAAGGTTCAGGCTGGTAAACCTTGGCCTCGCACTGTCGCCAGCGTCCAACAAGAACTGGCAACAACTCGCTGAAGATTCGGCGGCCTTACCCAGGCCGCCTCTCCCGGCACCTCAAAAAAAATCACACGGGCATGCTGCCTTCCAGGCCGCGTGCCTTGTGGTGTCTGCGTTACAGTGGCTTTTGAGTCGTAGCGGTCAAGATGAAAAATGTTTTGACTAGCACAGCGTATCGCTTTAAACCTTTCATAAATGCGACATAGATTTGCGACATTTCGTCGCCAAATTTGTGAGCGTCTGTGTCGGTGTGTACAATGACCTCCCTTTTGCCCCTGCAAAGCTGGCGTACGTTCGGCGCGGACGGTAACGGGTTGAATTGAAAAGAAATTTGCCTCGAACAAGAGGCAGCCTGGTGAGAAAGTGTCTATGAAAGCAGGTCTGTACCAACCAGATGAATTCAAGGATAACTGTGGTTTCGGCCTGATAGCCCATATGCAGGGCGAACCCAGTCATACCCTGTTGCAAACGGCCATTGAGGCCCTGACCTGCATGACCCACCGCGGTGGGATCAACGCAGACGGCAAGACCGGCGACGGTTGCGGTCTGCTGATGCAAAAGCCCGATCTGTTCCTACGTGCAATCGCCAAGGAACACTTCGGCAATGACCTGCCTAAGCAGTACGCCGTGGGCATGGTGTTTTTCAACCAGGACCCGGTAAAAGCCCAAGCGGCTCGCGAGAACATGAACCGCGAGATCCTGGCTGCCGGCTTGCAATTGATCGGCTGGCGCAAAGTACCGATCGATACCAGCGTCCTCGGCCGCCTGGCCCTGGAGCGCCTGCCGCAGATCGAACAAGTGTTCATCGGTGGCGAATCCTTGAGCGATCAGGATTTCGCGATCAAGCTGTTCAGCTCCCGTCGTCGCTCCTCGGTGGCCAATGCCGCCGACACCGACCACTACATCTGCAGCTTTTCCCACAAGACCATCATCTATAAAGGCCTGATGATGCCGGCCGATCTGGCCGCCTTCTATCCAGACCTGGGTGATCCGCGCCTGCAAACCGCGATCTGCGTGTTCCACCAGCGCTTCTCCACCAACACCCTGCCGAAATGGCCGCTGGCTCAGCCATTCCGCTTCCTCGCCCACAACGGCGAGATCAACACCATTACCGGTAACCGCAACTGGGCTCAGGCCCGTCGCACCAAGTTTGCCAACGAACTGATTCCGGATCTGGAAGAGCTGGGCCCGCTGGTCAACCGCGTGGGTTCGGACTCCTCGAGCATGGACAACATGCTGGAGCTCATGGTTACCGGCGGCATCGACCTATTCCGT
>Ga0302175_10000126_pt1 | contig 30369 bp, 29 predicted proteins | sample I_Fen_N3_3_FD_198791 | JGI IMG/M metagenome (GOLD analysis project Ga0302175, IMG submission 198791) | Peat permafrost microbial communities from Stordalen Mire near Abisko, Sweden - I_Fen_N3_3 | ecosystem: Environmental > Terrestrial > Soil > Wetlands > Permafrost | place: Sweden: Abisko... | reverse complement strand
TAAGCCTCGCTCCTACAAGGGCGATGCAATACCAGTAGGAGCGAGGCTTGCCCGCGAAGAGGCCCGAAACTTCACCCTGTCACTAAAGCCAGACCCCAAAAAAACGCCAACCCTAGGGTTGGCGTTTTTTACTTGCAGCTTGCAGCTTGAAACCTAGCGCTGCTTCATTCCGGCTTGCGGCGACCAAAGCCCGGACGCTGGCCCGAACCGGCTGGCGCACCACGGCGTTTGCCCGATGGCGCGTCCTTGTTGACCAGAACGATGCCCGGGCGTTTCTTCGCCGGTGCCTTGGCCGGGCGCTTGGTGTCGGCCGGGCGATCCGCCACTGGCGTACCGCGACTCGCATCACCACGAGCCTCACCACGAGGAGCACCGCGATCGCTACGACCACCGCTTGGCGCACCACGGCCTTCGCCGCGCTCGGTGCGACCGTTGGCCGGACGTGGCGTGCGTGGACCGCGCTCGCCATCAGCGCGCGGCGCTACAGGTTTGCGGGCAGGACGTTCGCCTTCGATATGCGGTTCACGGGTATCACGCGGCGTAGCAGCGGTCTGGTTACCGATGGCTGGACGCAACGAACGCACGCGCTCGGTCTTGCCCATCGGACGCGACGATTTACGCTGCATGCGATCGAGCTTGTCTTTGCTCTTGGCGTTCATCTGCGGCATGGCCACAGGCGTCAGGCCCACTTCAGCACTCAGAATGTCGACTTCGTACTGGCTCATTTCGCGCCAGCGACCCATCGGCAGGTCGGAGTTGAGGAACACCGGACCGAAACGCACGCGCTTCAGACGGCTGACCACCAGGCCCTGGGATTCCCACAGACGACGAACTTCGCGGTTGCGACCTTCCATCACCACGCAGTGGTACCAGTGGTTGAAACCTTCGCCACCTGGGGCTTGCTTGATGTCGGTGAACTTGGCCGGGCCGTCTTCGAGGACGACGCCTGCTTTCAAGCGCTCGATCATCTCGTCATCAACTTCGCCACGCACACGTACCGCGTATTCACGGTCCATTTCGTAGGAAGGGTGCATCAAGCGGTTGGCCAGTTCACCGTCGGTGGTGAACATCAGCAGACCGGTGGTGTTGATGTCCAGACGACCGATGTTGATCCAGCGACCTTCTTTTGGTTTCGGCATCTTGTCGAAAACGGTCGGACGACCTTCCGGATCAAGGCGGGTGCAGATTTCGCCGTCGGGCTTGTTGTACATGATCACGCGGCGTACCGACTCGGCGGCTTCTTCGCGCTTGATCACGCGGCCATCAATGGTGATGGCGTCGTGCATGTCGACGCGTTGACCGAGGGTCGCGTCTTTGCCATTGACCTTGATGCGGCCGTGGCTGATCCAGGCTTCTACGTCACGGCGCGAGCCGACGCCGATACGGGCGAGGACTTTCTGCAGTTTTTCGCCTGCTGGGCCGATTTCCTGGTCGTCTTTCTGGTCGTTGATACTCATCTGGGCACCTCCCGGTGTGGTCTGTTCAGGCAGCTCTGAAGCGAGGGGCCTGAAGCGTTGAAAGCAGGGTCTCGGGCGAAGGGATCGCCGGAGGGTCGCGAATCATACGCTCATGAAGGCGTTCGCGCATCAGAGACTAGCTGATGAATGCCGACTTACTTGGTTTTCCGCCGACCGGTGGCACCGAGTTTGATCAAACGCAGGGCCGCTTCGGCGAGCACTGTGCGTTTGTCGGACTTGTCGAGTTTCTTCCAGGCCTTGATCTCGCGCTTGCTGCGGCCACAGCCGAGGCAAATGTCGTCGGTGAACTTGCAGACGCTGATGCAGGGGTCTTTGGTTGAGCTCATTGTTGCCTCCGGGATCAAAAGATCGCAGCCTTCGGCAGCTCCTACATGGGAAAGGAGTGCGCCCGTAGGAGCTGCCGAAGGCTGCGATCTTTTAACGGCCCCTCAGTCGTCGAATTCCCGGCGTTCGGCTTCGATCGCTTCAGCCAGGGCACGGGCTTCAGCTTCTTCGTCGCTGAGTTCGGGCTCGGGTTTGTGTTGCTCCAGGGCGGCGACGGCGGCCAGGAGTTTTTCACGGGCTTCAGCCACACCGAGCACATCGTCTTCCGGCTCTTCTTCGATTGTGGCTTCGGGCTCGACGTGAAGTTCAACTTCGATTTCCGGCTCAGGCGCTGGCAGATCAAGACCTTCCTGGGTTTCAGTCACCGCTCCATCGCGCAACAAATCGTCGAAGTCGGTCTTGAGCCCCTGTTCCATGTCATCCAGTTCCAGCAACAGCGTATGGAAACTGGTTTCTTCCTTGGGTTCTTCCGGTTCTGCGCTGGCGTCGGCCAATTCCTGCAACCCGGCCGGGACTGGCGCGTCGTCGAAGTCCAGCACCGGGTCCGGCTCCATCTCGCGAAGCTCGGCCAACGGCGGCAGGTCGTCGAGATTTTTCAGGTTGAAGTGATCGAGAAACACCTTGGTGGTGGCGAACATCGCCGGTTTGCCCGGCACATCGCGGTAACCGACGATGCGAATCCACTCGCGCTCAAGCAAGGTCTTGACGATGTGGCTGTTGACCGCCACGCCGCGCACGTCTTCGATTTCGCCCCGGGTGATCGGCTGGCGATAGGCAATCAACGCCATGGTTTCGAGCATGGCACGGGAGTAGCGTTGCGGGCGTTCTTCCCACAAACGACCGACCCACGGCGAAAACTTCTCGCGGATCTGCAAGCGATAGCCGGACGCGACTTCCTTCAGTTCGAAGGCCCGGCCATCGCAGGACTTGGCCAGAATCGTCAGGGCTTTCTTGAAGACCGGCGGCTCCGGCCGTTCGCCTTCTTCGAAGAGTTCGAACAGGCGTTCAAGGGATTGCGGTTTTCCCGAGGCCAACAGAAAAGCTTCAAGCAGCGGCGCCAGATCGCGGGGTTCAGTCAGGTTCATGATTCAACTCGTTATTCGGCTCGGGCCCGCACATGGATCGGCGCGAACGGCTCATTCTGCACCAGCTCGACCAAGGATTCCTTGACCAGCTCAAGGATCGCCATAAAGGTCACGACCACGCCCAGCCGCCCTTCTTCGGCGGTGAACAGCTCGACAAACGGCACGAAACCGCCGCCCTTGAGCCGTTCCAGCACGTCGCTCATGCGTTCGCGGGTGGACAGCGCCTCGCGGCTGACCTGGTGGCTTTCAAACATGTCGCCCCGGCGCATCACCTCCGCCATGGACATCAGCAACTCTTCCAGGCTCACGTCCGGCACCAGTTTGCGCGCCCTGGCTTCGGGGGCGTCGAGCTTGGGCACTACCACGTCGCGACCGACCCGGCTCAAACCGTCGATGCCTTCGGCGGCAGCCTTGAAGCGTTCGTATTCCTGCAAGCGGCGGATCAGTTCGGCGCGGGGATCGTCTTCCTCGGCCTCGATAGTTTCCGCACGCGGCAGCAGCATCCGCGACTTGATCTCGGCCAGCATCGCGGCCATTACCAGGTACTCGGCGGCCAGTTCCAGGCGCACCGACTGCATCAACTCGACATAGCCCATGTATTGACGGGTGATTTCCGCCACCGGGATGTCGAGGATGTTGATGTTCTGTTTGCGGATCAGGTACAGCAACAGGTCGAGCGGGCCTTCGAATGCCTCGAGGAAAACTTCCAGGGCATCCGGCGGGATGTACAGGTCCAGCGGCATTTCCATGACCGCCTGGCCATAGACCATGGCGAAGGGCAGCTCTTGCTGGGCGCCGGCCTGACTGTCGACGGGTTCAACTGCGGACATCTACGCCTCGGCCATGAACGGCGTGGGGTCGCCGCAACCGACGCGGATCACTTCGGGTTCGCCGTCGGCCAGGTTGATCACCGTGGACGCCTTGATCCCGCCGAAGCCGCCGTCGATGATCAGGTCGACCTGATGCTCGAGCAACTGACGCATTTCGTAGGGGTCGCTCAACGGATCGGTGTCGCCGGGCATGATCAGCGTCACGCTCATCAGCGGCTCACCCAGTTCTTCCAGCAGCGCCAAGGCAATCGGATGGCTCGGCACCCGCAGGCCGATGGTGCGCTTCTTGGCATGCAGCAACAGGCGCGGCACTTCCCGGGTGGCGTTGAGGATAAACGTATAAGGCCCAGGTAAATGGGCCTTGAGGATACGGAAGGTGCCGGTGTCGATCTTGGCGAAAATGCCCAGTTGCGACAGGTCGCTGCAAATCAGCGCGAAGTTGTGTTTGTCATCGAGCTGACGCAAGCGACGCACGCGGTCCACGGCGTTTTTGTCGCCGATCTGGCAACCAATGGCGTAGGACGAGTCTGTGGGATAAACCACCACCCCGCCGTTGCGGATGATCTCGACGGCCTGTTTGATCAGGCGCGCTTGCGGGTTTTCCGGATGAATCTGGAAAAATTGACTCACATTCTCTACCTGTTCAGACGGCGGCAATAATTGGGTCATGTTTGAATCGACACCAAAGTGGTGGCAGATCCTCCGGAACCGGGCGGTATTCACCGATTTCCGACCAGCCTCCAGGGCCATGAAAATCACTGCCGGCGCTGACCAGCAGACCGAACTCGCGAGCAAGAATGGCCAGGCTGCCGACCTGTTCGGCGGGCTGATGACCATTGACCACTTCAATAGCGTGGCCCCCTGCTTGAATATAGTCAGAAATCAGGCGACGGCGCTTGCTGCGGGTGAAATCGTAATGCCACGGATGCGCCAGGCTGACCCAGGCACCGGCGGCGCGCAGGGTCGCGACGGTGTCTTCCAGGGTTGGCCAGTGTTGCTTGACGTCCCCCAGTTTGCCGGCGCCCAGCCATTTGCGGAACGCCTCGGCGCGATCCTTGACGAAACCTTCGCGCACCATCCAGTCGGCAAAGTGCGGACGGGCCGGCGCGTTGCCGCTGTCGCCCAACGCCTGCTGCATCTCCCGGGCCCCTTCCATCGCTCCGGGCATGCCCTTGAGCGCCAATTTGCGGCTTATTTCTTCGGACCGTAGCCAGCGGCCATCGTGCAATTTGGCAATCGCCTCGACCAACGGTAGGGCATTCACGTCGAAACCGTAGCCCAGCACGTGAATGGTTGCGCCGCCCCACGTGCAGGACAACTCGACACCGTTGACCAGTTGCATCCCCAGCGCCGTCGCGGCGCTGCGGGCCTCATCGAGGCCCTCTAGGGTGTCGTGATCGGTCAAGGCCAGGACTCGCACGCCTTTCTCGAACGCACGCGCAACCAGTACCGCAGGCGCCAGGGCGCCATCGGAGGCCGTGCTATGGCAGTGCAAATCAACATTCACAGGGCTTTGTAACCTCAACTCAGCTGGCGCTATCGCGCGCCAATATGTTTGTTATTATGCCGACACATCCTGCTTCTGGCTGCCACTGTGAAACAATTCATCGACTTCATCCCGCTCCTGCTGTTTTTCATCGTCTTCAAAATCGATCCACGGGTCGTCGACATTGCTGGTCATGAGGTCACTGTAGGCGGTATTTACAGCGCCACCGCGATGTTGATCATCAGTTCCCTGGTGGTGTACGGCACCCTCTTCATCAAACAGCGCAAGCTGGAGAAGAGCCAGTGGCTGACCCTCATCGCCTGCCTGGTCTTCGGTAGCCTGACCCTGGCCTTCCACAGCGAAACCTTCCTGAAATGGAAAGCCCCGGTGGTCAACTGGCTGTTCGCCCTGGCGTTCATTGGCAGCCACTTCATCGGCGACCAACTGCTGATCAAACGCATCATGGGCCACGCGCTGACCCTGCCGGATGCGGTCTGGACCCGACTGAACATCGCCTGGATCGGGTTTTTCCTGTTCTGCGGTGCCGCCAACCTGTTCGTCGCGTTCACCTTCCAGAACTACTGGGTCGACTTCAAGGTGTTTGGCAGCCTGGGCATGACGTTGCTGTTCCTGGTCGCCCAGGGTATCTACCTGTCCCGCCACCTGCATGACGCCGACACCACCACGCCAAAAACCGAGGACTGACATGCTTTACGCCATCGTTGCCACAGACGTCGCCAACTCCCTGGAAGCCCGCCTGGGCGCACGGCCCGCGCACCTTGAGCGCCTGCAAGCGCTGAAAAGCGAAGGCCGCATCGTACTGGCCGGCCCGAACCCGGCCGTGGACAGCAATGACCCGGGCGCCGCAGGTTTCACCGGCAGCCTGATCGTTGCCGAATTCGATTCCCTGAGCGCCGCGCAAGCCTGGGCCGATGCCGACCCGTACATCGCCGCAGGCGTCTACGCCAACGTTTCCGTGAAGCCGTTCAAGCAAGTCCTGCCGTAAATTGTCCCCCCGCGATGAACCTTGTCGGTTCATCGCGCTCTCAATCGCTCATTATTCTCGTTTGCCTGCCGACAACTTGCCCAATAACTCGATTGGAATCAGGAGTCGTGATGCGCAAGGGTCCGTTGTGTCTGATGTTGGTGACGTTGTCGATCGTGGCCCCCGCGCACGGTGAAGAAGCTGCCGCCGGCAGTAATTCCACACCGCTGTCGTTGAGCGCTGGCAGCCAGATCAGTGAGTTGCAGCAGCGCTTGAAAGCGAGCGAGCAGCAACGAGAAGAACTGAACAAACAACTGCAAAGCACCAACGGTGAGCGTGAAAGCGCCCAGTTGAGCGGGTTGCGCCAAGAGAACCAGCGCTTGAAGCTGCAACTCAAGGAAGCCCTGGCCAGCGGTCCGCTGCCGCGCCTGTTGACCGATCAGCAACAATGGTTCGTCATCGGCGCCGGAGTAGCGCTATTGGCCCTGCTCTGCGGTATCTTTGCCAGTGGAGCAAGTCGAAAACGTCGGCAATGGCTAAATTGAGTGAGTCATGAGCGAGCTGTTACTTATTGATGATGACCAGGAGCTGTGTGAGCTCCTGAGCAGTTGGTTGAGTCAGGAAGGTTTTGTGGTCCGTGCCTGTCACGATGGCCAGAGTGCCCGCCGTGCGCTGGCCGAAACCTCCCCGGCCGCCGTGGTGCTGGACGTGATGCTGCCCGATGGCAGCGGCCTGGAGTTGCTCAAGCAACTGCGCAGCGATCACCCGGACTTGCCGGTACTGATGCTCTCGGCCCGGGGCGAACCGCTGGACCGCATCCTCGGTCTGGAGCTGGGCGCCGACGATTATCTGGCCAAGCCCTGCGACCCACGGGAACTGACAGCCCGGTTGCGCGCGGTATTACGCCGTAGCCATCCGGCGGCCGTGTCGAGCCAGCTCGAACTCGGCGACTTGTGTTTCAGCCCGGTGCGCGGCGTGGTCAGCATCGATGAACAGGAATTCACCCTCACCGTCTCCGAAAGCCGTTTGCTCGAAGCCCTGATCAAGCAACCCGGCGAGCCCCTGGATAAACAGGAACTGGCGCAGATCGCCCTCGGTCGCAAGCTGACCCTGTACGACCGCAGTCTGGACATGCACGTCAGCAACCTGCGCAAAAAGATCGGCCCGCACCCCGACGGCCGCCCGCGCATCGTGGCCCTGCGGAGTCGCGGTTACTACTACAGCCTCTGAATCTGCGCCCATTCCCCTCGTAGGAGCTGCCGAAGGCTGCGATCTTTTGATCTTTGGCAACGTCAGCATCGCACGAAGATCAAGATCAAAAGATCGCAGCCTTCGGCAGCTCCTACGCGGACCGCGTCAAATCGGCGCGCGTTGCGTAATGGTCAGCAAAAGTGCTGGATTTGTCAGGACGACACAAAATCGTCTTTACCCAAGCTTTACGCTCCACTGACCGCCGCTGACCTTGATCTCCGTAATCTGAACTCATCCGGAACGTACCGGGAACGAGACAAGGAGATTCACCATGCGCAAGACTCTTATCGCTCTGATGTTCGCCGCCGCCCTGCCGACCGTTGCCATGGCCATGCCTGAAGGTGCCGGCCCGATGGGTGGCCCGATGGACGGCCCGCGCCACGGCGGTCAGATGCATGACATGCACGGCAAAGGCCCGTACAGCCAGTTGGACCTGAGCCGCGAACAGCGTGATCAGATCCGCAAAATCATGGGCGAGCAGATGCACGATCGTAAGCAACTGGTCGAAAAATACCTGGAGAAACTCTCCCCAGCCGACCAGAAAGCCATGAAAGACGAAATGACCGCCAAACATCAGAAAGCCGAAGCCGATGTGCGCGCGGTGCTGAAACCGGATCAACAGAAGAAATTCGACGAGATCCAGAAAAAACAGGCTGAGCGTCGCGCCGAATGGGCAGAGTTCAAGGCCTGGAAAGCGCAACAGCCGCAAAAAGCGCAATAATGCGTTAACCCCGGACCCAACGGTTTGCACCGTTGGGTCTTTTGCCATTCTGTTCAATGTGGAAGCGGCCCCCTGTAGGAGCGAGGCTTGCCCGCGAAGGCAATTTTTCATAATCAACAGAGATGTTGAATATTAAATTGCCTTCGCGGGCAAGCCTCGCTCCTACAAGGGTTCGCTCCCACATGGGATGTGTGTTTGCTTGAGGATTTTCTGTGCGCTCATTGTTCTGGCGTATTCTGGCCAGCTTCTGGCTGGCCATCGCTCTGGTTGCAGGGCTTTCCATTCTGCTGGGGCACATGCTCAACCAGGACGCGTGGATTCTCAGCCGCCACCCGGGCCTCAACACCCTGGCCGAAGAGTGGACGCAAACCTACGAAGCCCAGGGCGAAGAGGCCGCCCAGGACATTCTCGAACAGCGCAAACGCCAATATCACATCGACGTTCAGGTCCTCAACGAGAGTGGCGACCCGGTGGTGCGTGGCACGTTCCCGCGTCGGGCCGCCGCGTTCGAAGCGCGGCAGAACGACGATGATCGCCGCTTGCCATGGCGACGCCTGACCGCCGAGTACACCAGCGAAAAGACCGGCAACACCTACCTGCTGATCTACCGCATCCCGCACCCGGAGCTCGATTCCTGGCATCGCGAAAGTTTGCTCTGGCCGTTGAGTGCACTGGGTATCGCGCTGGTGGTGCTGACCCTGTTCAGCCTGTTGGTGACGCTGTCGATCACCCGTCCGCTCAGCCGTTTGCGCGGTGCGGTGCATGATCTGGGGCAAACCACCTATCAGCAGAACAGCCTGGTCAAACTGGCCAACCGTCGCGATGAATTCGGTGTACTGGCCAACGATTTCAACCGCATGGGCGCCCGCCTGCAAAGCCTGATCGGCAGCCAGCGCCAGTTGCTGCGGGACGTGTCCCACGAACTGCGCTCACCACTGGCCCGCTTGCGTATCGCGCTGGCGCTGGCCGAGCGCGCCAGCCCTGAAGAGCGGGAAAAACTCTGGCCGCGCCTGACCCGCGAGTGTGATCGGCTGGAAGCGTTGATCAGTGAAATTCTGGTGCTGGCGCGGGTCGATGCGGACAACGCCAGTGCCGAAGAGGTCGACCTCAACAGCTTGTTACAGACCCTGCAAAAGGACGCGCAACTGGGTTTCCCGGAGCAGACCGTGCGCCTGGACGCCGAACCGCAGCTGAACCTCAAGGGTTGGCCAACCATGATCGAGCGCGCCGTGGACAATCTGCTGCGCAATGCCCAGCGCTTCAACCCGGTGGGCCAGCCGATTGAAATGCAGGCTTCGCGTCAGGGCGAGCGGATGGTGGTCAGCGTGCGCGACCATGGCCCAGGGGTAAACGCCGAGCATTTGAACCTGCTGGGCGAACCGTTCTACCGCGCGCCGGGGCAGACGGCGGCCGGTCATGGCCTGGGGCTGGCGATAGCGCGGCGTGCAGCGGAACGGCATGGCGGCAGCCTGGTGCTGGCCAATCATCCCGATGGCGGGTTTGTGGCCAGCCTGGAATTGCCGTTGGTGCCGGGGGCTGTTGTTCAGCCGTAATGGGGGGTGATGCTTAAAGATCGCAGCCTCGTTTTACTCGACAGCTCCTACGGGGCGATGTGTAAGCCCGTAGGAGCTGTCGAGTAAAACGAGGCTGCGATCTCTTGACCTTTAAGCCTTACCAGACCAGCCGCTGACAAATTCAGCGAGGTCAACTTTCTCGGCAACCCGAGGCTCTTTCTGCGGCGTCCCGAGGTAAAGAAACGCAATCACCTCTTCCCCATCCGCCAGCCCCAGCCCTTTGGCCACATGTGCCGAGTACGCCAGCTCACCAGTGCGCCACACCGCGCCAATCCCTTGCGCATACGCCGCCAACAAGATCCCGTGGGCCGCACAGCCTGCCGCCAGCAGTTGCTCGGACTTCGGATACTTGACGTGATCCTGCAACCGCGCAATCACCACAACCACCAGCGGCGCCCGCAGCGGACCGTTGCGCGCCTTGTCCAGCGCTGCTTCGGACACTTCGCTGTCCTGCAACTTCGCCGCTTCGGCCAGCAACTCGCCCATTTGCTCGCGCGCCGCGCCTTCGACGGTCAGGAAGCGCCACGGCTGCAAATGGCCGTGGTCCGGCGCACGCATCGCGGCCGAGAACAGCACCTCGCGCTGCTCGGCAGTCGGCGCAGGGTCCAGCAGTCGTGGAACGGAAACACGGTTGAGCAAAGCGTCGAGAGCCTGCATCGGCCACCTCCTGTAAAAAATGTTTGGCTATTCTAGCCAGAAGCGCTCCGGGCTGCCGGTTTACATGGCAGACCTCGCAGGTAGAATGGCGCCCTCCTCACTTTCAGCCCGAGCGGACTTCATGGCGTTGCCGACCTTACGGATCATTGGTTTTATCATCGGCATCTTCCTGATCACTCTGGCCATCGCCATGGTCGTGCCCATGGCCACCCTGGTGATGTTCGACCGCACCAGCGACCTGCCTTCGTTCCTCTGGGCCAGCATGATCACCTTCGTCGCCGGCCTGGCGCTGGTCATCCCCGGTCGCCCGGAACACGTGCACCTGCGCCCACGGGACATGTACCTGCTGACCGTCAGCAGTTGGCTGGTGGTGTGTATCTTCGCCGCACTGCCGTTTCTGTTGACCCAGCACATCAGCTACACCGATTCGTTCTTCGAAAGCATGTCCGGCATCACCGCCACCGGTTCTACGGTACTCAGCGGCCTCGACACCATGTCCCCCGGCATCCTGATGTGGCGCTCGCTGCTGCACTGGCTTGGCGGCATCGGTTTCATCGGCATGGCGGTGGCGATTCTGCCGCTGCTGCGCATCGGTGGCATGCGCCTGTTCCAGACCGAGTCCTCGGACCGCTCGGAAAAGGTCATGCCCCGTTCGCACATGGTGGCGCGCTTGATCGTCGCGGCGTACGTCGGCATCACCATCGTCGGCAGCCTGGCGTTCTGGTGGGCCGGGATGAATCTGTTCGATGCGATCAACCACGCGATGTCGGCGATTTCCACCGGTGGGTTCTCCACCTCCGACGAATCCCTGGCCCACTGGAAACAACCGGCGGTGCACTGGGTCGCGGTGGTGATCATGATTCTCGGCAGCCTGCCGTTCACCCTGTACGTGGCGACGCTGCGCGGCAACCGCAAAGCCCTGATCAGGGATCAACAGGTCCAGGGTTTGCTCGGCATGTTGCTGGTGACTTGGCTGGTGCTTGGCACCTGGTACTGGTGGACCACCAACCTGCATTGGCTGGATGCGTTGCGGCATGTGGCGCTGAACGTGACCTCGGTGGTCACCACCACCGGTTTTGCGCTGGGGGACTACAGCCTCTGGGGCAATTTCTCGCTGATGCTGTTCTTTTATCTGGGCTTTGTCGGCGGCTGTTCAGGCTCGACGGCGGGCGGGATCAAGATTTTCCGTTTCCAGGTCGCCTACATCCTGCTCAAGGCCAACCTTAACCAGTTGATCCACCCGCGCGCGGTGATCAAGCAGAAGTACAACGGTCACCGGCTCGACGAAGAAATCGTGCGCTCGATCCTGACCTTTTCGTTCTTCTTCGCCATCACCATTTGCGTGATCGCGCTGCTGCTGTCGCTGCTGGGTGTGGACTGGATGACCGCGCTGACCGGCGCGGCGAGCACCGTGTCCGGTGTCGGCCCGGGGCTGGGCGAGACCATTGGCCCGGCGGGCAACTTCGCCACCCTGCCGGATGCGGCGAAGTGGATTCTCTCGTTCGGCATGCTGTTGGGCCGACTGGAGATCATTACGGTGTTTGTACTGTGCATTCCGGCGTTCTGGCGTCACTGACCTTGTTCGGCGCTTCCAGTAACCGCACCCGGTATTCGCCGGGGGTGGCGTCGAACCAGCGGCGGAAGGCGCGGAAAAAATTGCTCGGATCGGCAAACCCCAACAGGTAGGCGATTTCCAGCAGGGTCATGCTCGGCTGCGCCAGGTATTGCTCGGCCAATTCGCGCCGGGTGTCATCGAGCAACGCCTGAAAACTCGTGCCTTCTTCCTGCAAACGCCGCTGCAAGGTGCGTTGCGACAGGTGCAACGTCTGCGCGACGGTATCGCGCTTGGGTTCGCCCTGGGGCAGCAAACGGCAGAGCACCTGCCGGGCCATGTGCGTCACCCGGTTTTCCGAGAATCGCGCCAGGTATTCACCGGCAAACCGGTCGTGCAGCAACGCCATGGCTTCGTTGGCGGTGGGCAGCGGTGCTTCCATGTCGGCACGCTCGAAGATCAGCGCGTCGTAAGGCGCGTTGAACATCAGCGGCGCATGGAAGGCTTGTTTATAGGGTTCGAGATCGGCGGGCTCATCCCCTTGCACCAGCACTTTGCGAGGTTGCAGGGTACGCCCGGTGAGCCAGCCGCACAGGGCCAAGGCGCAGGCCAATGACGCCTCGGCGCTTTGCCGGGTCGGCGGCAGGTGGTCGCCATGCACGGTCAGAATCAGCGCATAACCTTCATCGAGCAAACGGAAACTCAGGTCAGCGCTTTCGGCAATGATCCGTTGGTAACGCACCAGGCGCTGAAAACCTTCGGCCAGGGTCTGGCTGGACATCAACGCGTAACCGGCCACATGAAAGGACGCTGGTCGCACCACTTTGCCCATGTTCAGGCCGATCGCCGGGTTGCCCGACAGTTCGACCGCGCGCTGCCACAGCCGCGTCATGGAGTCTTGCGGGAAGCGCGCATCCGGGTCATCCAGCGATGCGTAGTCGAGCCCCAGTTGCTTGAACAGAACCCGGCAATCCAGGCCGTCCATTTCCAGTGCTTTGACAATCCCCATCGCCCAGCTTGCAGAAGTCGTTCGTTCGCTCATGGCGTTTACTGTCGTGGTGAGCCGTCTACCGCGGCTGATTTGCGAAGGATACTAAAGTGGCGCCTATTGTCACTGGCTGATGCCATTGATCACTCTAGACTCAAATAAGCTACCCGCAGAACAACTTGCCATCAGAACAATAACCACAGAGATCGCAGTCGTGGAAAACCTCAAGCGTTTCAATAGCTTCGCTGAGTTCTACCCGTATTACCTCAGCGAACACAGCAACAGTACTTGCCGACGATTGCACTTTGTCGGCACCTCACTGGTTATTTTTATTCTGGCGCTGACCGTCGGTCGAGGTGCGTGGGGGCTGTTGATCGCCCTGCCGCTGGCCGGCTACAGCTTTGCCTGGGTCGGGCATTTCTTCTTCGAGAAGAATCGTCCTGCAACCTTTCAACATCCGCTTTACAGCCTGCTCGGCGATTTCGTCATGTACCGCGACATGATTCTGGGCCGCGTGCCGTTCTAGGCCTCACCGGCCAGCAATGCGTCCCGCGCAGCCAGTGCGCCCGTGAAACCAGGTTCTACACTCAACCCGTCACTTCGCCAAAAACAAGAAGATCGCCGATGAACGCCAACGCCCGTTTCACCCATATGCAGGACGGCACGCAGGAAGACTGGGCGATCATCGCCGCCGATTTCAGTGCCTACGCCCGACAATTGCCGACACGGATTGTGGCGCACCTGAAATTGCTGGAGGGTGATTTTGGCGGCTTCCCGGTGGATCGCCTGACCCACTCCCTGCAAACCGCCACCCGCGCCTTTCGCGATGGTCGCGACGAGGAATATGTGATCTGCGCCCTGCTCCACGATATCGGCGACACCCTCGGTTCCTACAATCACCCGGACATCGCCGCCGCGATCCTTAAGCCCTTCGTCAGCGCCGAGAATTTGTGGATGGTGGAAAAACACGGGATTTTCCAGGGCTACTACTTCTTTCATCACCTGGGCATGGATCGGCATCTGCGCGAGCAATTCAGTGAGCATCCGCAGTATCAGACGACCATTGAGTTCTGCGCCAAGTACGATGCGGCGGCGTTTGATCCGGGGTATGAGAATTTACCGCTGAGCTTCTTCGAGCCGATGATGGAGCGCCTGTTTGCTCATCCGAAGAACTCGATTTACACAGCGGCAATGCAAGAGTACGCGCCGGCCTAAGATCAAAAGATCGCAGCCTTCGGCAGCTCCTACAGGAGATCGCATTCCCCTGTAGGAGCTGCCGAAGGCAGCGATCTTTTGATGTTGCTTTTTAAGCCGGTTCGGCAACTTTCACCGCTTTCAACTACGCCTCCCGCGCCTGGGCATCCGCCAGTCGATACAACTCGATCGAGCCGTCCCAATGCTCGATCAACGCCGTGCACGACTCCACCCAATCCCCGCAATTGAGGTAATCCACCCCGCCGACCTTGCGGATTTCGGCATGGTGAATGTGCCCGCACACCACCCCGTGCAACTCGCGTTTGACGCATTCGTGGGCGATGGCCTCTTCGAAGTCGCTGATGAAACTGACCGCAGTTTTCACCTTGTGCTTGAGGTACGCCGACAGCGACCAGTAACCGTAGCCATACCGGGCCCGCCAGTGATTGAGCCAGCGGTTGAGGGTCAGGGTGAATTCGTAGGCCGAGTCGCCGAGAAAGGCCAGCCAACGGTGATAGCGGGTGATCACGTCGAACTGGTCGCCGTGAATCACCAGCAGATGACGGCCATCGGCGGTCACGTGCACCGCTTCGTCCACCAACTGGATGTTGCCCAGGATCAGCTTCGAATAACGACGCAGGAATTCGTCGTGGTTGCCGGTGACGTAGATCACTTCGGTGCCGCGCTTGCTCATGGTCAGCAAACGGCGGATCACGTTGGTGTGGGCCTGGGGCCAATACATGCCGCCGCGCAGTTTCCAGCCGTCAATGATGTCGCCGACCAGGTAAATCTTGTCGGCGTGGTAGCCCTTGAGAAACTGCGATAGGTGTTCGGCCTGGCAATCCCGGGTGCCCAAATGCACATCGGAAATCCATAGCGTGCGCACACGTTGTTTACGGCTGGGTTTGGCGAGCTCGGCGCTGGTCATGGGCAACCCTCTGCGATGTTTTTACAAGCTTGCGCCGGTCGGGTTAATTGCCCATGACAGTGCCGAGTCAATCCTGTGACAGTGCCCGGCCGGTGTAGACTGGCCGCACCTTGCCCGGAGACCTGCGATGAGACCGATCCTCACGCTGCGCCAGTACACCGAAGACCTGATCATCCACAGCCACGACCACGCGCAACTGGTGTTCGGGCTCTCGGGTGCGCTGGATTTCGAGGTCGGCGGGCACGGTAGCCAGGTGATCCAGCAGAGTTTCGTGGTGGTGCCGTCCGGCATGCATCACGCATGTGGCAGCAACAACGGCAGTCGTTGCCTGGTGCTGGATGTGCCGAGTGATCAGTGGGTTTCGCAATCGTTAGGGGAACACGCCGACGCCAGCCGCCGCTTGCTCGACAACGCCGGGCGGCTGCCGCTGGATGCCGGGCAAAGCCAATTGGTCAGTTGGTTGGCGGGCAGTCCGGTGAGCGATCCGCTGATTGCCCAGCAAGGCGCGGTGCTGTTGCTGGCCAGCCTCAACCACGCCAAACCCGAGGTGATCGGCGGGCGGCGCCTGCCCTATGCGGCGTTGAATGCGCACATCGATCAGCATGCGGCCTATCCGCTGCAAGTGGCCGATCTGGCGCGCATCGCCGACCTCTCCAGCGCCCGGCTGCACGCGCGGTTCGTGGCGGAATGCGGGCAAACGCCGATGGACTACATTCGCAGTCGACGCCTGCACATGGCGGTGGGGTTGTTGCGGGATTCACCGTTGCCGATTGGCGAGATTGCCAATCGGGTGGGCTATAGCTCCCAGAGTGCGTTTGCGGCGGCAGTGTTGCGTGAGTTCGGCGCTTCGCCGGGCAAATTGCGGCGCGAGGCTGGCGACAAAAGTCGATAGTTTGCCGACAGACAATCCTGGCCTTACACGCTTCAATGTAGGAGCTGCCGAAGGCTGCGATCTTTTGATCTTGATCTTTTTGGGATCACAGAAAAACAAGATCAAAAGATCGCAGCCTTCGGCAGCTCCTACAGGGGGCCGTCGTCGCCTGTTGAATATTTATCAAGGACTGCAATGACTCCCCGTACCGCCCTCGGCGCCCTGCATATCGGCGCATTGATGTTTGGCCTGACCGGCGTGTTCGGCAAACTCGCGGCCGCCACGCCTGCCGTTATCGTTTTCGGTCGCGCGGCATTCGCGGTGTTGGCCCTGGCGTTTTTTGCACGGTTCGCCAGCAACACCCGCTGGCAAAAACTCGAAGCCGTGGACTGGCGCCGGCTGCTGCTCAGCGGCTTGCTGCTGGCCGGGCACTGGGTGAGCTTTTTCATTGCGGTGAAAGTCGCCGGGGTGGCGATTGCGACCCTGGGCTTTGCCAGTTTTCCAGCCTTTACCGTGATCCTCGAAGGACTGATTTTCCGCGAGCGCATCCGCGCCAATGAAATCCTGCTGGTAGTGCTGGTCAGCATCGGGCTGGTGCTGGTCACGCCGGACTTCGACCTGGGCAGCGGCGCTACGGTCGGCCTGCTCTGGGCGGTGGGCTCCGGGTTGCTGTTCTCGCTGCTGTCACTGACCAACCGCGCCAGTTCCGGGCGCATCCCGGCGGTGCAAGCGGCGCTGTGCCAGAACGTGGTGGTCGCGTTGTGCCTGCTGCCAGTCGCCGCGCCGCAGTTGAGCGACGTGCGCGCCCTCGACTGGGTGTGGATCGGCCTGCTCGGGGTGTTCTGCACCGGCGTCGCCCACAGCCTGTTCGTCGCCAGCCTGGCGGTGATCAAGGCCCGGACCGCCGCCGTGGTGTTTGCCCTGGAACCGGTCTACGGCATCACCGTGGCCTGGCTGCTATTCGATGAAAACCCGACCCTGCGCATGCTGATCGGCGGCGCGTTGATCATCGTTGCGATTGTGGTGTCCAGTCGCTTATCCGGCGGCGCCAGCAAAAAAGCCGTGGCCGCCGAAGCCGCCTCTCACTGAGTGCGATCGTTGTGGCCCAAATCGCGGTCCGGGTCGATCTGATCCCGGACCCGCTGCTTGAGCACTTTGGCTTCCGGAAAACCACCGTCAGCCTTGCGCTCCCAGATCTGCACCTCGTTACAAAAAATATGAAACACCCCGCCGGTGCCCGGCACCAGGGACACTTTGCCCAAGTCGTCGCCAAAGGTGCTGAGCAGCTCCTGGGCCAGCCAGGCAGCGCGCAACAGCCACTGGCATTGGGTGCAATAGGTGATGACGATTTCCGGTTTCTGTACGGTCATGTTGGTTGAAACTCCTGAGCCCGAGGGGCGCCGCTATAATAGCCGCCTTTATCGCTTGCCCCGAGATCCACGATGCGCCGTTTGTTCTGTTGCCTGTTGCTTTGTCTCCTCCCTTTGATCGTCCACGCCGCCGACGCACCCCGACCGAAAATCGGCCTGGTGCTGTCCGGCGGCGCCGCCCGTGGCCTGGCGCACATCGGCGTGCTCAAGGCCCTGGAAGAACAGGGCATCAAGATCGATGCGATTGCCGGCACCAGCATGGGCGCGGTGATCGGCGGGCTGTACGCCTCGGGTTACAAGATCGATGAGCTGGAAAAACTCGCACTGAACATCGACTGGCAGCAAGCCCTGTCCGATGCCCCGCCGCGCGAAGACGTGCCGTTCCGGCGCAAACAGGATGACCGGGACTTCCTGGTTAAACAGAAACTCAGCTTTCGCGACGACGGCAGCCTCGGCCTGCCGCTAGGGGTGATTCAGGGCCAGAACCTGGCGTTGCTGCTGGAAAGCCTGCTGGCCCACGCCAGTGACACCCGTGACTTCGACAAACTGCCGATCCCGTTCCGCGCTGTGGCCACCGACATCGCCAGCGGTGAAAAAGTGGTGTTCCGCAAAGGCCACTTACCCCAGGTGATCCGCGCCAGCATGTCGATCCCGGCGGTGTTTGCCCCGGTTGAACTGGACGGCCGGCTGCTGGTGGACGGCGGCATGACCGACAACATCCCGCTGGACGTGGCGCGGCAGATGGGCGTCGACATCGCCATCGTGGTCGACATCGGCACCCCGCTGCGCAACCGCAAGCAACTGACCACCGTGGTCGATGTGCTGAACCAGTCGATCACCCTGATGACCCGGCGCAACTCCGAAGAGCAACTGGCCGCCCTGCACCAGGACGACGTGCTGATACAGCCGTCCCTGGCGAGTTTCGGCGTGACCGACTTCGGCCGCGCCCAGGACATGATCGACGCCGGTTACCGCGCCACCAAAATCCTCGAAGCGCGCCTGGCACGGCTCAAACCCGTGCAACCTCTGGACGCCGAACTGACCGCCGCCCGCACACCGAGCCAGCGCACGCCGATCATTACGGCGATCAAGGTTGAAAACGACTCGAAAGTCGGCGACGACGTGATTCGCTACTACATTCGGCAAAACGTAGGCGAACCGCTGGACATCGGCCGCCTGCAAACCGACATGGGCACCCTGTACGGCCTCGATTACTTCGAACAGGTGCAATACCGCGTGGTGCACAAGGGCCAGGATCACACCCTGGTGATCAGCGCCCGGGGCAAGCGCAGCGGCACCGATTATCTGCGCGTGGGCTTGAACCTGTCGGACGACATGCGCGGCGACAGCGCGTTCAACCTCGGCGCCAGTTACCGGGTCAACGGCATCAACCGCCTCGGTGCCGAATGGCTGACCCGGGCGCAGATTGGCGACAAACAGGAACTCTACAGCGAGTTCTATCAGCCGCTGGACGTCGGTTCGCGCTACTTCATCGCGCCCTATGCCGCGTTTGAGGCGCAGAACGTCGAGTCGATTCTGGACAACGATCCGGTCGCCCAGTACCGCGTCGAACGCTACGGTTTTGGCCTCAATGTCGGCCGGCAAATCGGCAACAGCGGCGAGATCCGTTTTGGCGTTGGCGAGGCCTGGGGCAAGGCTGACGTGCGCATTGGCGATCAGAATCTGCCGAGTGAAAGCTTCAACGAGGGGTTCTATCAGCTCAAATATTCGTTCGACTCGTTCGACAACGTGTACTTCCCCCATGAAGGCAAAGACATTGGCCTGACTTTCCGCCAATTCGAGCCAGGGCTGGGCTCGGACCAACGTTACCGGCAATGGGAGTTCAAACTGGACAAGGCCATGAGCAGCGGCCCGGACACCTTTATTCTCGGCGGGCGCTACGGCCGGACCCTGGACGACGCCAACGTGGTCACCTCAAGCTACCTGCTGGGCGGCGCGCGGCAATTGTCGGGCTTTCGCGAAGACGCTATTTCCGGGCAGAACATCAGCCTGATGCGCGGCGTTTACTACCGACGCCTGACACCGCGTTCCTACCTGCCGCTGGACTTCCCGCTGTACATCGGCGGCTCGCTGGAACGCGGCCGAGCGTGGAATAACGACAACGAATTCGACAGCGGTTACATCAACGCCGCCAGCGTGTTCATCGGTTTCGACACACCGCTGGGGCCGCTGAACTTCAGCTATGGCTTCAACGATGCGGATGAGCAGGCGGTTTATCTGAATTTGGGGCAGACGTTTTAAAGCAAAAGATCGCAGCCTGCGGCAGCTCCTACGGGTGTACGGATATCCCAGTAGGAGCTGCCGAAGGCTGCGATCTTTTGATCTTCAGCGAATACCAGCCAACAACGTCCGGGCAGTCTGCTTAAGCGGCTCGTCACCCTCCTTCAGCAATTCGTTGAGCAACTCGATGGCGCTGTCCAGATCGCCGTCATCGATGCAGTTCTGCGCTTGCTCCAGTTTGCCGGCGTGCCCCGCCGTAGGCACGGGCAGTGGCTCAAGCTCCAGCGATTGACCGGGCTCGTTGAACGCATCGAGAAAGTCGTCGTCCAGCGACGGATCGTCGGGTTCGACGTCCCACTCCAGCTCGGTTTCCGGCTCTCCCTGCGCCGGTTCGTCGGGCATTTCGAAGACATGGGGCATGACGTGCAGGTTTGAAGTGAACGCGGGCTCGTCCGGCAATGGCGGCAGACTCGTCGGTTTAGCCGCCGACGCTGGATCGTCAAACGGGCTGACCAGATCCCAACTGGAATCCATGGACAGATCGTCCAGATTCAACTGGAACTCATCGCCGGGCGGCGCTGCGGGCAACGGTGCTGCCGCGACAGGGGCGATGATCGCGACCGGCGTGCTACTGGCCAGTTTCGGGAAGCGGGCACGAATATCCGCCAGTTGCTGTGGATCAAACCCGGCGTCACGCAGGTTGTTTTCCTGGGCGTCGTAGGCTTGCACGTCACCCTGCTTGCCCAGTACTTCCAGCAGTTGCAACGCCAGATCGGTGCGCTGCGGTTCCTTGACCAACGCTTCACGCAACAGGCCGACGGCTTCAGAGAATCGACCGTAGGCCAGGTAAATACCGACACCTTCCAGCACATCACCAGCGGGGTGCTCTTCGCGGTGAACGGAGATTGGCGCAACACGGGCGGGTTGAGGTGCTGCCTGTTGATCAAGCACGGGCTCATCGCGCTGCGGCGCCTTCGACAGCGGCTCGATCAATGTTCGCTGGCGCTGACGACGAACGAACAAACCCAGCAGCACCAGCAGTGCCAGCGCCACCAATCCGCCGATCAACAACCAGGAACTTGTCTCAGGCTCTTCAACCACGACGGGGGCTGGCGCCACGGCGACCGGTGCAGCCACAGGCTTTTGCGCGACCTCGGACAAACGCGTCTGCAAGTCGCTGACCTGCTTTCTCTCGTCGGCGATTTGCTCGTCTTGAGTCTTGAGCCTGGCATTCAACTCATCGATGGTTTTTTGCAATTGCTGGTTTTGCAGGACGCTGGCGGCCAGTTGTTCGGCAGTGACGTCATCGACTGGCGCAACAGCCGGTTGATCAACGACTGGCGGTATAACCGCACGCTTGCCTTGAGGCGCGGGAGGTGGCGCAACACTCGGTTCGACGGCCGGGAACCCGGAAGTCGGGGCCTTGGCTGTCGGCTCGTCCGTCGCCGGAACAATCCCCGGTGAACCCGGTGGATCGATCAGCACCGTGTACTCGCGCAGCAAACGCCCGTTGGGCTGATTGAGCTGCACCAGGAAATTCAGAAAGGGTTCATTGACCGGTTTACTGGAGGTCACCCGGATCAGCGTGCGGTTGCCCCGCAAGATCGGAGTGAATTTCAGGTTATTGAGGAAGAACACCCGCTCGACGCCCGCGCGGCCGAACTCGTCGGCCGTCGCCAGGCTGACCGACAGATCGCTTTCTGCCAGGCCGGTGGCGTCCACCAGAGCGATATCGGCGCTGAACGGTTGATTCAGCGCCGAATGCAGGGTGATGTCACCCAACCCCAGGGCCGGAGCCAATGCCGAGTAAGTGACCGCACCACTGACCAGAAGCAGCCGAGTGCAATACCGCAAAACCACGTGCCAACTCTCGAGCATGAGCATCCCTTAGATTAAGCAGAACCACCTGTGCGCATTCGCACATCCGGTACGAACACGATATTGCCTAGTAGTTCTTTATAGTCTGCCCAACGGGGTATCTCAAAAATACGCTGTGCGGTTGTGCCTCAAGATTTTTCGAGGTTGCCCAGGATGTGACCGTGAACCCGCATGCAGACCTTCAAATCCGCCTCATCCACGCCTTGGAACAGTTCGTGGCGCAGTTGAGTGGCAATGGTTTCAATTTGTTCGATCAACGGCAGGGCCGGGGCGCACAGAACGATTTTTTTCGCCCGGCGGTCTTCCAGCACCGATTGGCGTTGCACCAGGCCTTGGGATTCCAGGCTGTCGAGCAGCCGGGCCAGGGTCGGCCCTTCTACGCCGACGCTTTGCGCCAGTTCGCGCTGGGTCGGTGCGTCTTCGAAACGGGCCAGGTGCAGCAGCACCAGCCAGCGCGCCTGGGACAGCCCCAGGCCCGCCAGGCGGCGGTCCAGTTCGGCACGCCAGCCGCGAGACATCTGGGCCAGTTGCATGCCAAAACGGTGTTGATCGGTTAACGGCATAAAAAACTCATGGTTAGACTGAAATAGAGAAAAGCTAATTATTAGTCAGCTAAGCATGGCCTCTGGCGATAGGCAAGGCTTGGTCTGTAGTGAATCGTTACATCACTGCGGTCAGTCACTTAAATCTCGAATTCGGATTGCAGCGCCGCTCGCACACAGTACAACACCCCTTCCGGCACGCGACCGGCGAACAACGCGGCAATCTCCGCCACCGGCGGCAATTCGCCTTCGCCGTCGAGGAACGCATCCTGGATTTCGCCCATCAGCTCTTCCGGCAGATCCAGTGCCTGTTCCAGCGACAACTGCTGTTTGCCGATGGCCTCGGCGAGCATGGTGTAGACATTCTTTTCCGAGCATTGCAACTGACCGGCGATTTGCAGCGGCGTCATGCCGGCCCGGGCCAGGGTGATCAGTTCGTGGCGCACATCGGCCACCACCTTCGGCGCCTCGACCTGGCCGCCGAGCACTTCGAGGAAGGCCTCGCCGTAGCGTTCGAGCTTGCGCGCGCCGACGCCGCTGACCGTGGCCATTTCCGCCAGGGAAGTCGGCTGGCTGCGGAGCATCTCCAGCAACGTCGAGTCGGGGAAGATGACGTAAGGCGGCACGCCGTGTTCTTCGGCGAGTTTGCGGCGCAGGGCACGCAGCGCTTCCCACTGTTCGCGTTCTTCGCCACGGACCAGTTGGCTCGCCTGGCTCTTGCTGCTTTTGGCGGTGGTTTGCGGCTTGAGGTCGCGGCGCAGCTCCAAGGTCACTTCGCCCTTGAGCAACGGCCGGCAGGTGTCGCTCAGGCGCAGACCGCCATAGCCTTCCAGATCGATGTCGGCCAGCCCACGGGCCACCAGTTGGCGGAACAGCGAGCGCCATTCGCTCTCCCCCAACGCCTTGCCCACGCCATACACCGACAGATGCTGATGACCAAAGCTGCGGATTTTTTCGTTGTCCTTGCCCAGCAACACGTCCACCAGATGCCCGACGCCGTAGCGCTGGCCGGTGCGGTAGATCGCCGAAAGCGCCTGACGGGCCGGCTCGGTGGCGTCCCAGGTCTGCACGCCGTCGACGCAGTTGTCGCAATGGCCGCAGGGCTCGGGCATGTCTTCGTCGAAGTAGGCCAACAGCGTCTGGCGCCGGCAGCGGGTTTCTTCGCAGAGCGAGAGCATCGCGTCGAGTTTGTGTTGCTCCAGACGCTTGTGGCGCTCGTCGCCCTCAGAGTTTTGCAGCATCTGCTTGAGCATCACCACGTCTTGCAGGCCGTAGGCCATCCAGGCGTCCGCCGGCAAGCCGTCACGGCCGCCGCGACCGGTTTCCTGGTAATACGCTTCAAGGGATTTCGGCAGATCAAGGTGAGCGACAAAACGCACGTTTGGTTTGTCGATGCCCATGCCGAATGCCACGGTGGCGACCATGATCAGGCCTTCCTCGTTGAGGAAGCGCTTCTGGTGATGGGATCGCGTCTCGTTGGGCAGGCCGGCGTGGTACGGCAGCGCCGGGAAGCCTTGTTCACTGAGGAACACCGCCACCTCGTCGACTTTCTTGCGCGACAGGCAATAAACGATGCCGGCATCGCTGCGGCGCTCGGCGAGGAACGCCAGCAACTGCTTGCGCGGCTGTTCCTTGGGGACGATGCGGTAAAAAATGTTCGGCCGGTCGAAACTCGAGAGGAAGCGCTCGGCATCCTGCAAATGCAGGCGATCGACGATTTCTTCCCGGGTGCGCTTGTCGGCGGTGGCAGTCAGGGCGATGCGCGGAACGTTGGGAAACAGTTCCGCCAACTGGCCCAGTTGCAGGTATTCGCGGCGGAAGTCGTGACCCCATTGCGACACGCAGTGCGCTTCGTCGATGGCGAACAGGGCAATTTCCAGGCTTTGCAGGAAGGCCAGCATGCGCGGCTGGACCAGGCGCTCGGGGGCGAGGTAGAGCATTTTCACTTCGCCGCGTTTGATCCGGGCCGCCAGGTCGCGCTGTTGCTCGGCGCTGAGGGTCGAGTTCAACGCGGCGGCAGCGACACCTAGTTCTTCAAGGGTTGCCACCTGGTCGTCCATCAACGCGATCAGCGGCGACACCACCACCGCCAGGCCTTCGCGCAGCAGCGCCGGGACCTGGAAGCACAGGGACTTGCCACCACCGGTAGGCATCAGCACCAGGGCGTCGCCGCCACTGGCCACGCGCTCAATGATTGCACCCTGACGGCCACGGAAACTGTCGTAGCCGAAGATGTCCTTGAGGACGCGTTGAGCCTGTTCGAGCATAAAAACTCCAAAAATCACCGAAACATCCCTGCAAGGCTGGTTCAGAACCAGCAAGGCTGCACTGACAAATCGTAAGTGCGCATTGCATGACGCTTCACATCTCAGCCGCGACGCCAGCAGGGCATCACAAAACGCGGGAGTATACCCGAGCCCTCCGCCGCAAAGGGTGCCGCTGATAAGACACATCAGGACAAACACCGATCCCCCGTAGGAGCTGCCGAAGGCTGCGATCTTTTGATTTTGCTTTTTAAAGACAAGATCAAAAGATCGCAGCCTTCGGCAGCTCCTACGGGGGGAAGGTCAGTGGATGGGGGCAAATATGCCGCGCGGCTGGCCTGAGTGCTCAAGAAGGCCTAGAATTCGCGCATCTGTTTAATTCCCCAAGGTAGCTTTTAATGTCCTTCGCTGAGCAACTAACCCGCCTGCAAGTCTTCCTCGACGCTGATGAACTGCATGACGAGGCGCTGGACTACGTGGCCGCCCACGGCTACCTCACCGCGCTGTCGATCTGTTCCGAAAGCGTTCCCGACCGTGAATGGATCGACGCCCTCTTCGCCGAAGAGCCGCATTACGCCGACGACACCGAGCGTGAAGCGATCGAATCCACCCTGCTGGCCCTCAAGGCTCACATCGCGCGCCAACTGGCGTCCGACGAAGAGTTCGAGCTGCCGTGCGACCTGGACCTGGGCGAAGAGCCGGATGACTCCGACCTGCGCGGCTGGTGCATCGGTTTCATGGAAGGCGTGTTCCTGCGCGAAGCGGCCTGGTTCGAAACCGCCGAAGACGAAGTCAGCGAAATGCTGCTGCCGATCATGGTCGGTTCCGGTCTGTTCGACGAACAGCCTGAGTTCGAAGACATCGCCAAGGATGCCAACCTGATGGACGACATGATCGTGCAGATCCCGGAAGCCCTGACCGCGCTCTACTTGCTGTGCCAGGCACCCGACGAAAAACCGGCGATCCTCAAGCCACGTCACCACTAAGGTCTTGCCTATGGACCATCCCATAGGCAACCGCTCCCTGATGTTGCGCTACGTGCTGCTGGCCGTCGGCTGGCTGAGCGTAGCGTTGGGGGTGATCGGGATTTTCCTGCCGGTATTGCCCACCACGCCCTTCCTGCTGCTGGCGGCCGCCTGTTTCGCCCGCAGTTCGCCGCGTTTCTATCAGTGGCTGGTCGAGCACCCACGGCTTGGGCCGTGGATTCGCGATTACCTCGATGGCAACGGCATCCCGCTCAAGGGCAAGGTCTACGCCATCGGCTTGATGTGGGCGAGCATTCTGTTCTCCTGTTACCTGGTGCCACTGCCGTGGGCGCGGGGGTTTATGTTGACCAGTGCAGTGCTGGTGACGATCTACATTCTGCGACAAAAAACCCTGCACAAACCCTGAACGCCCTGGGCGATTCTTCCTGCCGTCTAATGACAACCACTCGTCCGATTCAGGCCTCACCCTGTAAGTTCTGACAGTAGCCAACAAGCCCTTCGAGCTCTTAAATCACTCTGTCCCCGTTTCGTTGACAGGAGTGCCGAACATGCTCGTTCAACCGCCAAAAAAACTCGCTCCGCAATTTTTGCTCGAACCAATAGTTCCCGACCGCACGGAGCCGCCACTGCCTTCCGGTGAATGGGGCATCAACCTTGCTGCCGCACAAGGCAACTATCCCGAGAAGGGGCTAAAAGTATGGATACCCGTCTGGGCGCAACAGGGCCTGGGCGACAATGTTGATCTTTTAAGCAATGGCACAATCGTTGACCACCACGTCATTAGCGAAACCGTCGAAATAAAGGAACGCACGACGTTATGGGTCGCGCCGGAGAATCTCGAGTCATAATCGCGGTGTAACCCATCATAAAAAACCCCGCAAAAATGCGGGGTTTCACTGTCCATCAATCCCTACCAGGCATACCTCACCCCAACATTCGCCCCCCACGGCTGCTCGATATGCTCACCCTTGCCGTAATCGAAATCGGCGTGCAGTTGCAGCTTTTCGGACAACGACGCCGCCACGCCGACACCGAATTCCGCACGGGAGCCGGAGAGGTCGTTGTTGAACGTATTGTTGTTGACCTGCACTTCATTGTTTTTCGCGAACTCGTGAACCATCGCCGCCCGCACGTAAGGCTGCAAGGTGTTGCCATTGCTGAGCGCGATGTTACGGCCGGCCGTGGCCCCGAGTTTGCCAAGCAACGAACGCGTGCGATCGCCGTTGGCCTCCATGCCGTTGTCCAGATCGTAGTGGCGGCCCTGGATCACCACCGCCGAGAGCTGGGTGAACGGCTCGACGAAGTAACCGTCATCCAGTTTGATATGTCGGCCAAACTCCGCCGAAGCACCGACGCCCATGTTGTCGTAATCGCCCTTGGTGCGGGTGCCGTCGCTCAGGCTGACTTTCGAGTCGTTGCGAAAGCGGTTGAACTTGAGCACGCCGTCGAAGTAGTAACCCGTGTCAGCGTCCAGCCAGGTGATGTAAGGCCCCAGGTAGTAACTCTTGATCGTGCCGGAGGTGCCGCGCGTGACGTCCAGGTCCGACTGGCTGTACCCCGCCAGCACGCCGATCAGCCATTGACTGTCACCCAACCGCGCGTCGGTGCCGAGGGAAAAGCCTTGTTGCGTCTGCTGATAACCCACGCCCGAACCTTCGGCCACGTCGTACTTGTTGCCATAGGTGCGAGCCCAGGCGCCGGACTGGCCACCATTGAAACGCAACTCGCCCATGCGGCTGCGCAACGAGGTCAATTCGCCGTACCACACGGTAGGCGCCGCGTTGAACAGCGCCATGACCGATCGCGCGCCGGGACTGATGGTTTTGGTCGTGGGGTCGAGGAACCAGTCGGTTTCGCCGGCACCGTTGGTGATACTCGAAAGTTCATAGGAAAACGCCCCCAGGTCCACCGGGCCGCCGACCAGCGAGAAGCGTGCATCGCCAGCGCCGGTATGCACCACATTCAGTTGTTGACGCGACGTTGCGTCAACGCCTGAAGCACGAATGGCCAGGCCGAAATCGCCGGTGGCCACACCGCTGACGTTCAGGAAATCGTGATCGCCGGTGGCAAAGTCCCCCTTCATCGCAAAGGTGCCGTTGCCTGCCAGGGCGCCAACATTCAATTGGTAGAACGTGGTGGCATCGGCGGCACCGAAACTGACAGTGCCGCCATTCATGGCAAGGGCGCCGATAGAGTCGTTGCCGGTCAGGGTCCAGTTGGATTGGCTGTTGATCGTCACGCCGTTGACGTTGTCCAGACGGCCGGTGAATTGGGATTGGTTGTTCAGGGTGACGTTGGCGGTGCTGCCGCTTTCTACCAGCACGTTGCCGGTCATGCGGCCCTGGTCGAAGGTGAGGTTGGCGGTGCTGTTGCCGCTGACCGAGACATTACCTTGAAGGATGCTGCCAGCCACGTTCATCCTGGCGTTGGAAGTGCCTTGTACATCGAGCAAGATGCCGTTGCCTGCGAGCAGAGTGGCACTGTTCGACAGGTCAATAGTGGCCGTTACACCCGAATCGACAAGTACCGCCGGCCCCACAACCCCTTGAACCTGAGTGCCATTCAAGCTTAGCCGCGCACCGTCCCCCACATTTTCGACGTCAGCACGCAACCGGACGCCCGATGCCTGACCGGTGATCGTTCCACCCGTTGCTTTGACGTCACCGCCGAACGACAGCACGCCATTACTGGTCGCTCCCGTTCCCGTTACGGTGGTATTCATCAATTCAGCCACACTGGCACCGGAAATCTGCAACCCCGCCAAACCGCCGATTAACCGGCTGTCCGTCACGACCGCCTCCGAGCCTGTAGTAGTGCCAGCCTGTCGGTTGACTGTCAGGCCGCTACGGCTACTGGTGAGCGTTGCGTCTGAAATAGTGCCTTTGGAGTTTGTGATAGAAACAGCGGCACCTCCCAGGTTATCGGTCACCGTGCCACCACTCATGTTCAGTATTGAATTGTTCATGACCACAATCTGAAACGTGTCGGCCTGAAAGGTATTTAAAACGCCACCGTCAAACACTCTGTAAGTGTCCGCCACGGTATTCTGATCAATGTTTTCTACCTGCCCGTTCCCTACGGAAGTCAATGCATAGGCAGCAGGACTTACCAACAAAATCGGCATAATAAAAAAACAATTAAATCCACCTACCAAGCTAGAACTCTTGGAATAATTTTTCCTCACAACCACAATCAATTCTCCTCTAATCAGCCCGTGCCATATCCGGCCACATCCCGCCTCTGGTAGCGCGAGAAAACCTGGCAAAACAATACTCAGAGAAAGTTGAGCAATCTGTAGGATTATTCCTATAGTTGCCGAGATTAGTTACCTACGTGCATCCTCCCGCAGAAAAACAACCACTAAACATGTCAACGCTCCGATCAAGGTGGAGATTCGTTTCCTCCACCTTGACTCAACTGTTCTATAAGCCGGGAGTACCGTCACAGTAAACAGGACCAACGCTCACCATGATAGTGCGTACCACATGCGACTCCGACGTTTCTGTCCGACCGTTTATTTGTGCCGTATAAGAAATATCGCCCTCCCCGTCCTTAATGGGCTTAAGGGCCGCCTGGAAAGGCAAGTACACAACAAACCCTCGAGCCGCATCATCAGCATTGAGTGTCTTCGAAAAGAGAAAATCAGGTACTGGCGGTGACCCAGGCGGGAAGGTAGTGCCTTTCCACACGAAGTTGAGCACCATCCCCTCCTCCAGGACCGGGTTCGCCGGGTCAACGGCCACACTGACAACTGCGACAACGCCTCCAGCCTCGGGAATATCACGTAACGAAGAACAATCGAGAAACTTCCGGCCGACCGGATTGGTTGAAAGATAAAGTATCTCTGGTTTTGGAAGCGTTACTTCAAAAATATAAACATCAACGAGCTGTCTAAGTGATGGATTACTATTAGGACTGGTGAGATTGGTCACGACATAATGCACTGGCACTTTATTGTTATTACCCGACGCTTTAATCATATCCCATGGAATTTTAAATTCCATTTCATCGGCCGGGTCCTCAGCACCTGTTACGTCATATTTTCCATCCACGCCGGGAACAGGCAAATTATTCCAGTACAAGGAAACGACATCACCGTATTTACCCTCGGGAATAACCACTACCGTCGCGGTGACCGTTTGATCAATGTCCTCCTCTCTTAACTGATTGGCGGGCGAGACCTGCCCCTTGACGACTACCGGCACCAGCCTGGGGTTGCCAATTTCTGGATCAACGCCAGGATCGACCGGCCCGGGAACGGATACATCAATTTTCACGGTGGCGCCTATAGGCTCAACAAAACGCACGCCATTTCTGACGATGGCGTAAGTCACCCGTACGTCTCTAGGCCCGTCCCCCCTGGCAGCAATGTCGGCATAAGGAACATCCACAATCACGGGCGTAGTGCCATCGGTCGCCACCGGCCGCTGCTCAAAACCGTCCCAAATGACCACAACAGCATCACCGCGCAGGCCGTTGTCAAACACATCAATGGTGACCGCAACGTCTGGGTAAGCATCATCCTTGTCAATCAAGCCGTCATCGTGCTCTACAATCTTTGGCGGCTTCAAATTGCTGGGGGAGATGCTGAGCTGCACGACTACCTCAACTGGGACAGAGGCGGGGCCTCGATTGCCGACGCGATCCTCCCACTCGTAAAAAATAATTCTGGTCCCTTCTCCTCCTGCCTCGATATCCGCTTTAAGAATCGTGGCAGTAATAGTAGAGACAGAACTGTCGGGAACCACAACTTGTGCGACTTTAGTCCCTGGCAAACTATCCCCCAAAAAAACATACGCAATATCATTAGTTCTGCGATCAGACGGCGAGGGAATGGTGATAGTAACGCCGCCATGAGAATCCAGATAGTTCCTGGTTATGACTTTACCCCCCATATCACTGGGAAGACGTGGCGCCCCCCCCTTGACGCCATGATTAGGGGCGACATCATCAATAACAAATGTACTTTGGCCAGAATAACTTGGGTTAGTGCCGTAATAAATCACACAACCCAAATTATAAAAGCCAGGAGTCGAAGTTTCTCTGGCTGGCAAATCCAGCGTAAAAGCCGCGTGTGGAGGAACAGGCACATCGACAAATTGTGAAACTGGAAAACCATCCTTTACCAAACAAATGATAACATCGCCCGGTACAGTACCAGGTT
>Ga0302175_10000123_pt1 | contig 30757 bp, 21 predicted proteins | sample I_Fen_N3_3_FD_198791 | JGI IMG/M metagenome (GOLD analysis project Ga0302175, IMG submission 198791) | Peat permafrost microbial communities from Stordalen Mire near Abisko, Sweden - I_Fen_N3_3 | ecosystem: Environmental > Terrestrial > Soil > Wetlands > Permafrost | place: Sweden: Abisko... | reverse complement strand
TCCAGTTGCTCGATTGCTTTCAATGTATTCTGGCGCTGCGGAATGCTCTCCAAAACACTCTGCCCGTACACTACCCATCCCTTAATCGGATAGGGGTTCGCGGTCAGCGTTGCCTGAACCAATCCCTGAGTAAGTCCCTGCGATTCTTCCGTGGCGAGCGGATACTTGCTGCCCGCGCCGTCCGCCCGGCCGCGTTCTGATTCGGGGAACGAAGGCAGCGGAATGCGGCCCTGCTTCACTTTGGTGGGAAGAAACATTCCTCCCTTGCGTCCGTACGCCCCGAGCAATGCGGTAAGGATCGCCATCGCCCGCGCGCGCTGTGTGTCGTCGCCATACCAGGTCACGTGCCGTCCTGGGTGGATCGCAACCGCTGGCTTGGCTTCCGCCATGGCGTGTGCGGTGTCACGAATCTGCGCCGCAGAAATCTCCGTGATCGGTTCGGCCCATTCCGGCGGGAACTGTTTTACGTGCTCCTCCAGTTCCTTCATTCCGGTGGCGTATTGGCTGATGTACTCATTGTCGTAGAGATTTTCGGAAATCAGGACGTTCATCCACGCGAGCAGCAGGGCCAGGTCGGTGCCCGGCTTGATGGGCAGCCACCAATCGGCCTTGGAGGCGGCGGTGGAGAAACGGGGGTCCACGACGATCAGCTTGGCGCCACCCTGCAACCCGGCAATGAAGTTCGTGACTTGGGAGGTGAACACGTTCTCGCCGATGTGGCTGCCGATCAATACGATGGCCTTCGCTTCTTCCAGATCGATCGGTTCGGGCGAATTGACGGCGCGGCCAAACGTCAGTTGATATCCCACGTCGCGCGGTCCCCGGCATTGGGCAAACGCAGGCTCGGCGGCGTTCGGGGTGCCGTAGGCTTTCATCAGTGTGCCGAAGAATCCAGCGGCGACGCCATGCGGGAAGAATCCCACGCTCTCCGCACCGTACTTTTGTTTCAAGTCCTTCAGGCGTGAGGCGAACAGATCGAGAGCCTCATTCCACGAAGCCCGCTGGAACTTTCCTTCCCCGCGCTTTCCGGTGCGGATCATCGGGTATTTCAGGCGGTCGGGATCGTATAGAAGTTGCGTGCCAGCATTACCCCGAGCGCACAACTGGCCTTTGGTGAGCGGGTGATGTGGGTTCCCTTGCAGCTTGAGTACTTTTCCGTCCGCCACTTCCGCCATCACGCCGCAGCGCCAGAAGCACATCTCGCAGTTGGTGGCGATCTGCTCCACCCGTGTGTCGCCACGCCACGAGGGCGGGTGGGATTCTGCCGCGGCCACGCCCGCGGTCGTCAGGCTTGCAAGGGTGGAGGATGCTTGGAGGAATCCACGACGCGTGATCTTGCTCATTGTGAAACCTTCGCGATTCTCGCGTTACGGTGCATTGGAATGGAGGCTGATCAACGACCAGCCTCCATCCTTCCTGCTCGTTAGAATCGGGTCGTGAGCCCGAACGTCAGCATCGAAGCATTCTTGTACGTCGGGAAGCCAAGAATGGCAACGGTGTCGAGGTCCTTCGGGGCGCCCACGTGCCATCCCGAACCCGAGTAGTTGTAGTTGTAGCGGATATAGCCCAGCTTCAGGATGAAACGCTCATACAAGCGGTGGGTAACGTAGGTTTCGTAAACATCGCCGCGAGTGTTCGTCTTGGGCGCGACGATGTCGTCTTCCGCATTGGCAAAGTTGAACCAGTACTTCGTGCCGTGGTTGAACTCGAACCCGATTTTCGTGCGTCCATCGTTCATCGGGACGTTGTAGCGGGCTCCCACGTAGAACATGGCGCCGTTACGATCGACCGGAGCTTCGAACGGATCGGACATGAGCCCGCCAAAGGGAGTCGTAATTCCGTTGGGACGGGTTCCCGAGTAGTTGCCGCTGACGTACAGGTCCACGTCTTTCATGCGGTGGTTGACGTTCACTCCAAACAGGTTGATGGCGCCCAGGTTAGCCGAAGGCGTATAGCGCATTACGACCGGGGCGTTGACCGGATCCCCCGTGAGAGGGTTCACCGGAAGAACGAGCAGGCCGTTGAAGCCATCGGTCACGTTGAAGGCGTGAGCGTAGGTTGCCTGGATGAGAGTCTTGTCGGTGCTGTACAGGTCCAGGTTGGCACCGAGTAGATGGGTGTCTTTCAGCCGGTCGGCGGGTGTCTTTAGAAGGTTCCCATTCCCGAATCCCGACTGGTACCCAACGCCGTAGCAAAGCCGCCATACCATCTTGTCGTTGAAGTGATATCCGATGGTGATGCCGTCGAATTGGAAATCGATCAGGGCGCCCGAGGGAGTGCCGCCTCGAGGCTCGTCCTGCCGGAAGTTCAGCGGCGGTCCGTCGGTGGACGGCCGGCGTCCGATGGAGAGATAGAGGTTGGAACCGCCAACATGGTTCCAGGTGAAGTAGGCCCGTTCCACGCGCAGCATGTCACTGTTGGGAACGCCGGCGGTTGTGCCGTCAATGTTCATTGAAGTCGGTTGCCCGTCAAAAACCTGGACGCCCGTGGAATCGCCCCACGCCTTGTACATGCTGAGGCGAGCCGTGACGCTCAGATCATCGTTGATCTTCGAGTCCAGATTCAGGCGCAGCCGGTTGGTATAGAGAATGTTCGTGTCGTTGGTGTAAGCGGGGACGAACGTGGCCGGCTGCAACATGCCAAATAGCTGCTGCTGCATCTCGGGCGGGAACTGCGCCATCGCTGCCTTCAACTGTGCGAAGGTCAGGTTGCCGGTGAAGTACTGGTAGTCGGAATAGTGCTGCGCCACATTGCCATTGATGGCATCGATGCTGGGAGGAAGATTCCCTCCGTTGGTGTTCACGTAGAAGAGGCTCTTCACCACCAGGTTTTGAAGTTGCATGCCGTCGAAATGAGCGGGCACGTTCCCCCAGATGGAGTGGGCCTCGAAACGGTAGTCCCCGGAGAGGTTGACCCGGTCCAGGGCTCCGCGACGCTCGGTCTGGGAAATGCGGTGATCAAGGTCTTTCACGGTCGCCACGAGTTCAGAGGTGTTTGCCTGGTCTCCTGTGGCTTGCTGCTTTACCTCTTCTTTTTTTTCCTGCGCCGCCAGTCGCTCCTCAAGGACGGCGACCGACTTTTTCATTTGTTCCAGTTCCTGCCGCAACTGAGCATTGTCGTCGGCAGCGGCAGAGGATGGTTGGTTTGAGGTTCCAGTCGAAGTGTTTTGGGCCGATGCTGCCAACGTGAGCAGCAGTACAAAAGCGATAGAAATTAGTAAAAGTCTACGCATGATATGTCTCCTCCTTTTTCCTGTTGACCGCAGCCGCTCTCTAACCACAGGTAGCCGGTTGCTCAGAATCCGCCGCGTGGTCGATGGCAAATCTCTGAATGGCCTTCATCTGATCCGGCGTGAGCCCTTCGAGCAATCTCACACCTGTCTTGGGATGGACTGCCGTCTTGTGTGCGGGAATGAGTTTGAGTTTGAAAAAACTCCGCCACTGATCCTGTGTGAGGGTCATCGGCGAGTACTGCCCCTGCGGCGATCCCTTGTCGTGGCAGACCTTGCAGTTGTTGCGATAGAGTTCCTTGCCATTAAGATTCTGGGCGCTTGCCGACCCCGCTGCGATCAGCAACAGCCCCAAAAGCGATACCGCGATAAATGACGAATAAAGCCGCCCCATGTGTCCTCCGCCTGCTATTGTTTCGAGTCCCCTGCTGCGTACACGGTGTATACGGTTGCGATACTTCATGGTTTCGATACTTCGCAACATTGCTACAGGCTACACAACCCAGGAGAGCGACGATGTGACGTATGTCTCGCGGGGGTGTGATAAAGCACCAGAATGGGAGTTACGAAAGGTCGCACTTCCGAAGTGGTACATTGAATGGCGTGCGTTCCGAAATAGAACAGGCGGTTCAGCTGTTGCAGCGGGGCGATGATCAAGCCTTGGAGCAAGCCTTGGCCCTGCTCCAAAACACCGTTTTCTCCTTCAGCATGAGAGTCTGCGGACAGCGCGAAGACGCTGAAGACACGATGCAGGAAGTGCTTCTCAAGTCGGTTCCGCACCTGCCCAAATTCGACAGTCCGAAGGCACTGGTTGTCTGGCTGTACAAGGTGGCGAAGAACCGTTGCCTGATGAGCCGCCGCCGGAGCAAGTTCGCTCCGAAAGAGGATCTGTCTCTGGAAGAACTGATGCCGGACCGTCAGGAACTGGAGCGATTGAGTGGCGACGGCAACATCAATCCTGAAGCTTTCGCGATCCGAAGCGAAGAGGCGGGGCGGTTGCGCCGGGCAATTCAGAAGCTGCCTCCGCAGTATCGAATTGTTCTGGTGTTGCGAGATATGGAAGGACTGACGGACGACGAAGTTGCGGAGATCACCGGCTTACGCTCTGGAACCGTTCGCGTACGGCTGCACCGGGCGAGGCTATTTGTACGCAAAGAACTGATGAAGGCGTGGAAACCGCTCCCCCGCAGGAGTGTCGGGGCCGCCGCATCGCGGGCCACTGCCGGCGGGGAGCCCAGGCCCGCGCGATGCAAAGCAATGTTTGCCGAACTTTCTAACTATCTGGACGAGCAGTTGGATGATTCTCTGTGTGAGGAACTGGAGAAGCACATGGACGGCTGCGGGCCGTGCAAGGTGTTTCTCTCCAGCTTGGAAGCGGCGATCGAGCAATGCCGAAGATCGCCTGCGGAATGCCCCGCCGGGAAAAGAGCGGTCAAGCTCCGTAAGGACGTAATGAAGAACTATGCCAAAGTTGTGACGGCCTTTCGACCGCAAACGTAGTCTCCAGCAGGCCTGCTTCCCGATACTCCTTCGAATTTCCCTGTAACAAGATTCGAATTCCTGCATTTATTCGTGGGGCTCTTGGAAAGAGCGCAGGAGGCAATCATGATCAGCTCTAAAGTTGAGCTCACTCAACCATTCAGGCAACAACGTCAGTTCGTGGCGCAGACCGGGAGCGGACACAATCTGCTGCTGGACGATGCCGCCGGGGGCACCGGGCCCAAACCCATCGAACTGGTTGCGGCGGGACTAGCCGGCTGTACGGCGTTCGATGTCATCACAGTCCTGCGCCAGAAGTATCACCAGAAAGTTACGGGATATGAGGTTCGAGTAGAGGCCGATCAGGCGGACCGTCCGCCACAGGTGTTTACAGCGGTCCGGATTCATCACGTGGTCACTGGATACGGCATTGATGTATCAGCCCTGGAGGAGGCCATCCGGCTGTCCGAGGAAAAGTACTGCTCGGTGGGGGCCATGGTGCAGAAGACAGCAAGTTTTCACACAACCCACGAAATCATCGAAGAGAAAACCGAGTCGCTGAGACCACTCGTGATCCAGGCCGCCGGAGTCCAGAGTTGAAGGCTCCCTTCAAATTCGTTCTAGCTGCCATGACCGCGCTCTGGCTCTTGCCAGCAGCACCGGCTCAACAGGCAGCAGAGCCTTTGGCCCTTACCCTGGAGCAGGCGGTAAAGATCGCGCTGGAGAAGAGCCCGCTGCGCAAGGCGGCAGTAGCAGACACGAAGGCGGCCTCTGCGGAGATTGGTTTGGCCCGCTCGGTTCTCATGCCGCGGCTGACCTTCTCCGAGACCGTGACCCGCGGGAACGACCCGGTTTACGTGTTTGGCAGCAAACTGCGGCAGCAGCGCTTCACGGCTGCCGACTTCGACCTGAATAAATTGAACACTCCCTTGCCCTTCGGGAACTTCAACACGCGTTTTGGCGGAAGCTGGAATCTGTTTGACTCGTTTGCCAGCTGGCACGGCGTGAATCGGGCAAAACAAATGGACGAGGCTGCCGGACATCAACTGGAGCGTACCGATCAGGAGATCGTGTTCCGGGTGGTGGATTCTTATTACGCTGTGTTGCTTTCCAGCAAGCAACTGGAGGTCGCCGAGCAGGCGGTGAAAACAGCCCGGTCCATCATGGATCGCGGTCAGGCGAGGTTCGACAGCGGGTTGGTGGTCGAGTCCGACTTGCTGACCGCGAAGGTGCGCGGGGCAGAGCGACAGCAGGAACTCATTCGGGGCAGGAACAATCTGGATTTGGCGCGGGCCCAGTTGAGCACCGCCATGGGTGTACCGCTGGACTCCCTGTTCCAGCCGGTGGAAGCTTTGGCGGAACGGACGCTTCCCGTCCCCGTTCTCCAGGAAGTCGAAAAGGTCGCCCTTACGAACCGGCCGGACTTGAAGCGCATTCAATCCGAAGAAGCAGCCCAGCGGCAGAGCGTTGCGATTGCGAAGTCATCGTTTGGCCCGCGCGTGAACGCCTTCGCCAGCTGGGAGATGGACAACCCAACGTTTCTGGCGGGCGGGGGCGGCAACCATTGGTTGGGCGGGGTGGAAGTGCAGTTTGACATCTTCCAAGGGGGCGCAAAACGGGCGGAACTCTCGCGGGAACGCGCGCTGCAGGAGAAAGTGACAGCCATGAAGCAGGTGGCGAGCGACGGAGTCCGCCTTGAAGTCCGCCGCGCCTACTACAACCTGGACTCGGCCCGGCAAGAGGTAGAAGTGGCGCGAGCAGCGATCGCCCAGGCGCAGGACAGTTTGCGAATCGGTCAGAACCGCTACGACGGCGGGCTCACCACCATTACCGACCTGTTGAGCACCGAAGAAGCGACGCGACGCAGCCAGACCGATTATTGGGAGGCTGTTTATCGCTTTCATACCAGCTACGCCAGCCTGGAGTTGGCGAGCGGCACTCTGAATCTTCAATCTCCGGTGGTGACGCCATGATTCATGCCAATTCCTTCCCTTTACGTCTGATCCCTTTGGCCGTGGTTCTGGCCGGCGGCCTCAGCGGTTGCTCCAGTGAGCGGCAGCCGACGACTCCAGCGCCGCAGACGATGCGCAATGTCCCGGTGCTCGCGGTACAGCGGTTGGACATACCCGATTTGCTGGAAGCGGTAGGAACGGTACGCGCTTCGCAGACCAGCCAACTGGCAAGCCAAATGATGGGGAACATCGTGGAACTCCGCGTCCATGAAGGAGATCGCGTGCAGCGTGGGCAGGCGCTGGCGGTAATCGATGATGCACAACCCCGGTCTGCCGTCGACCGGGCCGCGGCGGCTGAGAGTGCAGCCGGGCAGGAAGTAGCCGGGGCGGATTCCGGCCTCACTCTAGCCCAATCGACACTCCATCGTTACCAGGATCTCTATGACAAGAAGTCGGTCAGTCCCCAGGAATTCGACGAAGTGAAAGCTCGTTACCAGGCAGCGCTCGCGCATCGCGACATGTCGCGCGCGGGTCAGGTGCAGGCCAAGGCGGCGCTGGCCCAGGCGCACACAGCTCTGTCGTATACCCGCGTTCTGGCACCTTTTGATGGAGTGGTCACCGAAAGGAAAGCCGACGCTGGCATGTTGGCCAGTCCGGGCTTACCGATCTTCACCGTCGAGGGACTGGGGCACTATCGATTGGAAGCCACGGTCAATGAGAACGATCTGCGGCACGTCCGGATAGGAGAACAGGTATCGGTCGTGGTGGATGCGCTGGAAAACGCGGACCTGAAAGGAAGGGTCGTACAGATCGTTCCAGCAGCGGACCCCGGCAGCCGCAGTTTCCTGGTGAAAATCGAATTGCCAGCGGACAAGCGGCTGCGGTCGGGCCTGTTCGGCCGGGCACAATTTTCCCGCGGGAATCGTTCGTCGTTGCTGATTCCGGAAACTGCGGTAGTGAAGCGGGGACAACTCCAGGGTGTTTACGTGCTGGACCAGAACAAGGTCGCAGGCCTGCGCTACGTCACACTGGGGAAGAACTCCGGGGCCCGGGTCGAAGTACTCGCCGGACTTCAGGAAAACGAGCGCATCGTGACGAACCCCGCCGAGCTAGACCTGAACGGCAAGCGCATCGAGGCCCAGTAATGGCAGAAGGCCCCAACTCGGCGAACCAGCCCGCGCCTGGCCCGCGTCTGGCGGGACGCATCGCTCATGGCTTCATCGACTCGAAGCTGACGCCGCTGGTGATCGTCGCTGCATTGCTTCTGGGTGCGTTCAGCATTCTCTGGACTCCGCGCGAGGAAGAGCCGCAGATCGTCGTCCCCATGCTCGACGTCTTCGTGCAGATGCCGGGAGCATCTCCCGAAGAAATTTCGCAACGGGTCAGTCTGCCCATGGAGAAGCTGCTCCGCGAAGTTCCGGGCGTCGAATATATCTACTCCATCAGCCAGCCGGGCATGAGCATGCTGATCGTGCGTTTCTATGTTGGCTCGAAGGAAGAAGACGCCATCATCCAAACGTACAACAAGCTTTACTCCAATTTTGACCGCATCCCACCGGGCGCATCGCAGCCGATTATCAAGACCCGTTCCATCAATGACGTCCCCATCATCGCACTCACCCTCTGGGGCAAAGATTACGATTCCTACCGCCTGCGGCGCATCGCGGGCGAAGTGGAAGATTCGCTGAAACAACTTGACGATGTTTCTGAAACCGCGATCATCGGAGGGCAGCCCCGCCAGATACGGGTGGTCTTGGATACCCAGCGGCTCGCCGCCTATGGCCTGACTCCGGCAGCCGTCGCGGGCCAACTCCAGGGCGCGAACAGCCGCGCCGAGGTAGGCAGCTTTGCCCGCGACAACCGCGAGTTCAAGGTCGAGGCAGGGAAATTCTTCACGCGCCCGGAGGACTTGCAGCAGGTCGTAGTCGGAATCCACTCGGGCCGTCCGGTGTACTTGCGGGATGTGGTGGAAAAGCTGGAGGACGGTCCTGCCGAGCCGGACAGCTATGTGATGTTTGCGAACGCCAGGGGCGGCACGGGCGAAAAGGCCGGAGCCGAATATCCGGCGGTGACCATCACCCTCGCCAAGCGCAAAGGCACCAACGCGACGATCATCTCGGAGCGGGTTCTGGAGAAGGTAAACGCCCTGCGCGGGTACGTACTGCCCAATGACCTAAGCATCACAGTCACACGCAACTATGGCGAGACTGCGAAAGACAAGTCGAACGAACTGCTGAAGCATCTGCTGATCGCGACGCTTTCGGTCACTTTGCTGATCGCGTTGGCGTTGGGCTGGCGGGAGTCCGGCGTAGTGCTGCTGGCCGTACCCGTCACGCTAGCGCTCACGTTGGCCGTCTTTTACTTCTACGGCTACACACTCAACCGGGTCACCCTGTTTGCGCTGATCTTCTCCATCGGCATTCTGGTGGACGACGCCATCGTTGTGGTGGAGAACATCGTGCGCCATTTCCGATTGCCGGGAAGTCGCGGGCGCCCTCTCGCAGAGGTGGCGGTTGAAGCCGTGGATGAGGTTGGCAATCCCACCATTCTTGCCACATTCGCGGTCATCGGCGCCATCCTGCCCATGGCGTTTGTACGTGGCTTGATGGGCCCCTACATGCGTCCGATCCCGGTGGGAGCCTCGGCAGCCATGCTTTTTTCCCTGGTGGTGGCTTTCGTGGTATCGCCCTGGGCCGCATTGCGCTTGCTGAGAAATTACGCGGGCGGGGGCGGCCATGATAAGCATGACGCCGAGGGCTGGACAACGCGTCTTTATCGCCGAGTGATGAACCCGCTGATCCTCGACGCCCGCCGCCGCTGGATGTTTCTGGGCGGAGTGGTCGTGCTGTTGCTGGCGGCCGTTGCGTTCGTGCCGTTGAAATGGGTGCGGGTGAAGATGCTCCCCTTCGACAACAAGAGCGAGTTCCAGGTCATCATTGACATGCCGGACGGAACTCCTCTGGAGCAGACGACCCGCGTAGCGCAGGCACTCGGCGCTTATCTTGGCCAGCAGCCCGAAGTCACGAATTACCAGATTTACGCCGGTACATCCGGTCCCTACAATTTCAACGGGCTGGTGCGGCACTATTTCCTGCGCCGTCAACCCAACCAGGCCGACATCCAGGTGAACCTGCTCTCGCGGCACGACCGCACGGCGCAGAGTCATGAGATAGCGCGGCGGTTGCGTCCGGAACTGGACAAGATCGGCGAGCCTTTCGGTGCACGAATCAAGGTGGCGGAGGTTCCTCCCGGGCCGCCCGTGCTCCAGACCCTGGTCGCGGAAGTCTACGGGCCCGATTACAAGAGCCAAATCGAATTGGCAGCGCAGATCAAGAAAGTCTTTCAGCAGACTCCAGGAGTCGTGGATGTGGACTGGTACGTTGAGGATCCGCAGACCAAGTACGACCTGAAAGTCGATCTCGATAAAGCGGCGCTACACGGAATCTCTCCCGCCGACGTCACGCGCTCGCTGCAGGTGGGCCTGAGCGGCGCAAATGCCGGGCTTCTGCACGATCCCACTTCGCGGGAAGACGTTCCGATCGAAGTCCGCCTGGCCCGGCCGGATCGCTCGGGTATCGAAAACCTGGAAAGCATAAAGCTGCCTACCCCTTCCGGGGGGCAGATTGCTTTGCAGGAGGTTACGAACCTCCAGCAGAGCACGATTGACACCAGTGTTTATCGCAAGAATCTGCAACCGGTTGTGTACGTGACGGGTGACGTGGCGGGCGGGGAAGAGAGCCCCGTCTACGCCATCATGAAGATGAGCGATGCCATCGACAAGATCAAGCTGCCGGATGGATACGCGGTCAAGCAGTACAAGGGCACGACCATGCCCGAGCGTACCGACCGCTTGTCGATGAAATGGGATGGGGAGTGGCACATCACGGTCGAAGTGTTTCGCGATTTAGGGCTGGCATTCGCTGCTGTACTGGTGTTGATCTACGTGCTGGTCGTGGGCTGGTTCCGCTCTTTCGTAACGCCATTGGTCATCATGGCGCCCATTCCACTCACCCTGGTCGGCATTCTGCCCGCGCACGCGCTGATGGGTGCGTTCTTCACTGCCACTTCGATGATTGGCTTCATCGCGGGCGCCGGAATCATTGTCCGCAATTCCATCATCCTGGTCGACTTCATTGAACTGCGACGATCCCAGGGCATGTCGCTGGAAGATGCCGTCGTTGACGCCGGCGCGGTGCGATTCCGGCCGATGCTGCTGACTGCAGCTGCGGTGGTGGTAGGAGCGAGCGTGATTCTCTTCGATCCGATTTTTCAGGGCTTGGCTCTGTCCCTGATGGCGGGTGAAGTCGCGTCGACCGTCCTGTCGCGAATGGCCGTTCCCGTCCTCTACTACCTGAGCCAGCACCGTCGCGCCATGAAGCCCGCTGGCGAACCGGCGGCTGCAACAGAATGAAGATTCAATTTGGAGGTACGACCATGACAACTGATCGCTACTTGAGACTGATTGCCGGGGCCTTCATCATGGCTTCCCTGGCGCTGGGACACTGGGTGAATCCGTACTGGTATCTATTCACTGCTTTTGTCGGCTTGAACCTGTTTCAGTCAGCATTCACCAACTGGTGCCCGATGATGACATTCCTGCGCAAGCTCGGGGTGAATCGATAAATGGCACGCTACTGATACGACCCTTGGCGGCCAGCGCGCGGCTTACTTCCGGACTCACGGCGCTCAAGTCGATGTGGAGCTGGCCGGCGGAAAATCCTGCGAACAAGCCATCGGGTGCAGCGGTGACCGGTTCTACTGCACCCACACGGTCTTAATATTCACGAATTCCCGGATGCCGTGCGCCGCAAGTTCTCTCCCGTGGCCCGAATGCTTCACGCCGCCGAACGGGAGGCGCGGATCGGAGGCCACCATCTTGTTCAGGAAAACCATTCCCGCCTCGAGTTCGTTGATGAAGAGTTCGGTTTCCGCGGGGTCGTTGGTCCAGGCACTGGCTCCCAGCCCGAAGCGGCTGTCATTGGCAATCTGAATGGCCTGCTCCGCCGTCTTCACTCGAAAGATTGACGCTACCGGCCCGAAGAATTCTTCCCGGTAAGCAGGCGATTCCTTCGGGATGTCAGTCAGCACCGTGGGAGCATAGAAATTGCCAGGCCGCTTCAGAGGATGGCCACCGGCAAGCAGACGCGCCCCAGCCGCCACCGTCTTCTTCACATCGACATCCAGCGAAGTGACCGCCTCCGGGTTGGCCAGCGGTCCCAGTTGGGTCTGCTCGTCAAAGGGATCGCCGATCCGGAGTTCCTGCATGCGCTGTACGAACTTGTTCTGGAATGCATCGGCGATGGATTCCGCCACGATGAAGCGTTTCGCGGCAATGCAAGATTGCCCGTTGTTCTGAATTCTGGCATCCACTGCCGTGGCGACGGCCGTGTCCAGGTCCGCGCTCGGCATCACAATAAACGGATCGCTGCCTCCGAGCTCCAGCACTACCTTCTTGATTCGCCTGGCCGCGGAGACTCCGACTTCGACGCCAGCCTGCTCGCTGCCCGTGAGTGTGGCCGCTGCAATTCGCGGGTCGTTCAGGATCGCATCCACTTGCGACGCTCCGATCAGGAGAGTCTGCAACACTCCTTCCGGGAATCCCGCGCGACGAACAATCTCTTCAATCTTTAGAGCGCACTGGGGAACATTCGAGGCATGTTTCAGCAGCCCGACATTACCCGCCATCAGCGCCGGCGCCACAAACCGGAAGACCTGCCAGAACGGAAAATTCCAAGGCATCACCGCGAGCACGATCCCCAGAGGCTGGTAGCGAACGAAACTGCGCTTCGCTCCCGTCTCGACCACTTCGTCCGCCAGGAAACGTTCCGCATTCTCCGCATAGTAGCGGCAACCGCTCGCGCATTTCGACGCCTCCGCGACCGCGGACCGAAGCGTTTTTCCCATCTCCAGGGTCATCAGGCGCGCGCATTCGTCTTTTTCTTTTTCCAGGATCTCGGCGGCACGCAGCATCATCCGTGCACGATCGGCAAACTTAGTTCGGCGATGCGCCTGAAATGCCGAACTGGCGAGCTGGATCTTTTGTTCGATCTGGGACGGGGAGAGAGCCTCGAAGCTCTTCAGCAATTCCCCAGTTGCAGGATTCGTAGTTGCGATCGCCATCGTTGAGCCTTTGGACCTTAGCACCTAACAAAAATCTGGTACATGTTTCCGGCTTGTTTTCTCAAAACGCCTACGGTCAGCAAAACTCCGCACCTGAGATTCACTTACCTTTTAGCTTGGCTGCTTGTTCGAGTTGTTTCACAGCCGCCATGGTGCGTGCGGTGCAGTCGGCCCGCTTGCCTGATTTCGGGCGGCGGTTACGTTTCGTGACAGAATCATGCTTCGACATTGGCTTCTCCTATGGCTGCTTAATTACCTCAAAATCTCCGTGGCGATGTATTTCAGAGCTTCGTTCACGCCGACTACAGCGGCCTCGGCGGATTGACAGGCAAAGAACCTCGTCCGGCGAAACCAAAAGGCCGCTGCTTGACAGCAACGGCCCCAATGGTTGCAGCTTACTCTGAGTCTTTGCGAACCTTCTTTCGGGCTCGCTTTCGCGCCAGGGCTTGTTTCACGCGGCGCTTCGCGCCCGGCTTCAGGTAGTAGGAGTGGCGCTTCACTTCCTTAATGATGTCTTCCGTCTGAACCTTGCGCTTGAAGCGACGGAGGGCGTTTTCCACCGACTCGCCTTCTTGCAGTCGAACTTCTGCCAAACTCATCACCCCCCGACTCAGCACTCTATGCTGGACACTATAGAGCTTATCCCATTTGTGCCAGGTTCCGTCGAGCGAATTGCCATGCGAGGTGGGAGTCGAGCGGTTTAGCCGCGCCAAGACCGGCAGTTGTGAGCCGGGAAGCATCCACTTTGATTTGCGAGGCCAAAACGGCGAGTTGCGGCTCAGACGTTGCTACTCTGTATAATCGCCTGTTTTGCCACTGGCAATTATGGAGGTCGGGAATGAAATCGACACTTGTTTCGCTCTTTCTGCTCATTATTCTGGCGGCGCCAGCAGCCTGCTGCGTCCAAGCCATCTCCGCGATTTTCTTCCCGGACCCGGCCGCGATAAGTAACTGGGAGCTGTGTCCCTCCGGGAGATTCACGCCCCTGACTTCCGGCAGCAGCATGCATTCGGCTCAGCGTTTTTCCGCGAGGGGCCTATTTGCGCGCCCCGCAAAGAACTGGCGGGTGCGGCGTCATAGCCGAATCGAGACTCATCACAATCCCGTTGCCCCGGGCGGTAGAAAATATTCGCTCGGCTTTGCAGCCAGGACGTTGACCCCAGTTCCCACTCACAAGTTCTCAAGCACCAGCTTCAGATAGTTCCAGAAACTCCCCACAGACGATATCTGCACTCGCTCGTTCGGGCTGTGAGGATCTACGATCGTCGGGCCGAAAGACACCATCTGCATGCCCGGATATCTCTCGCCAATGACGCCGCACTCCAGGCCAGCGTGCATGGCGATGAGCTTTGCCGGTTCGCCGAACAATTTCTTGTGCACCTCCTGGAGCTTGCGCACGATGTCGCTGTTGGGCTCCGGTTTCCAGCCGGGGTATTTGCCTCCGTGCTCCACTTCGAACCCCGCCAGCCCGCATACCGTCGCAACCATGCGGGCGGCAGCCAGCATGCTGCTCTCGATCGCACTCCGCTGGCTGGTAACAACCTCCACCACGTCTCCCTTGGTATTGACCGTCGCCAGATTCGTGGACGTCTGGACCAGGCCGGGAACGTCGGGGCTCATGGCGAGAACGCCATGATGCAGGCTCGCGAGCAGGGCCACCGTCTGTTTCGCGTCCGTCGCATCCAGCACCTTTACCGGGTGTTCCGCTTTCTCGACCGTGATCTGCAGTCCGGAATCGAATCCTCCCAACTCAGCCTGGTATCCAGCTTGGGCTGCGGCAACAAGCGATTTCAGTTCGCTCTCGCGAGCGGGATCGAGCAGGACCAAGGCCGCAGCTTCGCGGGGAATCGCATTCTGCGCGCTTCCACCGTTAATTGAGGCGATTTCAACCGGTAGTTGATCCAGCAAGACCTGCAGGATCCCACCCATGATCCGCAGGGCATTGCCGCGTCCTTGGTGGATATCAACACCGGAGTGGCCACCTTTCAGGCCGGACACTTTGAGGCGCCAGGCTGATCCTGCGCTCGCAGGATTGAGCCTGACCTTGCGTCGAGCAGTCGTCTTGATGCCACCGGAACAGCCGATACAGAGGGTGCCTTTCTCTTCGTTGTCAAGGTTGAGAAAGTATTTCGATTTCAGCAAGCCACCCGGGAATGCCGAAGCGCCGGTGAGTCCGCTCTCCTCGTCAATGGTGAAAGCGAATTCCAGCGGACCATGCGCAATGTCATTGCTCTCCATCACGGCCAGTGCAGCAGCCACACCGATTCCGTTGTCGGAACCCAGGGTCGTACCGTCTGCCTTCAGCCAGTCGCCATCTCTTATCACCTTGATAGGGTCGACATCGAAGTCATGAACAGTTCCCTCGTTCTTCTCACATACCATGTCGAGGTGACCCTGTAAGAGAGCCATCGGCGCACCCTCGCGTCCCGGCCGCGCAGGTTTCCTGATCACGAGATTGCCGACATCGTCCAGTACGGATTCCAGACCCAGCTTTGTGGCGAGCGCCCGGACGTACTCCCTCGCTGCAGCTTCCTTTGTGGAAGCGCGAGGAATCGTCGCCAATTTGTCGAAGTGCTTCCATAACGCCTCAGGTTGCAGGTTCGCGAGTGCAGGTATCATGACACGCTCCGTGAGATCAAAAGCTACCAGCCATCGTACAGCGCGGACGCAAGGCCGGGGGCCTGTTTAAACGAGCGCCGCGGAGGAAAGCCCCACAATCCGGCTGGGTGTGCAGGAGAAAGTGATCCAGCGCATCCTGCGCCAGGCAAACGTGAGCACGACGGCGAACTACTACATCAGAACCTCCGCCGACAACCCTCTACTCGGGCGGGCTGGCCTCCACACCCAGGCCCGGCCGGTTCGGGAGCACGAGCTTGCCTTGATGAACTTGCACTCCGGAGAACGGATCGTTGGCCACCAGCAGGTTGCCGTCCAGGTCCGCGTAATCGACCAGCGGCGACAGGTGGGCAGCCGCCGTTACGCTGACCGAACTCGAGACCATGCACCCCAACATCGTCTTCATGCCGAGAGATTGTGCCACTTGCAGGGTGCGAAGGGCGGCTAGAACGCCTCCACACTTGTCGAGCTTCACGTTGACTCCATCGTAGGCGTCCACTAAGCGGGGCACAGCCGCCGCATTCAGACATGCCTCGTCGGCAATGAGCGGCAGATGCACGTGCTTGCGGACCCAGCGCGTCTCCTCGAGCATGGCGGCGGGCATCGGCTGCTCGACAAATTCCACGCCTTGCGTCTCCAGCCAGTTGATTTTGCGGACCGCCTCTTCTTTATTGGTCCAACCCTCGTTGGCATCGACACGCAGGGGTTTCCTGGTCACGCTCCGCACGGCAGCAATAGTTTCTTCGTCCGTGTCCAGGCCAACCTTGATCTTCAAGATGGGAAAGGGCTCGGCTTCACGAACTTTCTGCCGGGTAGCTTCCGGCGTGTCGATGCCGATGGAAAACGTTGTCAGGGGTGCGTCATTCGGATCGAGTCCGAAGAGGCGGTAGAGAGGCACACCGAGTTTCTTTCCGACCCAATCCATCAAGGCGAGATCGATCGCTGCTTTGGCGGCGAACTGGCCTTCGATCTTCCGGAAGATTTCCGCCATGACTTTCTGGAACTGCCAGGGATCGGCCGCAAGCAGCATCTCGCGAATCGACTCGACCGTTTGGCGGGCGCCGGCGGCGTCTTCGTGGTAGCGAACGATCGGTGCGCCTTCTCCCAGGCCGGTGATTCCATCGCGAGTAAAGCGGAGGTGGAGTGTGTCGCGGAATTGGCTGGACGACATCGTGGTCGTCCAAGTGTGGCGTAACTTCAGGCGGGTGATCGCGGTTTGCAAATCGGCGCGGGAAGGCGGACTTGCCTCGCCGGGAAGATCGCCGGGAAGCAGCGCCAGTGCAGTTCCCGCGAGTCCGGCCTGTTTGAGCCAATCGCGCCGATTCATTTGATCCTCCTGCCAGCGACCAGCAGACGCGTCCAGGGTTGGTCCGCGAGGCGGCTGATCTGTACGCCGGGATGCCCGTTGGTGGTGTCGTGAATGAACTTGCCGTGACCGATGAACATGCCGGTGTGGGTAATGTGGTCCGCCGCACTGCCGAAAAAGAGCAGGTCGCCCGGGCGCAGATGCTTGCGCTCGACGGGCAGAACGCCGCTCCACGCAGCTTGCAGGTCGGCGTCGCGAGGCATGGTAATGCCGCGGCTCCGCACCAGCATCTGGGTGAATCCAGAGCAGTCGAATCCGAAGCTCGACCTCCCTCCCCAGGTGTAGGTGATACCGAGGAACCGCCTGGCGAGTTCGATGGATTCTGGAATTGTGAGTGGACGCGGGTTCATTTCCACATCGCCTCGATCGATCCAGGCCTCGCGCCGGTCGAGCAGACGGACGTGCAGGTAGTCCTGATTCTCGGGTGGCGTTTGCGGGATGACCTCCAGGCGCGTCTCGAAGGGGACAGTCAGCAGTGGCGCGTGCCTGGTGACGTCCGGCTCGCGATAGAGATTCGCGGTTAACGACCGGACTTGGACGAAGGGGGCGGTAGAAGCAGAGCCGGCGGGTGGCGGCAGAACGTCTTCGTCGCGAATCCATCCGGTGTAGTCATCGGGCGTGCGGATGTGGGTGAATCCGTCTTTTTGTTCCAGGACGGCGACCTCGGAAGCATAGATGGCTTGCGAGACCACATCGGTATCGGCCGAGGCGGAAGAGAACATATTGGCCACGGGAACGCGGATGAGAGCCTTGGTTGGAGTTTGGGCAACGGCCGAAATCACCAGCAGGGACGCGAGCAGCGCGAAGCGCAAGAGTGCGGATGGATAACGCGGGGAGCTAGTTCGGATCATGATTAGAGCCTATTTCGAGGCCACGAATGATCCCGCAGGCAACATGCGCCTTCGCAGCCGTCGTGTTTCTGGAGCGTGCACTCAAAATCCCGGACCACACGAAGCCACGAGTGGGACGCCACGATAAACGGGACGCCCCGCCGAGGCGGAAATTCTAGAACGTGTATTTCACCGAGAGTTGCATTTTGCGCGGATCGCTGGTGAGGCCGCGCCCGTCGGAAACAACGGTCGCCGGATCCACGACTCCAAAATCTCCGTTCAAGTAACGATTGCTGCCCGGTTCATCGTAGTGAACGGAATTGGTGACATTCTGAATTTCCAGGCGCATCTCAAGCTGCTGCCGTTCCGTGATGCGAGTCTTCTTGCCGATGGACATGCTCAGATTCTTATAACCGGCAAGCCGGAAGAAGTTCCTGCCAACGTTGCTGAACTCACCCGGAGCAGGCGTGGAAAATTTTGCGATCTGGTCGGGAGTGACGTATGTCAACAAGCCCGTGTCCGGATCGCGATGGATCTTGAACATGTGGGGAGAGCATTGGTCGCAGTTGGCCACGGTGCGCACGATGCTGCTGAGAGTGTAGTCGTTGCTGTTGGAAAAGACAGTGGTGGGACGCCCGCTCTCGATGATTGCGAAGCCGCCAATCTCCCATCCGCCGAGAGCGCGCTCCAGGAATCCATTCCAGCTGTGCCCCCAAGTCTTGCCATGCCCGAACGGCAACTCGTAGACCCAGATGGACTGAAAAACATGGGTGCGATCGAAATCCGAGGGAGCGTAGTTCGCTTTCCGATGATCGAGATCAAAAGGCGTGCTGGAAGCTCCGAAAGGAGACGAAGCCGTGCTCACCGTTGTGAACGTCGGATCGAAGGAGCGCGTGTCAATCGACTTCGACCAGACGTAGCTTGCCTGGAACGTGAACCCGTTGGCAAACGAACGCCGCACCTCAGTCTGAAGAGCGTGATAGGTCGAGAAGTCGTGGCTATCAAGAACCACGAAGCCTCCGGGACTGCCCGAAAACGAACCTGAGAACTGCGGATACGCATACAGGAAGGTCGGAGCCAGACCCGCCAGTGTGGGGATTCCGCGTTGTTGCATTTCTGCGGCCACGCCGGCCACCGCACCCGCTGCGAAGTACTTGTAATAAGGGTTAAAACATTTCGGCTCATTTCCTGTCGGACAGTTCACGTGGGAATTGGGATCGGTAGCGAGCCACTGCGACCCTGTCAAACCAGCTGGAATTCTGGTGTCCGCTCCCAACATCTGGTCGAAGAGCGGGCTGTCCGCACCGCCCGCGACAGTCTTGAAAGCATCGAGGAGACCGTTGCCTCGGATCTGTGCCTGGTTGGCGTCGTAAGCGCCAAACAGGTGCACCGCCTTGCGTCCGATGTAGTTGGTCTCCCAAACGATCTTGTACGGCAATTCTCGCTGAATTCCGAAGCTCCACATGTAGGTCTGCGGCGATTGCCAGTTGGGGTCGACGACTGTATTGAAGTTGTTACTGAAGGAAGGAGGCTGGCGCAACTGTGCGGGCGTCCCCTGGTTCGTGAGATCGGAAGAGACAACGCAGTTGAGCACATCGGAAGTCAAACCGCTCAGCCTGCCGTTCCCGGGGCAAGCGGGGTTTCCTGTGCCATAGGACTGGTCGGTGATCTGGGTACTTAGTCCGGGCATTCCCTGGAAGATGGCCGACGACAAGGCAAACGTGTTCATCCTGTCGAACGCGATCCTGAAATTCCCACGGACGGACGTTTTGCCGTTGTTCCGCGGATCCCAGGCAAAACCGATGGATGGTCCCAGGTCGTGATACGAGTCCTTATATAGTTGGCCCGGCTTCCACACCAGGCTGTCGCTGCTGAATCCCCAGCCGATAGGGCCATCCGGCCGCAACATGTTGTTGGCATTCGTGACTCGGGGCGAAAGCTTGATTTCCCAGCGGAGGCCGAGGTCGACGACGAAATTCGGGCGGAGCCGCCAGGTGTCTTGCGCGTAGAAGTCGTATTCCGGCATCCGGAAATCGGCGTGGAGAATGGTTCCCGGAGGAGCCCAGGTATTCGGATCCTGGGGAACGAAACCTTGCTGGATTGAGCCCACCCTGCCCAACAGGCCGTTGATGTAACCGGTCAGATTGACGGCGTCGTTCCCCTGATCAATCACCGTTTCGCCCGGGATATTGAATGCCCCGGGGTCCACAGGATTTACGCTGGGATCAAAGTTCACTGCCAGCGCAGCATCGAGGACGCCAATATTTCCACGTTGGTCGATGTGCCGTTGGTAGCGGAAATTGACACCCCACTTGAAAGCATGCGCGCCGCGCAGGTAGGTCATGTTGTCAGCGAGTTGATAGGTAGTGAGGAAGCGAGCATTGCCCACATAATTCTGCAGAGGGACATTCATGCAGGCGATACCATTCACCGCGCAAATGGGGTCCGCAAAGAAATTGAAGACCGGGTTGCTGCGAAAATTCGCATCGGGATTGGCAAAATTGAAACCGAAGCGATTGAGCCCGAGCACCAACTCATTCAGCAGGTTCGGCTTGACCGCCCAGCGCCACGCGACTGCGAGGTTTTTAGGAGTCCGGTAGGTGTCGACCACGTTGGGAGTTTCGGGAAAAACCGGCAACCCGCCGTTGGCGGTGTCGCCAAAGGTGTTCTGATGACCCGCGGACCAGCGCACGAACAGGCTGTGGGCAGAGTTAAACGTGTGATCCACGCGAATGGTGTAGTCGAGTTGCTTCTCATGTTCCGCCGCCAGCCAATCAAATGCGGCAACATTCAGCCCGTCTCCGGTTTTGTAGTCGTTGGGAGGGGGCGTGGAGGTGAGAACCTGTTGCACGCTCGCATCGAGGCCGAGTTGCTGAGGATCGTTGGCGGCAGCGTCGTAATTTACAACGTTGATCCCGGCAAGCGGGTTGCCATTGGCGTCCACCGTTGCATTGGAATTGCCGAACGCCGAGTTGAAGCAATTGCCCAGGTAAGGCTTATTTGCACAGATGGGTGAGTTCTGGTCGATAAAGCGGAAGAGGCCGCCACGCGCCTGTTGAGTATAGACCGGCTGGATGCTGAGGTTCGTCGTGAGTGTGCGCAGCCACTGAAAGTTGACAAAGAAAAATGTCTTGTTCTTGATGAGCGGGCCGCCGAAGGTGAAGCCGGGGATTTTCTGGACGAATTGGGGCTTCCCAAAACCTTGTTCCTTGCCGGCCGGGTCATTGGCATTGAGTCCTGGAGTTTGATAGAAAAAGTAGGCCGAACCGTGATAGTTGTTGGTCCCGGAACGAGTGACCATCTCCACCTGCGCACCGCTGTTGCGTCCGTATTCGGACGTGAAGTTACTGGTTACGACGCGAAATTCCGAGAGCATGTCGGGATTCGTGCGCAGGGGCGAGAAGTTGGAGCCTCCGGCGCTGGTTTCATTGATGTCGATACCATCGAGCGTGTAGTTCCAGGCACGATCGCGGGCTCCGTTGGCATGGACACCTCCGCCCGCAACGTTCGGGCCTCCCTGATTGAAGCCACCCGAATCCACGACGCCGGGTTCGAGTTCGACCAACGAGAGAGTATTGCGGCCCCTGCCGGTTACGATGGGCAGGGTATTCAGAGCGGCGTTATCAACAAGGTTGCCGATGTTGCCGGAGGTCGCAGTCTGAACCAGCTCGGCGGCTGCATTCACGACCATGGTTTCCGTGATCGCACCCACCTGGAGGGTCGCCGTGAGAGCAGTGGGCTGACCGATGGTGACCACGTTCCCAGTAGAGGCAAATGTCTTGAAACCCGCCTTCGCGATCTTCACTGTGTAAGTCCCCGGCTTCACCGCGTCGAACACATACGTGCCGGCCGACGTCGTCTTGCCAGTGAAGGCAACTCCTGTTGCCTCGTCTGTCAGGGTCACCTGGGCGTCGATAAGGACCGCCCCGCTAGAATCACGCACCACGCCGGCAACTCGGGAGGTGGTTTGCGCTGCCGCCAGCACTGTTAGAACCAGTACTGAAAGCAGGGTCAGCACGAAAATGCGACTGCAATGAATGGCCCTGTTCATGGATGTAACCTCCCTCAGAACGTCTTCGAACAACGGTTTTGAATCGCCGGCGATGAGGCCGCGATTTCCTAAACGGGGACCATTCGGCCTGGAATCCGCATTTGGGAACGCAATCCATATACGCTTTCATTGCAACAGGTGTCAAGTGTGTTCATCACAAACGCAACATATGTTTCAGTCGAAAGCGGGATTTGCAGCCAGGCCCCGGCCACACGGGCCGATGGCATTGTGCCGGGCAATCTGAAGGTGATTGGTAGGGTGTTCTAGCCCTGGTACCAGCGGAAGCCGTGCCGCTGCTCGTAATCCACCTTTTCGAGCAAGGCGAGCGTCCGCGTCCGGCGGTAGTGCGCACAGATGGTGAAGAGAACGTGAAGCAGGCTGATCGGCGCAGTATAGGAATTGCTGAAGGGAGCTTCCACCGAGGTGAGGAAGCACTCGTGGGCGAAGCGCGCGATCGGCGATACGAAGGTGTCGGTGATGCCTACGCAGTAGGCGCCGTTCTCGCGCGCTTGCTGCAGGCCCTCTACGGTCTGCCGAAGACCTCGCCGGAAGCTGATCGCAATCACCAGATCTTTCTTCGTGAGGCCTCGAACGGCGTGCAGCGTCTTTCCGGGCGATGTGACGCTCACGACCGGCAGTCCCAACAGGGTCAGCTTGTAGTCGAGGAAGTCAACCAGGCTGATGGCCATGTCGCCGGCGATCAAGAGAATACGGCGAGCCTCATACATGCGCTTCGCCAGCACAACGATCCTTTCCATGTCCAGAGTGTTGCGCAGCGCATGGAGATTGTGCAGGTCCTGGTCCAGAGCCTTTCGCGCGTTCGAAGTGAGGCCCGAGTCGTTCGGTGAAGTGGCCTTCATCCCCTCGAGGGAGGTGGCACTGGCGATGGAGAGCTCGTGAAGGTAGAACTTGAATTCCCGGTAGTTGGAAAAGCCCATACTCCGTACCGTCCGGAGAATGGTGGCTGGATCGGTTCCCAGCTTGTGGGCGACGCCGCGAATACTGAGCAGAACGTAGTCGCGAGGGCGTTCCTGAATCGGACGGATGAGTTCCTGGCGCTTAACGCTGAGGTGCCCGATGCGCTCGCCGAAACCAGGCAAGCCGCGACTGAGTTTCGTTCGGATGCTGGACTTCATCAGCGTCCCCGCTCTCGAGGACTAACCCGCTATCGCTCGTGGAATCACGAACGCAACAAATGTAACACGATGACTTTTCCGGCGCAAAACAGCCAAGGGTGTATTCGAACCAAACAGCGCCAAATAGGCGGAGGGCGCCAAGGCAACGCTAGCCCTCCGCCGGCCGTGAAACCACGGGCGGGCTGGGCGAACGCAGTTGCCGCAGCCATAGCCGCAAGCGGTCAATGTAGATATAGACAACGGGCGTGGTGAACAGGGTCAACATCTGGCTGACAATTAACCCGCCGACGATAGTGATTCCGAGAGGACGGCGCAACTCTGACCCGGTGCCCGTACCAAGCGCCAGGGGCAGGCCGCCGAGAAGTGCGGCCATCGTCGTCATCATGATGGGGCGGAAACGCAGGAGACATGCTTCATAGATGGCGTCGGTTGACGACTTTCCGTGCTTGCGCTCGGTATCGAGGGCAAAATCGATCATCATGATGGCGTTCTTCTTGACCAATCCGATCAGCAGGATGATACCGATCATGCCGATGACATTCAGTTCGTTTTTGGAAATCAGCAGCGCGAGCAGCGCTCCCACTCCGGCCGAGGGCAGGGTGGAGAGAATTGTGATGGGGTGCGCGTAACTCTCGTAGAGAACTCCGAGCACAATATAGACGGAGAACAGGGCGGCCAGGATGAGCAGCGGCTGGCTGGAGAGCGAGTCCTGGAAAGCGGCGGCGGTCCCCTGAAAACTGGCGCGAATGGTGGACGGGAATCCGATGCTGCGCTGGGCGTTCTCGATGATCTTGGTGGCATCGCCCAGAGAAACGCCGGGCGCGAGATTGAAGGACAAAGTGGCTGCGGGATACTGGCCCTGGTGGTTGACGGCGAGCGCGGTGTTCGAAGGCCCGAAGTGCGCGAACGATGACAGCGGCACGGCGGTGCCGTTGTTGGCGCGAACGTAGATATTCTGCAGAGCTTCAGGACTGCGTGAGAAGCCCGGGGCAACTTCCATCACCACGTGGTACTGGTTCAGTTGGCGGTACATGATCGAGACCTGGCGCTGTCCGAAGGCGTCGTAGAGAGCGTTATCGATGTTGGCGGCGTCGACTCCCAGGCGGGCGGCGGTGTCGCGATCGATGATCACGCTGGCCTGAAGGCCTTTGTCCTGCTGGTCGGTATTGACGTCGCGCAACTCAGGCAGGGAGCGCAGTTTCTGCAGGAGGCGCGGCGACCATTCATTCAACTGCTGAAGGTCCTCACCTTGCAGGGTGTACTGGAATTGGGCCTGGCCCTGGCGGCCACCAATGGTCAAGTCCTGTGCTGATTGCATATACAACGTGGCCCCCGGAACGACGGCCAGTTTCGAGCGCAGACGCGCGATGACTTGATCGGCGCTGACTTTGCGTTCCGCGAGCGGCTTTAGGGTGACGAACATGCGTCCGGTGTTGGAGGAGGTGTTGCCGCCCGCGAATCCGACAATCGTGTTGACGGCGGGGTCCTTCATCACGATGTCCACGAACGCGCCCATCTTCACACGCATGGCATCAAAAGAAATATCCTGCGCAGCCTGGACCGAACCACCGATGCGGCCGGTATCCTGCTGCGGGAAAAAACCCTTGGGAACAATGATGTACAGATAGACGCTGAGGCAGGCCGTGGCGATGGTCACGGCGAGTGTAAGGGGCTGGTGGCGCAGCACCCATTGAAGGCTGCGACGGTATCCGCCAAGCAAGCGGTCAAATAGCCATTCGCTGGCCCGGTAGAAGCGGCCATGTCTTTTCTCGCCAAGCGGGCGCAGGAACTTGGCGCACAGCGCGGGCGTGGCCGTGAGCGAAATCAGCAGCGAGATACTGATCGCGATACTGAGCACGACGGCAAATTCCCGGAACAGGCGCCCGACGATTCCTCCCATCAGCAGAATCGGGATAAAGACGGCGATCAGGGACGTGCTCATGGAGAGCACGGTAAATCCAATTTCTTTCGCGCCGCGATAGGCAGCCTGGACCGGGGTCATGCCCTGTTCAATGAAGCGCGTGATGTTTTCGAGAACGACGATGGCGTCGTCCACCACGAATCCGGTGGAGATGGCGAGCGCCATGAGCGACAGGTTGTCGAGGCTGTAGCCCAGCAGATACATGACGCCGAACGTGCCAATGAGCGATAGCGGCACGGCCATGCTGGGGATGACGGTCGCGCGGAAAGTGCGCAGGAACGCGAACACGACCAGGATGACAAGAATGACGGAGATGACGAGAGTGCGCTCGATGTCGGCCACGGAGGCGCGCACGGTCGTGGTCCGATCGAGAACGACGTTCAAGTTGATCGCCGGGGAAATGGAGGCTTTGAGCTGCGGGAGCGCGGCGTACACGCGGTCCACGGTGGCGATGATGTTCGCGCCTGGCTGGCGTGACACGATCATCAGCACGGCGGGCTTGCCGCTGGAGAGGCCGACGACGCGAATGTCCTCGACCGAGTCTTGCACGTCGGCGACGTCGCCGAGCCGGACCGGCGCACCGTTCTTGTAGGAAACAATCAGACTGCGGTACTGATCGGCGCGAAAGATCTGGTCGTTCGACTGGATCATCCAGGCGTTCACGGGACCGGAAAGCTCACCCTTGGGACGATTTGCATTCGCAAGTCCGAGGGCGGTGCGGACGGTATCGAGGCCTACGCCCAGCTTGTTGAGCAGCGTGGGATTCACCTCCGCGCGCACCGCCGGCCGGGCGCCGCCCCCGACAAACACCTGCCCCACACCTTCCACTTGCGCGAGCTTTTGCGCGAGGATGGAGTCCGCAGCGTCATAGATCCTGGGAAGGGTAATGGTGTCGGAGGTGAGCGCCAGAATCATGATTGGCGCATCCGCCGGGTTGACCTTCCGGTAGGACGGGTTGCCGGGAAGATTCGCGGGAAGCTGGCTGCGGGCGGCATTGATGGCAGCCTGCACGTCGCGCCCAGCACCATCAATGTTGCGGTTCAGATCGAACTGCAGAACGATGTTTGTCGAGCCCAACTGGCTGGTCGAGGTCATCTGGTTGACGCCGGCGATGCGGCCAAACTGGCGCTCGAGGGGAGTCGCCACGGCGGAAGCCATGGTCTCGGGACTCGCTCCTGGCAGGCCCGCCCCCACGGAGATGACTGGGAATTCCACTTGCGGCAGCGGCGCCACCGGCAGAAATTTGAACGCCAACACTCCCGAAAGAAGCAGAGCGGCGGCCAACAATGAGGTGCCGACCGGGCGCTTGATGAATGGGGCGGAGACATTCATAGCTAGTCCGCTTGAACCTCGCCCGTCGGTTCTTCGATGGGGTTACCGATCTGGAAGCGAGAGAACTTGTGCGCCAGGCGGTCGAACCACAGATAAATGACCGGAGTGGTGTAAAGCGTCAGCAGTTGGCTCACGAGCAATCCGCCAACAATGGTGATTCCCAGGGGATGGCGCAACTCGGAACCAGTGCCACGCCCGAGCGCCAGCGGCAGCCCGGCGAGCAGCGCGGCCATGGTGGTCATCATGATGGGACGGAACCGCAGTAAACAGGCCTGGTAGATGGCCTCTTCTGGCGGCTTGCCATGAACGCGCTCGGCCTCGAGCGCAAAGTCGATCATCATGATGGCGTTTTTCTTGACGATGCCGATCAACAGGATGATGCCGATCAGGGCCACTACGCCCAGATCGTTCTTCGTGATCAGCAGTGCCACAATCGCTCCCACGCCCGCCGAAGGCAGGGTGGAGAGAATCGTGATGGGGTGGATGTAACTTTCGTAGAGCACTCCCAGAACGATGTACACCGTAATGATGGCGGCCAAGATGAGCCAGGGCTCGGATGAAAGCGAATTGTGGAACGCGGCGGCCGTGCCCTGGAAGCTGGTGTTGATGCTCTGCGGCAGCGCGATTGCCTGCTCGGCCTGTTCGATCGCCTTGGTGGCCTCGCCCAACGAGACGCCGGGAGCCAGGTTGAAGGATAGGTTGACCACAGGGAACTGCCCCTGATGGTTGATGGCCAGCGGAGAATTTCGCTGCTCAAAGTGCGAGAAAGAGGCCAGCGGGACTTGCTCCCCGGTGCTGGATTTGACGTAGATATTCTTCAGGGCGTCAGGATTTGCCCGAAATTGAGGATCGACTTCCAGCACCACGTGGTACTGGTTCAACTGCGTGAACATGGTCGAAACCTGGCGCTGTCCGAAGGCGTCGTACAGAGTGTCGTCGATGGCCTGCGGGAAAATACCCAGCCGCGAGGCGGTATCGCGATCAATCACCAGGTTGGCTTCCAGCCCGTTGTTCTGCTGGTCGCTGGCGACATCGCGCAGTTCGGGAGCGGCTCGCAGTTTCTCGAGCAGGAGCGGCGCCCAAACACCCAGTTCCTGCACGTCGGCGTCTTCCATCGAATACTGATACTGGGTCCGGCTGATGCGGCTCTCAATGGTCAAGTCCTGCACCGGCTGCATGTACAGCGTGATCCCGTCGATCTTGGCGAGTTCCGGTTGAAGATCGCGAATGATTTCAGAAGCCGTCTGATGGCGCTGGTTCCGCGGCTTGAGGTTGATCTGAACGCGGCCGCTGTTGGGCGTGGTGTTGGTACCGTCCGCCCCGATGAAGGAAGCGAGATTGTCCACATTCGGATTCTTCAGGATCACACTCGCCAGAGCTTGCTGCTTTTGCGCCATGGCGGTGAAGGAAATGTTCTGGCCCGCCTCCGAGATGCCCATGATCACGCCCGTGTCTTGCACCGGGAAGAAACCCTTCGGGACATAGACGTAAAGAAGGAGAGTGGCGACCAGCGTTGCAACCGTGACCAGAAGCGTAGCGGTCTGGTGCTGGAGAACAACCTTCAGCGTGCGGCCATAAAACGCGATTACGCGGTTGAAATAACCTTCGGAGACCCGGTAGAAGTGCGACTGCCTGTTGGAATCCTTGGGCTTGAGCAGTTTGGCGCACATCATCGGAGTCAGCGTGAGCGACACCACCGCCGAAACCAGGATGGTGACCGCCAGCGTGACGGCAAACTCCCGGAACAGCCGTCCGACAATGTCGCCCATGAACAGGAGGGGAATCAGCACCGCGATCAGCGACACGGTCAGCGAAACGATCGTGAAGCCAATCTGCCCCGCACCCTTCAAGGCCGCCTGCAGCGGCGATTCACCCTCTTCGAGATAGCGGTCGATGTTCTCGATCATCACGATCGCATCGTCCACCACGAACCCGGTCGAGATGGTGAGGGCCATCAGCGTGAGGTTGTTCAGGCTGTAGCCGAGCAGGTACATCACGCCAAACGTGCCGACCAGCGATAGCGGGACGGCAATGCTGGGAATGATGGTGGCCGAGAGATTCCTGAGGAACAGGAAGATGACCATCACCACCAGCGCGACGGTCAGCAGCAGTTCGAACTGAACATCTTGCACGGACGCGCGGATGGTCTGCGTCCGGTCGATCAGGATTTGCACTTTCACCGCGGCCGGGAGCGAGGCCTGCAACTGAGGCAGCAGTTTCTTGATGCGGTCGGCCACGCCGATGATGTTGGCGCCGGGTTGGCGCTGGATATTAAGGAGGACCGCGGGGGTGGTGTTGACCCAGGCCGCCATCTTTACGTTTTCCGCGCCGTCCACCGCGCTGGCAACGTCCGACAAGCGCACTGGTGCGCCATTGCGGTAGGCAATAATCACCGCGTTGTATTGCTGGCTCGACAGCAGTTGGTCGTTCGCGCCGATGGTGAAGGCTTGCCGGGGACCGTCAATCACGCCCTTGGCCTGGTTCACATTCGCGACGGCGAGCGCGGAACGAACATCCTCAAGGCTCAATCCGTAGGAAGCCAGGGATGTGGGGTTGGCTTGCACCCGGACTGCTGGTTTCTGCCCGCCACTGATCGAAACCAGGCCCACGCCGGGGAGTTGCGAAATCTTCTGGGCCAGAGCCGTCTCGGCCACATCTTCGACGCGCGACAGCGGCAGCGAGTCGGAAGTCAGGGCCAGGGTAAGAATCGGAGCGTCCGCCGGATTCACTTTGCTGTAAATCGGAGGATTGGGGAGATCGCGAGGCAGGTAGGTGGTCCCGGCGTTGATGGCGGCTTGCACCTGCTGTTCTTCAACGTCGATATTCTGGTCGAGGGCGAATTGAAGCGTGATGAGCGAGCTCCCGAACGAACTCGTCGAGGTCATCTGGGCCAGTCCGGGAACCTGTCCGAACTGGCGCTCGAGGGGAGCGGTCACCGACGACGCCATGACGTCCGGCGCGGCGCCCGGATAGAACGTCATGACCTGGATGGTGGGGTAATCGACCTCAGGCAGGGCAGAGACGGGCAGCTGGCGGTACGCGACAATGCCGACCAGCAAGACCGCCACCATCAGAAGCGAAGTCGCGACCGGGCGGAGGATGAAGAGACGAGACGGGCTCATGGCGCTGGTGCTGCGGGTGTGGACTGGGAAGTGTTGGAGTTCCGGGACGGGCTGCGCGGCTCAACCTTTGCGCCATTCTGCAGTTTGTCTTGCCCATCGGTGACCACCGCATCGCCGGCCTGCAAACCGTCCGCAATCGCGCTCTGGTTCGCCTGCGTCAGCGCTACGGTTACTGGGCGTGCTTCAACGGTCTTGTCAGCCCTCACCAGATAAACAAATGTTCCCTGGGGTCCACGCTGCACGGCGGCGCTGGGGATCACGATCCTGTTTTTCTGAACATCGAGCAGCAATTGCACGTTGACAAACTGGTTGGGCCAAAGAACGTCGTCGCCATTGTCGAAAACGGCTTTCAGCTTTCCGGTGCCGGTCTGCTGATCAATCTGGTTGTCGATGGTCAGCAGTTTTCCGGTGGCAAGTTTGGTTAGATTGTCGCGGTTGTAGGCATCCACCGACAGGGTGCCCTGCTTCATCTTTCGCGAGACCACCGGCAGGCTGTCTTCGGGCAGCGTGAAGAGCACTGAGATCGGGTGGAGCTGGGTAATAACCATCAACGGATTCGGATCGGTGGCGTGGACCATGTTTCCGGCATCCACCAGGCGCAGGCCGACCCGGCCGCTCACCGGGGCGGTGATACGGGAATAAGAGATTTGCAGCTTGGCGTTGTCGATCGTCGCCTGGTCGCCGCGAACCGAGCCTTCCAACTGATCGGCGGTCGCCTTCTGAGTATCGACCTGTTGTTGCGACACCGCTCCCGATTCCTTCAGCAGGTCGGTGAAGCGCTGGTAGTTGAGTTGAGCGTCCCGCAGCTGTGCCTGATCGCGGTACAACTGTGCCTGCGCCTGGGCAAGCTGAACTTCGAAAGCACGCGGGTCAATCTGGGCCAGCAGATCGCCCTTGTTGACTTGCTGTCCTTCGCGAAAATTCACCTGCACCAGTTGGCCATCGACCCGGCTCCTCACGCTCACCGTGTTGAAGGCGGTGACGGACCCAAGTCCCGTCAAGTACACCGGCATGTCCTGCTGGACGGCCGTCGCAATCGCCACCGGAGTGGAGCGGGTGGTTGCGGCCAGAGCCGGTTTGTCTTTTTGGGAGTTCGCGCCCTGGCAGCTCATCAAGATCAAAAGGAGGATCGACGTCCCGGCAAGCCGAACAACTTCCAAACCTGGATTTCTATGCATAAGAGAGCCGCTGAGTTCGCATGCACCGACGAATCGACCTGGGCACGGAGTCCATTCGCGATTCCCCGGCGGGCATGAACACAGTCACCAGCAGATGATTATCCTCTTCTAAATGATGGCCGGCTCAAAGAGAAAGATGGTAAAGGTTTGTAAATAGAAGATTTTGCAAGGGAATCCCTCGAATGGGAACGCGAGTCCGAGGCCGGGTTGCACGATGAAGTTGTTCCCTTTCATCTGCTCGATCTCGTGGCGCAGACGCTCGACAACCTCTTTTGTGTACCTGAAAGAACAGATGTTGACAGCTCCATCCAGGTCACGGTAGACACCTGCGGTCGTCTGATCCCGTCCGAACATTGATGAGCCGACAACCAGCATGAGAAAGCAAACCGCGAAGGTAAACGCTTATGCTGGTGGGCTTTGAAACA
>Ga0302175_10000122_pt1 | contig 30947 bp, 30 predicted proteins | sample I_Fen_N3_3_FD_198791 | JGI IMG/M metagenome (GOLD analysis project Ga0302175, IMG submission 198791) | Peat permafrost microbial communities from Stordalen Mire near Abisko, Sweden - I_Fen_N3_3 | ecosystem: Environmental > Terrestrial > Soil > Wetlands > Permafrost | place: Sweden: Abisko... | reverse complement strand
CGGTCAAATCCATCCGCACCCGCTGCTCGTTGGAGATCAGGCGCAGGAGAAACCATTTCTGTTTCTGGCCGATGCACAGCGGTTGGCTGTGGGTCCTGACCAGACGTTGCGGCAAACGATAGCGCAACCAGCCCCGGGTGCAGGCGAGAATTTGCACATCTTCGCGCTCCAGGCCCACTTCTTCGTTCAACTCGCGGTACAAGGCGTCTTCCGGGGTCTCCTCGGGGTTGATCCCCCCTTGAGGAAACTGCCAGGCATCTTGATTGATACGGCGAGCCCATAGCACCTGGCCGGCATCATTCGTAAGAATAATCCCGACATTGGGGCGGAAACCATCGGGGTCGATCACGGCAACAACCTCGCAAACGCATGTCGCCGCATTGTTCCACAAAGGTTGTTAAAGCAGCAACGAGGCGGCTTACCTTATGTGCACTCTTGTGAAAAGACCGTATTCTGGACGCCTTTTTCAGCCTTCTGTGAGCGAGTAACTGCAATGCGCCTGGCTTTATTCGACTTGGACAACACGCTTCTGGGGGGTGACAGCGATCACGCCTGGGGCGATTACCTGTGCGAAAGAGGCTTCCTCGACGCCGTCACCTACAAGACCCGCAACGACGAGTTCTACCAGGATTACCTGGCGGGCAAGCTCGATAACGCTGCCTACCTGAACTTCTGCCTGGAAATTCTCGGCCGCACCGAGATGAACGTGCTCGATCAATGGCACCGCGATTATATGCGCGACTGCATCGAGCCGATCCTGCTGCCCAAAGCCCTGGCACTGCTGGCCAAGCACCGCGAGGCCGGCGACAAACTGGTGATCATCACAGCCACCAACCGCTTCGTCACCGCGCCGATCGCCGAGCGCCTGGGCGTGGAACACCTGATCGCCACCGAATGCGAGATGGTCGACGGCCGCTACAGCGGGCGCAGCACCGATGTGCCGTGCTTCCGCGAAGGCAAAGTGACCCGCCTGAACCGCTGGCTGGAAGAAACCGGCCACGACCTGGACGACAGCTACTTCTACAGCGACTCGATGAACGATCTGCCGCTGCTGGAGCAAGTGGCGAATCCGGTAGCGGTCGACCCCGACCCGAACCTGCTGGCCGAAGCCCAGAAACGTGGCTGGCCGGTGCTCAGCCTACGGGGCTGAGATAGCCCCCCAGCCCACTCGCGAGAGTGAAGCGGACCCAAGCCAAGCCGGCGATTACGCCGGCTTGGCCACCATCAAGTAAAAAATCGCCATAAATGCCAGGAACGCCGGCCAGCCGAGGGCAACCCACCAGCGCATGTAGGTGGCGGCCTTGAGCGGCATCGGCGTGCCGTCGCGCAACGCCTGCTCGGCCATGCGGTGAACCCGGATCTGCAGCCAAACCACCGGCAACCAGCAAATACCCGCCAGCACATACAGGCCCAGGCTCCACATCAGCCAGCTCTGCCCGATCGACCAACCGGCCAAGTGGATCAGCCCCAGGCCGCTTAGCGGCTGAAACACCGCCGTGGTCGCGGTAAAGGCCCAGTCGGCGAACACCAGGTGCTTGAAGGTCACGGCGATCACTTCGACCTTGCCGCTGCGCCAGGCACGCAAGGCGTAATAGGCCGAGCCGGCGCCCAGCCCGAACAGAATGGTCGAAGACAGGATGTGCAGGGTTTTGAGCAGCAGGTAAACACTCATCGACGCGGTTCGGTCCAGAGAAGCCAAAGGGTCGCCACCATCAGCACCAGGTTCTTGGCGACGGCGGCATAAGGGTCAAACCAGTAGTGCGGCAGCACCAGGCTGATAAACAGGGTGTAGCCCAGCATCAACAGCAACTGGACCTGCAAGGTTCGTCGCCGCCAACGCTTGAGCAACAGGCCGATGCCCAACAACGCATCGCACAGCGAGCCGCCGACCACCGCCAGCATGGCCATGACGCCGTAGACCCCGGCCTCCCCCATGATCCGCAGCCCCCAGTCGTAACCGGGGCCGATGCACACCGCCGCCGTGCCCAACCAAATCAACACCATCACCGTCAGCATCAGCGGGCGCAGCGCCAACTGGCTACTCTGGCTAGCCGTCGGCCAGTCGTGCAAGCGCGCCGACAGTGGTGCCGCACGGTAGCCACAGACGGACTCCAGCACCTGCGGATCGGCCAGGTTGTCGCGCTGCGCCATGCGCAGGCTTTGTCGATTCAGGGCGCGCCAGCCCAGGCGCTCCCCGAGCCAGACGCCCACCGCCAGCAACCCGGACGGCACCTTGACGTAGCGCCCCGCAGCCCAGCCCTGGGCCGCACGTAGCTGGTCCAGCACTTGCGCCAGGGTCAGGCACTGCGGGCCGACCAGCGGCAAGACCATGGGCTGCGCCGGCCATTGGCGCAGCAACGCCAGGACCGCGCCACACAGGTCGTCCACATGTAACGGTTGCAACTGCGCCTTAACGTCGAGCAGGGCGATCAGCGGCCAGGGCGAGAGCCGGGCCAGCCAGCCGCTGCTGGCGCCACCCGCCCCCAACACCAGCGAGGGGCGCAGCACCACCGCGTCGATGCCCAGTTGCAGCAGATAGTCATCCGCCGCGCCCTTGCTGGCGAGAAAGGCCACGTCCGATTGCGCCGCCGCGCCCAGGGCCGAGATCTGCAACACCCGCACGCCTCGCCGGGCCGCCAGATCAAACAGCGCGCGGGCGCCCCGATCCTGGGTCAAGGCCAGCGCCGTGGTGTCGGTAGTGAGCAGCCCGGCCGCATTGATCAGCAGGTCGACCTGCTCGGGAAAGGCAAAATGAGTCGGATCCTGGGCCAGCAGGTCGAGGTCCAGGCAGCACCATTGGACCCCGGGCAGCCCAGACGCCTGGGGCTGGCGACTGGTGGCGATCAGTTGATGGCCCCCGGCGTGCAACGCCGCCAGCAGATGACGACCGATAAACCCCGTGGCCCCCACCAGAAAGATTTTCATCAGTTTCCTTAGCGCGACTTACCGGCTCAGACCGGCTTGGCGCCCATCAACCCGGCGATGGCGAAAAAACACACCACGCTGAAAATCGCCAGCGCCAGGGTGAATTTCAAGCCGCTGGCCGCCTTGGCCAGCCGCAGGCGGTTGAGCCGCACCAGCAACCACAACCAGGCCAGCGCACCCAAGGTGTAAAGCACGCTGGAGGCGAGGATCCAGGTCTGGCCCAACGGCCAACCCACCAGGTGCACCATCCACCAGCCGCTGAAGGGCAGGCTCAGGACGCCCAGCGCCATCAACAACCAGCCGAACAGTCCCGGCCGGCGCAGTAACCGGCTGTAAAGGGTCACGTCACCCCGGTTGCGCCAGACCCAGACCGCCAGGCCCAAGGCGCTGCCAAACACCAGCACCGTGGCCAGAACATGCAGCATCTTCAGCGTGGTCAATGTTTCCATGTCATCTCTTCCTTAGGCCGTGCCCATCAGCGTAGCCGTTCAGCCCAGGAACAGCTGATACGCAGGGTTGTCGCTTTCATCCCAGTACGGGTAACCGATTTGCGCCAGTGCCGCCGGCACCAGATGGCGCTCGGCAGCCGGGACTTGCAGGCCGGCAACCACCCGGCCATCGGCCGCACCGTGGTTGCGGTAGTGGAACATCGAGATGTTCCAACGCCCGCCAAGCTTGTGCAGGAAGTTGAACAGTGCTCCCGGACGCTCGGGAAACTCGAAGCGAAACACCACTTCGTCACTGACTTTTTCCGCATGGCCACCGACCATGTAGCGGATATGCAGCTTGGCAAGTTCGTTGTCGGTCAGGTCGATGACCGGGAAGCCCTGCGCGGTCAGGCTGCCGATCAAAGCGCTGCGCGGATCGTTTTCCGGGTGCGTCTGCACCCCGACGAAAATGTGCGCTTCGCTGCCCGTGTTGTAGCGGTAGTTGAATTCGGTGATCTGGCGCTTGCCGATGGCCTCGCAGAACGCCTTGAAGCTGCCCGGCTTCTCGGGAATGGTCACGGCGATAATGGCTTCACGGCCCTCGCCCAGTTCGGCGCGCTCGGCCACATGGCGCAGGCGGTCGAAGTTGACGTTGGCGCCGGAGTCGATGGCTACCAGGGTCTGGCCGGTAATGCCGCGCTGCTCGACGTACTTCTTGATCCCGGCAACGCCCAGGGCGCCAGCAGGCTCGGTGATTGAGCGGGTATCGTCGTAGATATCCTTGATTGCCGCACAGATCTCATCGGTACTGACGGTGATCACTTCGTCGACGTAGTCTTTGCAGATGTCGAAGGTGTACTGGCCGATCTGCGCCACCGCCACGCCGTCGGCGAAGATGCCCACGGTCGGCAGCACCACCCTCTCACCTGCCGCCATGGCCGCTTGCAGGCAGTTGGAGTCGTCCGGCTCGACGCCGATGATCTTGATTTCCGGGCGCAGGTATTTCACATACGCCGCGATGCCGGCAATCAGGCCCCCGCCGCCCACCGGGACAAAAATCGCATCCAGGCGCCCGGGGTGTTGGCGCAGGATTTCCATCGCCACCGTGCCCTGCCCGGCTATGGTGTGCGGATCATCGTAGGGGTGGATGTAGACGTAGCCTTTTTCGTCGACCAGCTTCAGCGAGTAGGCCAGGGCTTCCGGGAAGGAGTCACCGTGCAGCACCACCTTGCCACCGCGCGAACGCACACCTTCGACCTTGATCTCCGGGGTGGTCTTGGGCATGACGATGGTCGCCTTGACCCCCAGGACCTTGGCCGCCAGGGCCAGGCCTTGGGCGTGGTTACCCGCAGACGCCGTGACCACGCCCCGCGCGCGCTCTTCTTCGCTGAGCTGGGTGAGCTTGTTGTAGGCGCCGCGAATCTTGAACGAGAACACCGGCTGCAAGTCTTCACGCTTGAGCCAGACCTTGTTGCCCAACCGCTCGGAAAGCTGGCGGGCAGTCTGCAAGGGGGTTTCTACGGCAACGTCGTAAACGCGCGAGGTGAGGATCTTTTTGACGTACTGTTCAAGCATCGGAAAGCATCACTGAGCGGGTTGGGCAGGGCCAGGGAGTCTAACCCAGCGTTTGGCCGGGCGACCACACGAAAACAGAGGTTTTGTTGGGTTATACTCGCGCCCCTCTTTACTCCCCGCCCGCTCCGGAGCCCGCATGACCCAGGATCAACTCAAACAGGCAGTGGCCCAGGCCGCCGTCGATTTAATCCTTCCGAAACTCGATGACAAAAGCATCGTCGGGGTCGGCACCGGCTCCACCGCCAACTGCTTTATCGATGCCCTGGCCCTGCACAAGGGCGCCTTCGACGGCGCGGTCGCCAGCTCCGAAGCCACCGCCGCGCGCCTCAAGGCCCACGGGATTCCGGTGTATGAGCTCAACACCGTCAGCGACCTGGAGTTCTACATCGACGGCGCCGACGAAAGCGACGCGCACCTGAACCTGATCAAGGGCGGTGGCGCCGCCCTGACCCGCGAGAAGATTGTGGCCGCCGTGGCCAAGACCTTCATCTGCATCGCTGACGCCAGCAAGTTGGTATCGGTACTGGGCGCGTTTCCGCTGCCGGTGGAAGTGATCCCCATGGCCCGCAGCCACGTGGCCCGCGAGCTGGTCAAACTTGGCGGCGACCCGGTGTACCGCGAGGGCGTGCTGACCGATAACGGCAACATCATCCTCGACGTGTTCAACATGCAGATCACCAACCCGGTGGAGCTGGAGCGCCAGATCAACGCCATCGTCGGCGTGGTCACCAACGGCCTGTTCGCAGCGCGTCCGGCCGATGTCCTCCTGCTGGGCACCAGCGAAGGCGTGAAAACCCTCAAGGCCTGACCTGCAGTCGCCTGCCGGCGCTGCCCCTGCCACGGGGCCAGCATCGGCAGGCTCGCCTTACAGGGCGGGCTTCTTGAACACGTAGAACAGGTTCGGCTCGCTCACCAGGTACAGGCTGCCATCGTCATCCATGGCGATCCCCTCCGCCTGCGGCACAGTCGCCCGCAACCCCTGCCGGCCCTTGGTCAGTGACAGGGTGCTCAACGGTCGCCCATCGACATCCAGCTCCAGCACCAGCCGCGACTCATCCGACAGCGCCAGCAAATGCCCGGTGCGTTCGTCGTACTGCAGGCTGGACAGGTCGCGCACAAACATTCCTGCATCGCGTTTGGGGTTGTTGACTACGTGCACGGCGTAGGACTTTTCCGGGTTGTAGTGGGGGAACCCCTGCACTTCATAGATCAACATCGGGTCGCGCTCCTTGGCGACGAACAGACGCTTGCCCACCGAGTCGTACGCCAGCCCTTCAAACCCCTTGTTACTGCTCATGTGCACACCAAGGGTCATTTGCTCGGCCTCTGCTGCATCGAGAAACTGCGTGTCGTCCTGGAGGTGGATCTTGATCAGGCGCTGCTGGCGCTCATCAGTCAGCACGTAGGTGTCGGCACTGATGAACTCCACCGCCTCCGGATCGCCAAAACCGACCAGGGCCACCCGGCGCAGGATCTGCCCCTCAAGCGACAGCTCGATCAGTTCGGCATTCTTGTTGGTGACGGTAAACAGGCTCTTGCGCACCGGGTCGTAAGTCAGCGCCGATACGTCGGCATCCAGGCCCGGGATCTGTTGCGCCTCGATATGCACCCGATAATCGCCCAGGCCAATGGAACGGGCATTGGCCGGCAGCCATAGCCCCTGCACATTGAACCAGGCGCGCTCGAACAATCGGTACTGCTGGGCGGCGATGCCGACGACCAGCAGAGCGACCAGGCACAGCATCAGGGAAAGGGCTTTGGGACGGGCAAATCGGCGCATTCAGGCAAGCTCGAGTTCAAGGCAGACGGATGAAATATCACGCCTGACTGAATTTAAACTTAATTGTCCGGAGTGTCTGGCCCGCCTCGTGACCACCGCAGGGCCGATGGCTTGCGCCTCAGTGCCTCTCGAAGCGGTAAAACAGGTCGGGCTCGCTGACCATATACAGCACACCGGCTTCGTCCATGGCGACGCCCTCGGCGCGGGGAATGGTGCTCTTCAACCCGTTGAAACCGCCCAGCAGGGTCATGAAGCTGACCTGCTCACCGGCTTCGTCCAACTCCAGCAACAAATGGGAATCGGCAGACAGCACCAGGGTGTGGCCGGTGCGCGGGTCGATGCCCAGGGCCGAAAGATTGCGCAGGTCCAGCTCGTCACTGGCCAGCTTCTGCTTGTCACCCTTGAGCACCTGGCTGCCGTCGCTGTTCCAGGTGAATAACGCCGGCGGCCGTTCCTCGCCCAGCAGCAACTGCTGCTTGCGCGGGTTCCAGGCGACAGCCTCAAAGGCTTTGTTCTGGTCTTTCGAAGGGCCCAGGTCGTATTTGGGGAAGTCGGCGATGTTCAGTTCGCGGGTGCTGGCGTCGACCTTGACGATGGTCAGCAGGTGCTGGCGTTCGTCGACGATGGCCAACAGCCCGTTTTCCAACGCCGCCACACCTTCCGGATTGCCCCAGCCCACCAGCGGCATCTTGCGCAGCACATCGCCCTGCAGGCTCAACTCCACCAGGAACGGGTTCTTGCCCATCACCGAAAACAAGGTCTTGGTCTGCGGGTTATAGGTCAGGTCGGACGCTTCGTCCTTCTCCATCCCCGGTAGCACCTTGGCATCGATTACTGCGCGGTAGTCGGGCAGCCACACGCTTTCCTGGCGCACCACCGGCGTTTCAAACCCCTCCTGGACCCACAACCAGCCGCGATCATCCCAATGCATGGCGTACGCCAGGCCATAGACGATCACCCCGACCAGCAGCAACCAGGAATACCAGTGCATGACGAAGCGGGAGCGGCGAGCGGTTTTGAGTTTGGGGAGGTGATGCGTGGCCATCAATGACATTCCAGAAAGTCAGCCATTCGTAATAGCACACGAAATAACGACCCATGCACCTTGGACGGGTATTTATCCAGACAAGATGTGAAAAAAATGCCAACCACCCAGGACGAGTGCTTGCAGGCTGACCGATCTGCATCGGCCAGCCTGGACGATCGACAACGCCGGCTCAGCGAACGCTGCTGCTGAAGGCACTGGCGCCCGTAAGCTCCAGCATCAACTCATCACCGACATTCAGCGGACCGACGCCCACCGGCGTGCCGGTCAGGATCACATCACCGGCCTGCAGCGAGAAACAGCCGGCCATGTGCTGGATCATCGGCACGATCGGGTTGAGCATCGCGCTGCTGTTGCCGTCCTGGCGAACTTCGCCGTTGATGGTCAGGCGAATACCGATGTCGGTCAGGTCGGCGAAGGTGCTGCTGACCACGAACGGTGCCAGGACCGCCGCGCCGTCGAACGACTTGGCGATTTCCCAGGGCAGGCCCTTGGCTTTCAGCTCGGACTGCTTGTCACGCAGGGTCAGGTCCAAGGCCGGAGCGAAGCCGGAAATCGCATCCAGCACTTCTTCGCGGCTGGGCTTGGTCGACAGCGGCTTGCCGATCAACACAGCAATTTCCGCCTCGTAGTGCACCGAGCCACGCTCGGTCGGAATGCTGAACCCGCCTTCCAACGCCACCACACAACTGCCCGGCTTGATAAACAGCAGCGGTTCGGTGGGCACCGGGTTGTCCAGTTCCTTGGCGTGTTCGGCGTAGTTGCGTCCGATACACACCACTTTGCCTACCGGGAAGTGGATCTTCGTACCGTCGACATATTGGTGCTGATAGCTCATTACCGACTCCTGCTCGTTGGATTCTTCAGGGACTGCGGCTTCAAACAGCGAAAATCTTGCCCGGGTTCATGATCCCGTTCGGGTCGAACACGGCCTTGACGGCCTTCATGTATTCGATCTCGACCGCAGAGCGACTGTAGGTCAGGTAGTCGCGCTTGGTCATGCCCACGCCGTGCTCGGCGGAAATCGAACCGTTGTACTTCTCGACGGTTTCGAACACCCACTTGTTGACCGTGGCGCACTTGGCGAAAAACTCGTCCTTGCTCAAGTTGTCCGGCTTGAGGATGTTCAAGTGCAGGTTGCCGTCGCCGATATGGCCAAACCAGACGATTTCGAAATCCGGGTAGTGTTCGCCGACGATCGCGTCGATTTCCTTCAGAAACGCCGGGACTTTCGACACAGTGACCGAAATATCGTTTTTGTAAGGTGTCCAGTGGGAGATGGTCTCGGAGATGTACTCGCGCAGCTTCCACAGGTTGTGCAGTTGGGTTTCGCTCTGGCTCATCACACCATCCAGCACCCAGCCCTGCTCCACGCAGTGCTCGAAGGTTTCCAGGGCGTGGTTGGCCACTTCTTCGGTGGTCGCCTCAAATTCCAGCAAGGCGTAGAACGGGCAGTCGGATTCGAACGGCGCCGGTACATCGCCCCGGGCCATGACCTTGGCCAGGGCCTTGTCGGAGAAGAACTCGAAGGCGGTCAGGTCGAGCTTGCTCTGGAAGGCGTGCAACACCGGCATGATCGAGTCGAAATCAGCAGTGCCCAGCACCATCGCGGTGAGGTTCTTCGGCGCGCGATCCAGGCGCATGGTGGCCTCGACCACAAAGCCCAGGGTGCCCTCAGCGCCGATGAACAGCTGACGCAGATCGTAGCCGGTGGCGTTCTTGATCAGGTCCTTGTTCAGCTCCAGCAGGTCGCCCTTGCCGGTGACGACTTTCATGCCGGCGACCCAGTTACGGGTCATGCCGTAGCGAATAACCTTGATTCCGCCGGCATTGGTGCCGATGTTGCCGCCAATCTGGCTGGAACCTGCAGACGCGAAGTCCACCGGGTAGTACAGGCCCTTTTCGCTGGCCAGGTTCTGCAACTGCTCGGTGACCACGCCGGGCTGGCAGACTGCCGTACGGTCGGTGAGGTTCACGTCGAGGATCTGGTTCATATAGTCGAAGGACACCACCACTTCACCATTGGCCGCCACCGCAGCCGCGGAAAGCCCGGTCCGTCCGCCCGACGGCACCAGCGCAATCTTATGCTGATTGGCCCAGCGCACGATGGCCTGGACCTGCTCGGTGGTCTTGGGAAACACAATGGCCGTGGGGGCCGGAGCGAAATGCTTGGTCCAATCCTTGCCATAAGCATTCAGGGAGTCGGCATCGGTCAGCACCTTGCCAGGCTCAACCAGGGTCTTCAGCTCATCAATCAGGGCAGGATTGGTCATCGACAGAACTCTCGAACAATTCATGGTCATCCTGAGAACGCTTCACGTCGCAGGAATGAGTGTTTAGCGGGGTGCGTATGCTAGCATACCGCCCCCGCAGGGTAGTGCCCAAAGGCGCTCTGCGGTGACGGCTTTCCTGCCGTCCGGGTCAGCTATCGCTGTCCGATTCCCTGCCATTTTTCTCCGGGACACAGGTTTACGCAGATGAGCAAGACTTCTCTCGATAAGAGCAAGATCAAGTTCCTTCTTCTCGAAGGCGTCCACCAATCCGCTGTCGACGTCCTCAAGGCCGCCGGCTACACCAGCATCGAGTACCTCACGGGCTCCTTGCCGGAAGCCCAGCTCAAGGAAAAGATCGCTGACGCTCACTTCATCGGCATCCGTTCCCGCACGCAACTGACCGAAGAGGTCTTCGACCACGCGAAGAAACTGGTCGCGGTCGGCTGCTTTTGCATCGGCACCAACCAGGTTGACCTCAACGCCGCTCGCGAACGCGGGATTGCGGTGTTCAACGCGCCTTATTCCAACACCCGTTCGGTTGCCGAGCTGGTCCTGGCCGAGGCGATCCTGCTGCTGCGCGGCATCCCGGAGAAGAACGCTTCCTGCCACCGTGGTGGCTGGATCAAAAGCGCGGCCAACTCGTTCGAGATCCGCGGCAAGAAGCTGGGCATCGTCGGCTACGGTTCGATCGGCACGCAGCTGTCGGTCCTGGCTGAAGGCCTGGGCATGCAGGTGTTCTTCTATGACACCGTGACCAAGCTGCCGCTGGGTAACGCAACCCAGGTCGGCAAGCTGCACGACCTGCTGGCCATGTCCGACATCGTGACCCTGCACGTTCCGGAAACCGCTGCGACCCAGTGGATGATCGGCGAGAAGGAAATCCGCGCTATCAAGAAAGGCGGGATCCTGATCAACGCAGCACGCGGCACCGTGGTCGAGCTGGACCACCTGGCCGCCGCGATCAAGGACAAGCACCTGATCGGCGCCGCCATCGACGTGTTCCCGGTCGAGCCGCGCTCCAACGATGAAGAGTTCGAAAGCCCGCTGCGTGGCCTGGACAACGTGATCCTGACCCCGCACATCGGTGGCTCCACTGCCGAAGCCCAAGCCAACATCGGCCTGGAAGTGGCAGAGAAACTGGTCAAGTACAGCGACAACGGTACGTCGGTGTCCTCGGTCAACTTCCCGGAAGTGGCTCTGCCGGCTCACCCGGGCAAGCACCGCCTGCTGCACATCCACCAGAACATCCCGGGTGTGATGAGCGAGATCAACAAGGTCTTCGCCGAAAACGGCATCAACATCTCCGGTCAGTTCCTGCAGACCAACGAGAAAGTCGGTTACGTGGTGATCGACGTCGACGCCGAGTACTCGGACCTGGCGCAAGAGAAGCTGCAACACATCAACGGCACCATCCGTTGCCGCGTGCTGTTCTAAGCGTTGTACGCCAGACCCAAAAGGAGCCCTTCGGGGCTCCTTTTTTTATGGGGCATGCCTGGTGGATTTGTCCCAGGGCCAGAACAATACGGCCAGGTTGGCGAACAGGCTCAGGAAAAACAGCGGCTTGACCAGATACATAGGCGCCCAAAACACCTCGGGTGCCGTGCCGTACACAATCGCGCCGATGATGATCGAGACAAACGACAGGATCACACACAACCAACACAGCCAGAACAGCCAGGAACCGAGCCTTGCAAGCTTTCTACGCATCCCTGCCCTCCTCAACCGACCAAGCAAAAAAAGGAAGGCACATGGGCCTCCCTTGATTCAATCGTCGTTACCCAAAGCTGGGAATAACGATTATTTCACTGTCACTGTGATCTTCTTCGACACGATCACTGGTTTGAACGGCACATGGTTCTTGTCCGCCAGCTCCAGTTGCAGGGTGTGCTTGCCCGGCGCCAGGGTGACTTCGGTTTCAGTCTGGGCCTTGCCGAAATGCAGGTGGTTGGCGTCCATCGGGATCGGCAGGTTTTCCGCCGGCAGTTGGTCGACATCGATCAGCAGGTGATGGTGGCCGGTGTTCGGGGTCTGGTCGCCGGCAGGTGCCAAGGCCATGCCTTCGATACCGAACTTGACCTTGAAAGTCTTGTCCACGGTCGCCCCATCTTCAGGGGACACTATGCTCACCTGAGCACCAGCTGGTGCTGGCGTACGAGGAATTTCCGCGGCACCGGCGAACATCGAAGCACCCAGCAACAGGCTGGCCAGTGCAGTACGAGAGATGAAGCTTTTCATTAATTTCTCCAGTTTTTCGGCAAAATCGTTACGTTTGTGACAACTTCGGAGCGATTCGTTGTCGAAGGCACTCAACACCATAGCAAAGCGGGCCGGAACGGCGAACCGCACCTATAAATTCAAGGAGTGACCATGCGCTTTCTGCCTGGCCTGATACTTTTGCTACCCCTTGTGAGCACTTACGCTCAAGCCGAACTGATTGATGACATCAATGATCGTGGGGAGCTGCGTATTGCCCTTGAGGCCAACAGCCCGCCCTTCAACTTCAAGGATGACGGCAAACTCAGCGGTTTCGAAGTTGAACTGGGCCAACTGCTGGCCGGCGAACTCGATGTGCGCGCCGACTTCGTGGTCACCGATGCCGCCGACTTGCTGCCCGGTGTCGAAAGCGGCAAATACGATGTGGCCATCAACCACATAGCAGTGACCCCGGAACTCAAGGATCGTTTCGATTTCAGCGAACCCTACAGCTACTCCAGCGCGCAATTGATCGTGCGTCAGGAAGAGCAGCGGCCGCTGGGCACGTTGCAGGCCCTGCAAGGCCAGGCGCTGGGCGTGGCCCAGGGTAGCCAGTTCGTGGACCAGGCGCGAACCGTCGAAGGCATCAACCTGCGCAGTTACCCGGACGCACAACAGCCCCTCAAGGACGTGGCGGACAAACAGATCGACGCTGCCATCAGCGACCGCCTGCTGATCCCTTATGCCATTCGCGATAGCCGCTTGCCGGTCAGGGAAGGCGCCAAGGTCGGCCCCACGCTGAGCCTGGCGATTCCGTTTCAGAAAGGAAACCCGGCCTTTCAGGCCAGCCTGGATGGCGCCTTGCAGCGCATCAAGAGTGACGGGCGCCTGATGGCGCTGTCGGAGAAATGGTTTGGTATGGATGCGAGCAAACCGCCAAAGCCCTGAACACTGTTGTAGCCGCTGCCGCAGGCTCGGACCGCGTTCGGCGGCGGCTACAGAGTGGCCAGGGCGGCCGCCGCTTCGGGCAACTGCAATTCGCTGAACACCTGCACCCCGTGGCGCGTCAACAACGCTGCGGTAACGCCCGCGCCCTGGACTTTGACCCCACTGAACGAGCCATCGTACGTCAGCACATTGCCGCAGGACGGGCTGTGCGCCTTGAGCACCGCGATGCGAATACCATGGCGCTGCACCAACGCCAAGGCCTGCCGGGCACCGTCCAGGAACTCGTCACTGACGTCTTCACCTTCGCAGGTCAGCACCTTCGCGCGCCCATCGAGCACCTCGCCTCCCTGCCCACCAGGAATCTCGGCCGCCGCTCGCGGTGTCGGCAAGCCGCCGGCCACTTCCGGGCACAGGGCAACCACGCGCCCCTCGGCCTGCCAATTCGCCAATTGATCGAATGGCCCGCTGGCTCCCCCGTCGTAACGTACGCGGTGGCCCAACAGACAGCGGCTTACCAGAATCTTGTGCATGATCAGAACGGCTCGTTGCCGCGCCGCCGGAACCAGCCCGTCAACGACAGGCGCTCGCGGGTCGCGGGCATGACTTCATGAGGCACCTCGCCGGATAGAAACACCACCAGCCGGCCTCCCGTGGGGACCACATCGTAGTCGACGTCGCCCTGCAGATACATCCGCAGCTGGCCGCCGTATTCAGGCAACCACCCAGGGTTGAGGTAGATCACCGCCGACACCATGCGCCGGTCATCGTCGCGAAAACGGTCGAGGTGCTTGAGGTAGAACGCCCCTGGCGGATACATCGCGAAATGGCTTTCGAAATCCTCCAGCCCCAGGTACAGGCCGCGGTTGAGCGCCACGCGCAGGCTGTCCATCAACCCCAGGTAGGTGTCGCAAGCCTCGGCCTGGCCGGGTTCGAGCCACTGGATATGATCACCCCGGATCCCCTCGCGGATCTCCTGAAATGGCCCGCGCCCTACCGCCGCCGGAGCCAGTTCACCTTCGGCCGCACGTTTACGGCACTCAGCCGCCAACTCCAGGGTCAGAGCCTCTGGCAGAAAGATATTCTGCTGCGACCAGCCACAGGCGGCCAAGTCGTCGACAATACGTAACAACAACGGGTGATCAGAGGGTATTTGCATGGCGCGCATAGTATCCAGCCTCAGATAAATCTGACAGAGCCGTGTGGCGGAGGACTGCGCAAAAATTCAACGCACCGGTATCGGACACTTTACACCGTGATCCTGATACGAATTCTCGACAACCATCGCCTTGCCCCGGAGAATAGTGGGCTGCTGACAGGAGTCCTTATGCGCCGTTTGCTTTTTTCACTGTTGATGTTCTGCGTTTTGCCCGCATGGGCAGACAGCCTCGACCAGCTGTACAAGGTCGCCGGCTGGCCAGAACAACGCGCGCATTTCAACGATGCCCTCACCGCGGCTCAGCAACGCTATCAGAACAGCCTGCCGCCGGCGGTCTACCAAGCGTTGGTGAACAACAGCAACCAACGCTTCGCCCCCCAGGCGATGGATCGGCGCGCCCAGGCGCAGCTGAGGCAGAACCTCGCCGACCCACAACCGGCACTGGCGTTTTTCCAGTCGCCCCTGGGACGCAAGATCACCGCCGCCGAACTGCTGGCGACGCGTCGCGACCAATTGGCCAAGAACGCCCAGGGTCTGCCGAAGATGCAGGCCAGCGATAATCGTCAGTTGATCATCGGCCACCTGGCCCAGGCGCTGCCCGCCCGCGAGGCCGGTGCCGAAGTCAGCCTGGCGATTGCCGGGGTGGCTGCCGACAGCCTGAGCCAGATGATTCCCGGGCTGCTGGGCGGTGGCCAGGCCCAGGGCATGCTCAACGGCCAGCGCCAGCGACTGATGGAGCAGATCGGCACCGATTTGAACAACACCTTGCTGTACGTCTATCGCGACCTGTCGGATACCGAACTGGAAGAGTTCGCGACCTTCGCCGAATCCACCGAAGGCAAGGCCTACTACCAGGCCGCCCTCGCCGCCATCCGCGCCGGCCTGGCCGTCGGCCAAAGCAGCTCCAGCCTCGCCCCGTAGCAAAGCCCTTTAGCCGCTGGCGCAGGCTCAGGTGCCGCAACTGATACCGACTCCGAGGGGCCCTATCGGCAACGCCTACAGGTGTTGATCAAGGAAGGCGAAATACTGCTCGCGAAACTCGGGGGTTTCATTGGCCAGGTGATGTCGCGCACGCGGCAGCATCAACAGCTGGGGCTGATCGAATTTGCCGCAGATCACCTGCAGGTTGTGTCGCCAATCCACGGTCATGTCCTGCTCGCCCTGCACGATCAACGGACGCCGGGAGCTGCAGGGAGCGGTTTCCAGGCGTTTGATCCAGCGCGACAAGGCGCCGACCCAGGCCGTCGGCAGGCGCTGCGGCTGCAACGGATCGGCCTGCAGGAACGGCATGAAATCGGGGTCGTTGGTGTTCTCGCTGAAACGCCGGGCAATCCCGCTGACGAAGGGTTTGAGCAGGTAATAGCTGAGCATCGACCAGCCCCAGGAACGCGGCCGTACCAGGGGGGACAGCAGGATCACCTGGCCCTGGGCAGGGCTCTGCTGGCCCTGATGCAGCAAATGGTCGATCACGATGGCGCCACCGGTGCTCTGCCCGAACAGATGCCAGGGTTGCGGCAAGTCCAGGGACCGCGCCTCGGCAAACAGCCCCTGGACCACCGCCTGGTACACCGCGAAATCATCGATGCTGGCGCGCTCGCCGCTGGACAGCCCGTGCCCCGGCAAATCGCAGGCAATCACCACAAACTGGTGATCCAGAGCCCATTCGATCACGTGCCGGTACAAGCCCATGTGGTCGTAATAGCCGTGGTACAGAAACAAGGTCGCCACCGGCCGCTCGGGCCACCAGACCTGGCTGACCACTTCAAACCCCTCCACCTCGAACCGTCCCAGTTGGCAACGCAACGGCGTCGCGCGCTGGGCAAAATCCAGCCCGTAGAAGCGCTGATAGGCCCGTGCCTGCGCCGACAGTGGCTGCGCGGCAGCCAAGGGTTGCAGGCTGGCACGCAATTGATCGGGGGCGAACGTCGCAGGCATAGGGCTTTCCAAAGGTGGCGCGAAGCGCAAAAACAGGCTTTATGGGCCTGCGATATTCATCTGTCGCGGCAAGCATGGCAAGCTACGCGACCTCGAGGACCGACCCGCATGCCCAAGCCTTACCGCACGACACTCCTTGCCAGCCTGCTTGCACTCATCTGCGCGGGGGTACTGTGGGCAGCCTACGACTGGTTCCAAGGCCGTTACCTGCGCGCCTTCAGCGAACACACCGCGGTGTTTTCCGGTGACCCACTGCAACTGCCCGCCGGACTGGCCGGCCCTGGCGCCATCCGCCTGGTGCACTTCTGGGACCCGGCCTGCCCGTGCAATGTCGGTAACCAGCAGCACCTGGGCGAGCTGATCGAACACTTCGGCCCCCTGGGCGTCGAGTTCTACGCCGTGCAAAAGCCCGGCAGCCATGGCCAACTCCCCGCCACCCTGAGCGCCCTCAAGCCCATCGTCACACTGCCCGGCGCCGAGCAGATTCCGGCCAGCCCGGCGGTGGCGATCTGGGATCGCAACGGCAAGCTGGCGTACTTCGGCCCCTACAGCGAAGGCCTGACGTGCAACTCCAGCAACAGCTTTATCGAGCCTATCCTGCAGGCCCTGCATCAAGGGCGGGCGGTTGACGCCACTCACACCCTGGCAGTGGGCTGCTATTGTCCATGGCCGGTGAACCCTGTGAACTAAGGCATTCCTGACTTTTCAAGGACAGGGCTGCCAGCCGTCGACGGGCCGTGCTAAATGTCTGCGGTCCACCCGGACGGCAGTCGAAGATCGAACCAGGAGCCTCCATGAAACGCAGCTTGCGCGTCCTTGCCGTGTTGATCCTCGCCCTTGCCGCCGGGGCCGGCGGCTACCTGTACAGCAAGCAGCCTTCCCGCCAGGGCCAGGTCGAACTGGCCGGCCTCCAGGGCTCGGTCACGGTACGCTATGACGAACGCGGCATACCGCACATCCGCGCCGAGAACGAAGCCGACCTGTACCACGCCCTCGGCTATGTCCACGCCCAGGACCGCCTGTTCCAGATGGAAGTCATGCGTCGCCTGGCGCGCGGCGAACTGGCCGAGGTGCTCGGGCCGAAGCTGGTGGACACCGACAAACTGTTTCGCAGCCTGCGCATTCGCGAGCGGGCCGCCACCTATGTGGCGGCGCTGGATCGGCAATCGCCGGCCTGGAAGGCGCTGCAAGCCTATCTGGACGGCATCAACCAGTATCAGGACAGCCACGCCAGCCCGATCGAGTTCGACGTGCTGGGCATCCCCAAGCGGCCCTTCACCGCCGAAGACACCATCAGCGTCGCCGGCTATATGGCCTACAGCTTTGCCGCGGCCTTTCGCACCGAGCCGGTGCTGACCTATGTGCGCGATCAACTGGGCAGCGACTACCTGAAAGTCTTCGACCTCGACTGGCAGCCCAAGGGCGTGTTGGCGACCCACAAGAACCGCCCGGCCCCAGCCCTTTCCGCCCGCGACTGGCAGGGCCTGGGCGCCCTCGCCCAACTCAGCAGCCAGGCCCTGGACGACGCCGGCCTGCCGCAGTTCGAGGGCAGCAATGCCTGGGCGATCGCCGGCAATCGCACCAAAAGCGGCAAGCCATTGCTCGCCGGAGACCCGCACATTCGCTTCTCGGTGCCTGCGGTGTGGTACGAGGCGCAGCTGTCGGCGCCGGGCTTCGAGCTCTACGGCCACTACCAGGCCCTGGTGCCCTTTGCGTTCCTGGGGCACAACCTGGATTTCGGCTGGAGCCTGACCATGTTCCAGAACGACGACCTCGACCTGATCGCAGAGAAGGTCAACCCGGACAACCCCAACCAGGTCCGCTACCACGACCAGTGGGTCGACCTGATCAGCAGCGAGCAACAGATCGCAGTCAAGGGCCAGGCCCCGGTGACCCTGGTACTGCGCCAGTCGCCCCATGGCCCAATCGTCAACGACGCCCTTGGCGCCAATGCCGGCCAGACACCGATCGCCATGTGGTGGGCGTTTCTGGAAACCCCCAACCCGATCCTCGAAGGTTTCTACCAGCTCAACCGTGCCGACACCCTGGCCAAGGCCCGCAGCGCGGCGAGCAAGGTCCAGGCGCCCGGCTTGAATATCGTCTGGGCCAACGCCCGTGGCGATATCGGCTGGTGGGCCTCGGCCTTGCTGCCCAAGCGCCCGGTGGGCGCCACCCCGGCCTTTATCCTCGACGGCAGTAGCCCGCTGGCCGACAAGGACGGCTTCTACCCGTTCAGTGCCAACCCCCAGGAAGAGAACCCGGCGCGCGGCTACATCGTGTCGGCCAACTTCCAGCCAGTGTCGCCCAGCGGGATGGAAATCCCCGGGTACTACAACCTGTCCGACCGTGGCCAGCAGCTGGATCGGCAACTCAGTGACAAGACTGTGAAGTGGGACATCGACGCCAGCCAGAAGCTGCAACTGAGCACCACCACTGCCTACGGCCCGCGCCTGCTGGCTCCGCTGTTGCCGGAGCTGCGCAGCCTGGTCAGCGATCCCCAGGAGCTGAAACTGCTGGAGCAACTGGCGCAGTGGCCCGGCGACTACCCATTGCAGTCCACCAGCGCCACCCTGTTCAACCAGCTGCTGTTCGAGCTGACCGACGCGGCCTTCCATGAAAAGTTGGGCGACTCGCTGTTCGACACCCTGCTCACCACTCGCGTCATCGATGCCGCCCTGCCGCGCCTGACCGCCGATGCCAATTCGCCCTGGTGGGACAACCGCTTGACGCCGCAAAAGGAAACCCGCGCCGACACCCTCAAGCTGGCCTGGCGCGCCAGCATCGACCACCTCAAACGCACCCTGGGCGACGACCCCGCGCAATGGCGCTGGGGCGATGCCCACACCCTGACCCACGGCCACCCGCTGGGCACGCAGAAGCCCCTGGAGCGACTGTTCAATGTCGGTCCCTTTGCCGCGCCCGGCGCCCACGAAGTGCCGAACAACCAGACCTCAAAAATCGGCCCCGCGCCCTGGCCGGTGACTTACGGCCCATCGACCCGGCGCATCATCGACTTCGCCGATGCGGCCCACAGCCTGAGCATCAACCCAGTCGGGCAAAGTGGCGTGCCCTTCGACAAGCACTACCAGGACCAGGCCGAAGCCTATATCGAAGGGGTGTACCAGCAGGCGCACTTCAGCGAAGAAGAAGTCGTCGCCAATACCCGCAGCACCCTGAAACTGCTGCCGGCACGTCCTGCTCACTGACGCCCGGTGCCGGCCCTTCAGGCCGGCGTGGCGAAGTTCAGGCGAAACTGCTGCGGCGTCACCCCCAGGCGGCGATTGAAGACGCTGCGCAGGTGCTGGGCATCGCGGAAGCCGCATTGATAGGCCACGGTCTTGATCGGCGCGCGGGTGCTTTCGAGCATCACCCGCGCCGCATCCAGCCGCGCGCGCTCGACGAACTCCGCCGGAGTGACCTTGGCTTCCCTGGCAAAGACTCGGGAAAAGTTGCGCGCACTCATATTGGCTGCCCGCGCCAGGTCGACGATGTTCAGGTCGCCATTGAGGTTGGCCAGCACGTAGTGCTGCACCAGCGCCACCGCTGAGGTCACTTCGGCATGGGGCGTAAGGAACGGACTGAATTGCGACTGGCCGCCCGCGCGCTGGGTGAACACCACCAGGCGCTTGGCCACGCTCAGGGCCACTTCGGCGCCGTGATCCCGGGCCAGCAGGTACAGCGACAAGTCGATCCCCGCGGTCACCCCGGCCGAGGTGAACAGGTCGCCGTCCTGCACATACAGACGGTCGGCCTCGACCCGGGCCGAGGGGCAGAGCGCCGCCAGGGCCGTGGCATCGTTCCAGTGGGTGGTGACCGTGCGCCCCTCCAGCAAACCGGCGCGGGCCAGCATGAATGCTCCATTGCAGATCGACCCAAACCCGCCGGCGTCCAGGCTTGCCTGGCGCAACCAGGCATCGAACTGCGGCCCGAAATCCAGAAACGGCAACTGTGGCCCACCCGCCGCCAGCAGCAGGTCGTAGCGGGCATCGGCTTCGCTGAAATGCCGGTGCGCCTGCAGCGTCAACCCGTTGGAACAGGCCAGCAGGCCGCGCTCGACACCGATAACCTGCAACCGGTAATGGGCTTCGGGGGCCAGGAAACGATTGGCCTCGGCAAACACATCCATAGGCCCGGTGACGTCCAGGGACTGCACCCCGGGGAAGACGATGATGGCAACGCTTTTGCCCATGGGATCGATCACCTGCCGGGAGTTGAAGGATGGACCAGAGGCTGGAATCCAGCCTGGGGCGACGGGGCATCACCCTAGCGAATCGCCGGCCAGTAAGCGAGCTGGCACGAAATGCACGCCGATTGGCCGGGATCGCAACCATGGCTCGATTGTCGGTCATGGGGCTCGGGAACAGACTGGATTGATCAGCGCCGCCCCGGCGCCCGCCCCCCGAGGACCACCCCCATGAACAACTGCATCGCCGGCATCCAGATCCCTGACAGCGCCCTGGCCCGGGCCACCACCGAATACATCCGCGACCTGGAGCCCGACCTGCTGTACCACCACTCGCGCCGGGTGTTCCTGTTCGGCGCCCTGAGTGGCGAACGCCGGCAATTGGCCTACAACCCAGAGCTGCTGTACGTCGGCGCGATGTTCCACGACCTGGGCCTGGTGCAGGGCCAGCGCAGTGCCGACGAACGTTTTGAAGTGGACGGCGCCAATGCGGCCAAGGCCTTCCTCCAGCCTTACGGCCTGAACGACGATGATATCGAGCAGGTCTGGCTGTCCATCGCCCTGCACACCACACCCGGGGTCACCCAGCACTTGCGGCCGAATGTGGCGTTGGTCACCGCCGGAGTGGAAATGGACGTACTGGGCATCGATTACGCGGCCTTTCCTGCCGCGCAGCGCGAGGCCGTGGTCCACGCGCACCCTCGCGGCGAAGGTTTCAAGGAATGCATCCTCTGTGCGTTCGCCGAGGGTTTCAAACACAAACCCTTGACCACCTTCGGCACGGTGAACGCCGATGTGCTGCTGGACAGCGAGCCCGGCTTCAAGCCGCTGAATTTCGTCGAGGTGATCCGCCAGTCGCCCTGGATTTCATGAGCGGGGGCCAACGGCAGAAACAAAAACGCCCCTTCGAGAGGGGCGTTTGTTGCATTGCGTCGAACTTAAACCGCTTCCGGCGCCTGGGCCCGACGAACGTCAGGCTGTTTCCAGGAATCGGCCGCGCTTTCTTCGATGGCCTGCTGGATCGCACGTTTGCGCGCGTCTTCGGCGCGACGGCTGAAGTACCAGACCAGGAAGGTCACCAGGGACACCGCCAGCAGAATCAGGCTGGCCACGGCGTTGATTTCCGGTTTGACCCCCAGACGCACCGCGGAGAACACTTCCATCGGCAAGGTGGTGGAACCCGGGCCGGAAACGAAGCTGGCCAGTACCAGGTCATCCAGGGACAGGGCAAACGACATCATGCCGCCGGCCGCCAGCGAGGGCGCGATCATCGGGATGGTGATCAGGAAGAACACCTTCCACGGCCGTGCGCCGAGGTCCATGGCCGCCTCTTCGATGGACAGGTCCAACTCCCGCAGGCGCGCCGACACCACCACCGCCACATAGGCCGAGCAGAAGGTGGTGTGGGCGATCCAGATGGTCACCAGGCCACGTTCCTGCGGCCAGCCGATCATCTGAGCCATGGCCACGAACAGCAGCAACAGCGACAGACCGGTGATCACTTCGGGCATCACCAGCGGCGCGGTCACCAGGCCGCCGAACAGCGTACGCCCCTTGAAGTGGGTGATCCGGGTCAGCACGAAGGCCGCCAGGGTACCCAGCGCCACCGCGGCGATCGCCGTGTAGCAGGCGATCTCCAGGGAGCGCAGGACCGAGCCCATCAGTTGGGTGTTGTCCAGCAGGCCGACGTACCACTTGATCGACCAGCCGCCCCAGACCGTCACCAGCTTCGAGGCGTTGAACGAGTAGATCACCAGGATCAGCATCGGCAGGTAGATGAACAGCAAGCCGAGCACCAGCATCAGGGTAGAAAAACTGAAGCGCTTCATTCTTTGCCCTCCATCTCTTTGGCCTGACTACGGTTGAAGAGGATGATCGGCACAATCAGGATCGCCAGCATCACCACCGCCAGGGCAGACGCCACCGGCCAGTCACGGTTGTTGAAGAACTCTTGCCAGAGCACTTTACCGATCATCAGGGTTTCCGGGCCGCCCAGCAGTTCCGGGATCACGAACTCGCCCACCACCGGAATGAACACCAGCATGCAGCCGGCGATGATGCCGTTCTTGGACAGCGGGATGGTGATCTTCCAGAAGCTGTTGAAGGTGCTTGAACCCAGGTCCGATGCGGCTTCCAGCAGACTGTGGTCGTGCTTCACCAGGTTCGCGTACAGCGGCAGGATCATGAACGGCAGGTAGGAATAGACCACGCCGATGTACACCGCGATGTTGGTGTTGAGGATCTGCAGCGGTTCGTTGATCCAGCCCATGCCCATCAGGATGCCGTTGAGCAGGCCATTGTTGCTGAGAATGCCCATCCAGGCATAAACGCGGATCAGGATCGCGGTCCAGGTCGGCATCATGATCAGCAGCACCAGCACGGTCTGGATCTCTTTGCGCGCCGTGGCGATGCCGTAGGCCATCGGGTAGCCAATCAGCAGGCAGAGGATGGTGCTGAAAAACGCCATCTTCAGCGAGCCGAGGTAGGCGGCGATGTACAACTCGTCGTCGCCCAGCATCGAGTAGTTGCCGAGGTTCAGCAGCAGCTGCACCTTTTGGTCAACGTAGCTGTAGATCTCGGTGTACGGCGGGATGGCCACATCGGCTTCAGCGAAGCTGATCTTCAGGACGATGAAGAACGGCAGCATGAAGAACAGGAACAGCCAGATGAACGGGACCCCGATGACCAATTGACGGCCACCGGGAATTATTCGACTGAGTCGGCGCTTGAGCTTTCGCATATTCATGAGCGCAGTACCACGCCGCTGTCGTCTTCCCACCACACGTAGACCTGGTCACCCCAGGTCGGACGTGCGCCACGGCGCTCGGCGTTGGCCACAAACGACTGCACCAGCTTGCCGCTCGGCAGCTCGACGTAGAACACCGAGTGTCCGCCCAGGTAGGCGATGTCGTGCACCTTGCCGCTGGACCAGTTGTATTCGCAGGTCGGCATTTCGGCGGTAACCAGCAGTTTTTCCGGGCGAATGGCGTAGGTGACGGACTTGTCCTGGACCGAGGTGCTGATGCCGTGGCCGACGTAGATCTGGCGATCCAGGTCTTTGCAGGTGATGGTTGCGTGGCCTTCGGCGTCGTCGATCACTTCGCCTTCGAAGATGTTGACGTTGCCGATGAATTCGCAGACCAGGCGGCTGACCGGAGTTTCGTAGATGTCGATCGGGCTGCCGATCTGCGCGATCCAGCCCAGGTGCATGATGGCGATGCGTTCGGCCATGGTCATGGCCTCTTCCTGGTCGTGGGTCACCATCACGCAAGTCACGCCGACGCGTTCGATGATTTCCACCAGCTCCAGTTGCATCTGCGAGCGCAGCTTCTTGTCCAGGGCACCCATCGGCTCATCGAGCAGCAGCAGTTTCGGCCGTTTGGCCAGGGAACGGGCCAGGGCCACGCGTTGGCGCTGGCCACCGGAAAGCTGGTGCGGCTTGCGCTTGGCGTATTGGCTCATCTGCACCAGCTTGAGCATTTCCGCGACCCGGGCGTCGACTTCCGCCGCCGGGATTTTGTCCTGCTTGAGGCCGAAGGCGATGTTCTGGGCCACTGTCATGTGCGGGAACAACGCATAGGACTGGAACATCATGTTGATCGGCCGCTCGTAGGGCGGCATATCGGTGATGTCTACGCCATCGAGGAAGATTCGCCCCTCGGTCGGCCGCTCGAAGCCTGCGAGCATGCGCAGCAAGGTGGATTTGCCCGAACCCGATCCGCCGAGCAAGGCGAAGATTTCGCCTTTCTTGATTTCCAGGGACACATCGTCCACGGCAATCGTCTCGTCGAACTTCTTCGTGACCCGGTCGATTTTGACCAACACCTGCTTAGGTGTCTGGTCGCCCTCGAGGGCTTTCTTGTAGGCGCCGGAGGCAACAGCCATTTGCGAAACTCCCAACAAAATTTGCAGCTCGCCCAATACAGGCGAGCCTTGGATAGTTTGAGCCTTTGAAGCTACTTACCCGACTTGACCTTGGTCCAGCTACGGGTCATGAGACGTTGAATCTTGGGCGGCAACTCGGAGTTGACGTACAGCTTGTCGACGATGGCCTGCGCGGGGTAAACCGCCTCATCGGTTCTTACTGCCTGGTCCATCAGTTCGCCCGCCTTGGGGTTAGGGTTGGCGTAACCGACGGCGTCGCTGACCTGGGCGATGACCTCAGGCTTGAGCAGATAGTTGATAAAGGCATGGGCCTCCTTGACGTTGCCGGCATCCCGCGGGATGGCCAGCATATCGAACCAGAGGTTGCCGCCTTCCTTGGGAATCACGTAGGCGATTTGCACACCTTTGCCGGCTTCTGCCGCACGGGCCTTGGCCTGGAATACATCACCGGAGAAACCGGCCGCGACACAGATCTCACCATTGGCCAGGTCGGAGATGTACTTGGACGAGTTGAAGTACGTCACGTAAGGACGCACGGCCAACAACTTGGCTTCGGCCTTCTTGTAGTCTTCAGGGTTCTGGCTGTTGGGCGACAGGCCCATGTAGTTGAGCACTGCCGGGAGCATTTCATCGGCCGAATCAAGGAAGGCCACGCCGCAGCTGGACAGCTTCTTGATGTTTTCCGGCTCGAACAGCATGGCCCAGGAATCGATCTTGTCGACGCCCAGCGCAGCCTTGACCTTCTCCACGTTGTAACCGATGCCATTAGTGCCCCACAGATAAGGCACGGCGTACTGGTTGCCCGGGTCGTTCTTCTCCAGGCGCTTGAGCAGCGCCGGGTCGAGATTGGAATAGTTGCTCAACTGCGACTTGTCGAGCTTCTGAAAAGCCCCGGCCTTGATCTGCTTGCCCAGGAAGTGATTGGACGGCACGACCACGTCATAGCCGGTATGCCCTGCCAGCAACTTGCCTTCCAGGGTTTCATTGGAGTCGAACACGTCATAGACAGGCTTGATGCCCGTGGCTTTTTCAAAGTCCGCCAGAGTGCTCTGACCGATATAGTCGGACCAGTTATAAATATGCACGGTGGGTGCTGCCTGGACACTGACGGCCAGCGTCAAACCGGCACCGACCAGCAAGGCTTTGCGAAATAAAGAAATAGGCACGTGGAGGTCCTCTAAATAGTTGGGCCCAAGTTGCCCCGCGTCACATGACAGCCCGAAGCTGCCCGACAACAAAACCGGCGCGCAACTTACCCTCGATAAACCATTCCAGCAAAACTTTCTGTCATTTAATTACGGCAAAACCAGTGTGGCCGCTGCCGGCAGGTTGCCAGCGCTGACAAAGAAAACTCTGCTTTCGTCAGCGCCAGGCCCCTTTCGGGGCCATCGCGCCCTTGGGCAGCGGCTACAGGTTTGCGTTATTTACCGGATTTGATCTTGGTCCAGCTGCGCGTCAGGATCCGCTGGGTCGCGGCTGGCAAGTCGGCAATCGCATACAACTTGGCCTGCACCTCCGCTGACGGGTAGATGCCTGGGTCGCTGGTGATGTCTTTATCGACCAGGGCGGTTGCAGCCGCGTTACCGTTGGGGAAACGCACGGCGTTGGTGATCTCGGCCATGATTTCCGGTTTTTGCAGGAAGGTCATGAACTTGTAGGCGCCTTCGACGTTTTCCGCATCTTTCGGAATGGCGACCATGTCGTAGAAGCTGCCAGCGCCTTCTTTGGGAATGTTGTAGCTGACTTTCACCTTGTCACCGGCTTCGGCAGCGCGGGACTTGGCCTGGTAGATATCACCCGAGTAACCGACCGCGACGCAGATGTTGCCGTTGGCCAGGTCGGAGATGTACTTGGAAGAGTGGAAATAGCCAATCGAAGGACGGATCTTCAGGAACAGTGCTTCAGCTTCGGCCAGCTGTTTCTTGTCCTGGCTGTCGGTTGGATAGCCCAGGTAGTGCAACGCCACCGGAATCATCTCAGTTGGCGAATCGAGGAAACTGATGCCGCACGACTTCAACTTGGCTGCGTTCTCAGGCTTGAACAGCAGGTCCCAGGAGTTGGTCGGTGCATCGGCGCCCAGTGCAGCCTTGACCTTCTCGGCATTGAAACCGATACCGATCGAGCCCCACATGTAAGGGAATGCGTGTTTGTTGCCCGGGTCGCTGACCGATACGGCCTTGAGCAGCGATTCGTTGAGGTTTTTCCAATTAGGCAGTTTGGAGCGGTCCAACTCTTGGTAGACGCCAGCCTTGATCTGTTTGGCCAGGAAGTTGTTGGACGGCACCACGATGTCGTAACCGGACTTGCCGGCCAGCAACTTGGCTTCCAGGGTTTCGTTACTGTCGAACACGTCGTAGACAACTTTGATACCAGACTCGGTTTCAAACTTCTTGATGGTGTCCGGCGCGATGTAATCGGACCAGTTGTAAACGTGCAGAACCTTGTCATCGGCCTGGGCTGCGCCAGCGATTGCGCCCATCAGGGAGATGGCGAGGAGGGTCTTGCCAGCTATCTTCATACCTAATGCCTTCATGCGTAGTGCTCCAATTATTCTTTTTAACCACATTCTTGTTAACCAAGAGCCGGCGGCCGATTCCCGGGCAACTAAAAACAGCGGGTAGTCTGGCAAGATCCAAGGCAGGCTTTCAAGGAAAGACCCATCCTTTACAACTGCTCAGGGCGAAAGTACCGCGAGATACTCCGCCCAGAGCCTAGCACTTAGCCTTGCAGCGCACTCAAGGTCAGATCCAGGCACTTACGTGCCTTGGTCACCAGTTCATCGATCTCCGCGTGGCTGATCACCAACGGTGGAGCGATGATCATGGTGTCGCCCACGGCGCGCATGATCAGGCCATTGTCGAAGCAGAACTGACGGCAGATCATGCCGACACCCTTGCCCACATACCGCGCCCGTGTCGCCTTGTCCTGAACCAGTTCGATAGCGCCCAACAGACCCACTCCACGAACTTCGCCCACCAACGGGTGATCGTTGAGTTCGCGCAGACGTTTCTGCAAATAGGGTGCCGTTTCTGCATGAACGCGTTCGATAATTTTCTCGTCGCGCAAGATACGGATGTTTTCCAGGGCCACGGCTGCCGCCACCGGGTGCCCGGAATAGGTGAAGCCGTGGTTGAAGTCGCCACCTTCATTCAGTACCGCGACCACTTCGTCGCGCACGATCAGGCCGCCCATCGGGATGTAGCCCGAGGTCAGGCCCTTGGCGATGGTCATCATGTCCGGCTTGAGGCCATAGAAGTCGCTGCCGAACCATTGCCCGGTACGCCCGAAACCGCAGATCACCTCATCGGCGACGAACAGGATGTCGTACTTGGCGAGAATTTCCTTGATGCGCGGCCAGTAGCTTTCAGGCGGAACGATCACCCCGCCGGCACCCTGGATCGGCTCGGCAATAAAGGCACCGACATTATCCACGCCGAGTTCCAGAATCTTTTCTTCCAACTGGTTGGCGGCCCAGATCCCGAACTCCTCGGGGCTCATGTCGCCACCTTCGCCGAACCAGTAGGGTTGCGGGATGTGGACAATGCCCGGGATCGGCAGGTCGCCCTGCTCGTGCATATAGGTCATGCCGCCCAGGCTGGCGCCGGCCACGGTGGAGCCGTGATAGCCGTTGATTCGGCTGATGATGGTTTTCTTGTTCGGCTGGCCCTTGATCGCCCAGTAGTGGCGGACCATACGCAGCATGGTGTCGTTGCCTTCGGAACCGGAACCGGTGAAGAACACGTGGTTCATGCCTTCAGGGGCAATGTCGGCGATGGCCTTGGACAGCTCCAGCACCGGCGGGTGGGCGGTCTGGAAGAACAGGTTGTAGTACGGCAGCTCTTTCATCTGCTTGGCGGCAGCGTCAGCCAGCTCATCGCGACCGTAACCAATGGCCACGCACCACAGGCCGGCCATGCCGTCGAGGATCTTGTTGCCTTCGCTGTCCCACAGGTACACGCCCTTGGCGGTAGTGATGATCCGAGGGCCTTTCTCTTTCAGCTGCTTGAAGTCGCTGAAGGGGGCCAGGTGGTGATCGTTGCTAAGGGCTTGCCATTCACGGGTTTGCGGGTTGTTGCTGGTCATACGGCTCTCCTAGAGTCAGTGGGGCGCCGCCTGCGGCCGCGGCGCCCGGTGTGTCAGACGGCGAACAGCAGGAATTCCCGCTCCCATGAGCTGATCACGCGCTTGAAGTTTTCATGCTCGGCCCGCTTGACCGCGACGTAGCCAGTGATGAATTTTTTACCCAGGTATTTTCCGACGGTGGCGCTGTTTTCCATACGCTCCAGCGCGTCTTCAATGGTCAGTGGCAGACGCAGATTGCGGCGCTCGTAACCACGACCGACCACCGGCGCGCTCGGATTGATGCCCTCGACCATGCCGATAAAACCGCAAAGCAGGCTCGCGGCAATCGCCAGGTAAGGGTTGGCGTCAGCGCCTGGCAGGCGGTTTTCCACACGCCGGTTCTGCGGGCCGGCATCCGGTACGCGCAAGCCGACGGTGCGGTTCTCTTCGCCCCACTCCACGTTCACCGGCGCCGACGTATCAGGCAGGAAGCGGCGGAACGAATTGACGTTCGGTGCGAACAGCGGCAACAACTCGGGAATCAGCTTCTGCAAACCACCGATGTGGTTCAGGAATAGCTGGCTCATGGTCCCGTCTTCATTGGAAAAGACGTTCTTGCCGGTTTCGATGTCGATGATGCTCTGGTGCAGGTGCATGGCGCTGCCTGGCTCGCCGGTCATGGGCTTGGCCATGAAGGTCGCCGCGACATTGTGCTTGAGCGCGGCCTCGCGCATGGTGCGTTTGAACACCAGGATCTGGTCGGCCAGGGACAAGGCATCGCCGTGACGGAAGTTGATTTCCATCTGCGCCGTGCCGTCTTCGTGGATCAGGGTATCGAGGTCCAGCTCCTGCAGTTCGCACCAGTCGTAGACGTCTTCGAACAACGGGTCGAATTCGTTGGCGGCTTCAATGGAGAACGACTGGCGACCAGTTTCCGGGCGGCCGGAGCGGCCGATCGGCGGCTGCAGCGGGAAGTCCGGGTCTTCGCAGCGCTTGGTCAGGTAGAACTCCATCTCCGGCGCGACGATCGGCTGCCAGCCGCGATCGGAGTAGAGCTTCAGGACTTTCTTCAACACGTTGCGCGGCGACAGCTCGATCGGGTTGCCTTGCTTGTCATAGGTGTCGTGGATCACCTGCGCCGTGGGCTCGATGGCCCAGGGCACGAGGAATACGGCGTTCTGGTCGGGGCGGCAGATCATGTCGATGTCGGCAGGATCGAGCAGCTCGTAATAGATGTCGTCTTCGACATAGTCGCCGGTGACCGTCTGCAACAGCACGCTCTCGGGCAGGCGCATGCCTTTTTCGGCGATGAACTTGTTGGTCGGCGAGATCTTGCCCCGGGTGATACCGGTCAGATCGCCAATCATGCATTCGACTTCTGTGATCTTGTGGTCTTTCAACCAATCGGTGAGCTGGTCGAGGTTGTTACTCATAAATGCCTCTAGGCTGAGTTTCCTGACTCTTATAAGTCAGGCGTTTTGTGACGCATCGGCGTCGCGTTGTATTGCCCGCTTGCGGCAGGCCTCACCAAAGGCCTGGAAAATGGCCAGGTAGTGAGGGTTGGAGCTTACCTGCCATTCGGGATGCCATTGCACGCCTAAAGCAAAAGCCTTGCCTGCCTCCACGGAAATCGCCTCGATCAAGCCGTCGGGCGCTACGGCCTCGGCCCGCAGGCCGGCGCCCAGGCGATCGACGCCCTGGGCGTGGATCGAGTTGACCTGGATCTCGCTCGGCAAACCCAACCCGGCCAGCACACCGCCGGCCTGGATATGCACGGCATGAACCGGGGCATACTGCACCTCCAGCGACTGGCTCGGATCTTCGCGGTGGTCCCTGTAGGGGCCGACCAGATGAACGTTCTGGTGCAGGCTGCCGCCGAAGGCGACGTTCATTTCCTGAAAGCCGCGGCAGATACCAAGCACCGGAATACCGGCCGCAACGGCGGCACGAATCAACGGGAGGGTGGTGGCGTCGCGTGCAGAATCATGAGCAGTACCCGGCGCACTGGCCTGGCCCTGGTAATGAAAAGGTTCGATATTGGAGGGGGAACCGGTAAAGAGGATGCCGTCCAGACCGTCAATAATATCGTTCGGGTCGAGCAGCTCTGCCAAGGCTGGCAGAATCAATGGCAAGCCCTTGGCAGCAACAGCCACTGCGCGGACGTACTTATCGCCACTGATATGATAAGCATGCAGACCGACCTGCTTGGTGCAGGCGGTGACGCCGATTAACGGCAGGCGAGACATGAAGCACCCCGGTATTATTGCTGTTATGGGTTTGAATCGAGCTTAGCCTTGTTCATTTTTTTACACAACACCCCCGTAAAAAATACAACACGGCCCGCTCAAGCCTGCGGTACCGGAGGTAGCTGAAGACGGAAAAACGCCCTGTTTTGCCGCGAAAGTGCCGTGCAAGCGCTTTATTAGGGCGTAAAAGGCCTCACTTGACTTCGGCATGCCGTTCGGGTTGACTGAAACCAGAAAAGATCAATGATTGATATTTTTAACAACAAAGGTGTTGCATCATGTCGGTACCCCCGCGTGCCGTTCAGCTTAACGA